>Ga0213878_10000327_pt1 | contig 18306 bp, 11 predicted proteins | sample VelepicoBEBS_R02_FD_161053 | JGI IMG/M metagenome (GOLD analysis project Ga0213878, IMG submission 161053) | Vellozia epidendroides bulk soil microbial communities from rupestrian grasslands, the National Park of Serra do Cipo, Brazil - BS_R02 | ecosystem: Environmental > Terrestrial > Soil >... | reverse complement strand
GAACCGTGAACTGCGAACCCTGAACTGCGAACCGTGAACTGCGAACCGTGAACTGCGAACCGTGAACCGTGAACCGTGAACCGTGAACCATGAACCTTTCCGCATTTCCGAAGCGCCCCCTCGGATTAGCCGAGGGCACCGGCACGGCACGAAAAATATTTGTGCTTTTACTTAGCGGATTGTTTTTCGCGGGTTGTTTCGCGGTTTTCGCTCTCGTTCTCGGGCCCGGGGTTCTTGAAGACATTCGACTCGCTAAAGAAGGCAAACTGGCCGTGCGTGGAACCGTGGGCGGTGAGATCAGAACCCGGCTATTTGTGAATTGGGGCGATCTCAAGCTGGGCTACACGATACCCGGACGCAGCCACAACGGGGGCGGCACTTCCTTTAGCCGGAATAAGGACATCTTCTTCGTCGGCGATTTTGATGACTCCAAGGACGCACAAATCTATTACCTGGAGAATGATCCTTCGACAGCTACCGCTTCGTACGCGCTGGATCTATTGTTGAACCGGGAAATTACCTTGGTCGTTTCCTTAGCTATAGAACTAGGCTTCGTCATTATGGCCATCGCAGGCTGCTTCCGCGTAGCCGCTACCGGTCGAAGTCTGCGTCGCGCTGCCGATCGTCCCGAACCAATCGAAGTGACTATCGTACGCACCCGTTTCTATCGCCGGCGCCAATACATTCGCTACGAATGGCAAAATCAACGCCGCCGCCAGACGACCGTTACTTGGAGACAAGACCGAGACCCGTTATTCACCGGACCAACGCGCGACCGCGCTCTGGCCATCAAAGGCCCCGACGGTCACGCCCATCTCGTAGACTCCGAATTCCGGCCATTCGAATTAACGGAGGAGGAGAGGGAGAGGGTGCTCCGGTAGGATCTAGGAGCTAGGAGGGTGTTGCTTCACCTATCGTACTCGTCCTCGTCGTCGTCCTCGATTGTTGAGCGTGACGTAAGCTAGGGAGGGGCGTTACCTCGCGACCGGATCAGCAATCATCAAAGCATCCGCCGAAAATCGAAAAGGACCCTTCTGGGTTCCCCTCAGCCCAAAATCCGAATTTAAGATCCACAGATTTCGCAGATTACGCAGATTAACAGAGGGGTTAGATCACTATTTGTTACCAACTTTTCGATGCCGGGCTTCGATACTGGTTTCGCTTCTAAGTTCTTAAATCTGTGTAATAGCCGTAATCTGCGGATTTTTACATCTTCGGGATCTGGGCTCAACTCTGCCTTGTCGTTTCTCGAGAGCTGCTGGGTAAGCTCCGCAGGTCTGAGACGCTTCACGCCAGCATTTCGAGGACGAGGACGACGACGAGGACGATTACGATTACGAAAAGCTACCCCGCCCCTACGCCACCCTCTCACCCGCCATCGTGGTTTCGCCGCGATATCGCCGCAGAACGCTATTAAATACCCTCAATGCCTCAGAATTAACCTCATTCCGCCAGACGAAGTTACGCCGCAGCACGGCGTTTCGAGACGCTAAAGAGCGATAAGCCAGACCACGATCAAGCATCTGAGTCAACGTCTCAGAGGCAATCGCTATGCCCGTCCCGGCCGCGACCATGGCCAACACCGCCTGCACACTGTCCGATTCCTGAACAATTCGCGGCATAAAACCCGCCGCCATGCAGAGCTCATCAACCAATCCTCGAAAAGGCGCAGCCCGGTTTCGAGATATCATCACCCAGTTCTCGTCTTTCAGACTAGCCAGCGTCAGCTTGCAGTGCTTTTGCGCTAGCCGATGCTCTTCCGGAAGCACGATCACCAAAGGCACGGTCTTCCAGGTAAACAGCTTGAGGTCCCAAAGAGGCTCTGCGGGTCCGATCCCAAAAAACCCGCCGTCCAGTTTGCCTTCTCGGATATCATTGAGCTGATCGCCAGGTTCCATGTCAATCAACTCCACCTGGCACTGCGGGCGCGACTTCCGAAATGCTCGCAGCACCTCCACTAGATCCGGCGCCAGCAAGTAACCGATAAACCCCAAACGCAGCCGCTCGGTTTCTCCCTGTTGCATCCGCTGAACCGTGATCATCGCGCGATCCAAGTGATGCAGCGCTTCTCGAGCGTCATTCAGGAAATTTCTGCCCGGCGAGGTCAGCTCTACCGACCGGGTTTTTCGTTTGAGTAGCTGGACCCCTAGTTTTCGTTCCAGACTCTGAATTTGCCGGCTTAACGGGGGTTGTGACATGTGCAATCGCTTCGCGGCTTTGGAGAAGTGGAGTTCTTCAGCCACGGCTACGAAACATTCCAGCTCGCGAACACTAGGGCGATCCATACTGAAAAGGTATTAAATTAATCCCAGTATAGCATTTTAGGGAACGGGAGAAAGATCGATAGTCATAGAACATGTCCTTCTGGGGGAGACAGCCGATGTGGATTGCATGCCCACTATGGCTTCAACGGACACCGTGGAGCGCTGCCTCGCTTGCGAGGCCGATTGATGGGATGAAGTCTGCACTCTTACAGGACGGGGCAGGAGAATAAGCTATGTGGATCGTAAATCTGGCACTACGGAGACCGTACACCTTCATCGTCTTGGCTATTTTCATTTTAATCGCCGGAGTTCTCGCCATTCTCCGTACTCCGAAGGACATCTTTCCTTCCATTAATATTCCGGTCATTTCGGTCATCTGGAACTATGGCGGACTCTCGCCGCAAGACTTGGAGGAAAAGATCACTTGGCCGTACGAGCGAGTCCTTACCACAACGGTCGACAACATCGAACATATCGAGTCGCAGTCGCTTTACGGGATTGCCGTAGTTAAGATTTTTTTGCAGCCCAACGCTACCGTGCCGACGGGAATTGCCCAGGTCACTTCAGTTTCGCAGGCGATATTAAGGCAGCTCCCGACCGGAATTACGCCGCCGCTGGTGTTGAGCTACAGCGCGACTAACGTTCCGGTGTTGCGCGTTGGTTTAAGCGGCCAAGGCCTTTCCGAACAGCAACTGGGCGACCTGGGGTTGAACTTCGTTCGAACTGGCCTCATTACCGTGCCGGGGGTCGCGATCCCTTATCCGTACGGCGGCAAACAGCGTTATGTTTCCGTCGATCTCAATTATGAAGCATTGCAGGCGCGCGGTTTGACACCCACGGATGTCGTCAACGCGGTTAACGCGCAAAACCTGACCCTACCAGCAGGCACCGCTAAGATCGCCGAATTAGAATATCAGATCGGCTTGAATTCGAGTCCTAGGACGATCGCCGAGCTCAACGCGCTTCCGGTCAAAACGGTTGGCAACAGTGTTATCTACGTGCGCGATGTCGCCAACATTCGGGACGGGTTCATTCCTCAGACGAACATCGTTCGCTTCAACGGCCAGCGCGCTACCATGCTGGATATTCAGAAAACAGGGAGTGCTTCTACGCTCGATATCGTGGCTGGAGTCAAGTCTCTCTTGCCAGGGCTGAAGAAGACTTTGCCGGATAACCTCAACCTTCAGCTATTAACCGACCAATCGATCTTCGTCACCGCGGCCATCGATGGGGTGGTTCGAGAAGGCGTGATTGCTGCCTGTTTGACGGCCATGATGATTCTCATCTTTCTCGGGGATTTCCGTAGCACGATGATCATCGCGATTTCGATCCCGCTAGCCATTCTTTGTTCAATCGTCACCCTGAGTGCCCTCGGTGAAACCATCAATATCATGACACTCGGCGGTCTGGCGTTGGCGGTCGGTATCTTGGTGGACGACGCCACGGTTACCATTGAGAACATCGACCGGCACTTGGCTGAAGGAAAATCAAAGCTGGATGCGATTCGCGATGGCGCGGCGCAGATTGCGGTACCGGCCTTCGTTTCTACCCTTTGTATCTGTATCGTTTTCGTGCCGATTTTCTTCCTTTCCGGTGTGGCCAAGTATCTGTTTGCGCCGCTGGCTGAAGCCGTCATTTTCGCGATGCTCGCGTCTTACATTTTATCCAGAACGCTGGTGCCGACTCTGGCCATGTACTGGATGAAAGAAGTCGGCCACGGTGGAGCGGCCTCGCTTGCGAGGCCGACTGATGACAATGCTGCTCACGCGCCTTCCCGCGGAATGTTCGGCTGGTTCGGCGCTTTCCATCGCGGATTCGAACGGCGGTTCGAGGTCTTCCGCGAAGCTTATCGCGACCTTTTGAGCGTTTGCCTTCGAAACGCGGGGAAGCTGGTTATTTTAGTGGTGGGATTTTCCCTCCTTTCCTTAGGGCTGTTCCCATTCCTGGGGCAGAACTTTTTCCCGAGCGTCGATGCCGGCCGGTTCGATCTGCACGTGCGGATGAAAACCGGTATGCGCATTGAAGAGACAGCTCGGAATGTGGATCTGATCGAGCAAATGATCCGGCAAGTCATTCCGGCCAATCAATTACAGGGCATCATTGACAACCTCGGCATCCCTTATAGCGGGATCAACACTTCCTATAATAATACCGGCACCATGAGTGCGGCGGACGCGGACATTCTCGTCTCGCTGGACGAGAAACATGATCCGACAGACAATTTCGTACAGCAGATTCGCGCCCGTCTGTCGAAGGACTTTCCCGGAGTTGGATACTGGTTCCCGCCGGCTGACATCGTCGCGCAAATTCTGAATTTCGGGCTGCCGGCCCCATTAGATATCCAGGTGATCGGTGCTAACCGTCCCGGCAACGCTGCGTTCGCGCGAAATCTGATGGAGAAGATTCGTCACGTGGCCGGCGCGGTCGACGTGCGAATCCAGGAGCCAACGGATGCGCCCCGGCTTGACGTAACGGTTGATCGTTCCAAGGCAGCCCTGTTGGGCCTAACCCAAACCCAGGTAGCGAATTCGGTCTTGGGCGCTCTGGCCGGATCGCAGACAACCGCCCCGAATTTCTGGGTCGATCCGAAAAATGCGGTCAACTACCAAATTAACGCGATGGCGCCTCAATACGACATCGATTCCTTGGATGCGGTGCGTAATCTGCCGATCCTAGGCGGTACGGGCCAAACGCTACAGATCTTGGGTAACGTCGCTGACATCTCGAGGGGCGTAACCTTCCCCGTTGCCGACCATTTCAACATTCGCCCGGTGACTAACATTTACGCCAATGTCTCCGGCCGAGATCTAGGGGCCGTAGCTACGGATATTCAGAAGCTGATCGCCAGCTCTGAGAAAGATCTACCGAAAGGTAGTTCGATTGTCCTCCGGGGCCAGGTTCGCACTATGAATGACTCTTTTGTTGGCCTTTATCTGGGCCTCGTGTTTTCGATGGTGTTGGTCTACCTGCTCATGGTGGTGAATTTCCAATCTTGGATCGAGCCGTTGATCATCATCACCGCGTTGCCCTGCGCTTTGGCCGGAATCGTTTGGATGTTATTTATTACTCACACTACGTTAAGCGTTCCGGCGTTGATGGGTGCAATTATGTGTATGGGGGTGGCCACGGCTAATAGCGTGTTGGTAGTCACCTTTGCCAACGAACAACAAGAGGAGTTCAAGGATTCCTACCGGTCAGCATTGCAAGCGGGCTATGTCCGGCTGCGGCCCGTTCTCATGACCGCTTTAGCCATGATCATCGGTATGGTCCCGATGGCGCTAGGCCTGGGTGAGGGTGGTGAACAAAATGCGCCTCTCGGTCGCGCGGTCATCGGAGGTCTTTTGTTTGCGACGGCAGCCACTCTATTCTTTGTACCCACCGTCTTTATGCTGGCCCGGAAACGGCAGTCCCGGGCGGAATCGGGCTCCCCAGAACCTGCGGCCGCTTAACTTTTGAAGATTAGATAGACGAACGATATGGATGGAAGCATTCTGGAAATCGAGAAATCGGCTCAACCTAAGTCGAGTGCTGATCAACGCTCTAAGGCACGGCACTCCGGGGTAATCAAGCTGATCATCGTAGTTTTTCTGGCAGGTCTCGCCGTACTAGCGCTCATGGGGATTACTTCTCGCTCCGCTTCTACGGCGGCCCTACAGCAGGAGACTAACCAGGCCGCCGAACTCACCGTCGCGGTAGTAACGCCGGAGAAGGCGCCGGCCACAGTCTCAGTCGATCTGCCTGGTCAAACTCAAGCTTATATTGAGGCGCCCATCTTCGCCCAGACCACCGGTTACCTGAAGAAGTGGTACTTCGATATCGGCGCCAAAGTTAAAGCAGGGGATGTCCTGGCGGAAATTGATACTCCTCAAGTTGACCAGGACCTGAATCAAGCGAAGGCGAATCTACGCCAAGCTCAGGCTGCTCTGGATTTGTCTCTGGTTACGTACAAGCGAGACCAGGATCTCCTCGATCGGAAAGTGATTGCTCAGCAAGATTTCGATACCGCTTCTAGCGATTTGCACTCGAAGCAGGCGACCGTCAACGCCAACGCCGCTGCCGTTTCCCGGCTCCAAGCGCTGGAGGATTTTAAAATCGTCAAAGCCCCTTTTGACGGGACTGTCACGCGTCGAAATACGGATATTGGGCAAATCGTTAACTCGGGATCAGGAACTCCGTTGTTTGATGTGGCGCAGGTTTCGCCGTTGCGGATCTATGTGAACGTACCGGAGGCCATGGCCGGCTATGTTCGAGTAGGCGGCCCGGCTAATGTTACTTTCAACGAGTTTCCCGGCGAAAAATTTTCCGGACAGGTTGTCAGGACCTCGCAAGCCATCGACCCGGCCTCCCGGACGCTATTGACCGAGGTCGATGTCGCCAATGATTCGGGTCAACTTTTTCCGGGCGCCTATTCGCCGGTGCACTTGGAGACCGAAGGACCGGCGTCGTTGCTAGTTCCTTCCAGCTCTTTGCTTTTCAGGTCCGAAGGTGCATCGGTTGGAGTCGTCGGCCCGGACAACCGGGTTCACCTCAAGAAAATCAAAATTGGTCGCGATCTAGGCGGCAAATTGGAAATTGTGAACGGGATTTCACCCACGGATCGGATCGTTGTGAATCCAGCGGATAGCTTGGCTGAGGGGATGGTTGTTCATATGCAGGAGCCGAAAGCGAAAGAGTCGCGACGGCTGAGCGAAACGGTGACAACCAAACCAACTTCCGGGGGCTAGAAAAGCCTGAATGGCCGCGGGTCGACCGATTCGTTCGAGGCATCAACTGGTCTCGACGCGATCCGCGCCATTCAGGCTAAAAACGAGAGATCCAAGATGGATGATCCGCAGATTACACAGATTACTTCTTATGGTTGCAGACTGTTGGTGAGCTAAGAACATCAATTGCCCGGGTAGCGTTTTCTCTAGTCCTCGGCGTAACCGGAGCTGCTGATCGAAATCTGCGAAATCTGTGTAATCTGCGGATCTTAAAAAGTTTTTAAGTAGGAAAACGAAATGTTTAACAATTCAGGAACTAATAGCCAGCATTGCTCAGAGGTGCATGCGTCTTGCGACCGGGGACTGGGAGGGATCGCGTCCTCGCGATCCGTCGTTTCCGGAGCTGCGCGCGTAAGGGATTGGAATGCATCTGAGAGTTAGCAACGCTTTCGCGGCACGCGAGGACGCGCGCCCTCCCGAGAAAACCCAGCTCCCATTTCGAATCGGCCCGCAATCGAAGTCGTTTATCTTTTTGTTAGCGGCTAGCATTGCGTTACCTTCCCTTTCGATCGATTCCTGTCTGGCATCGTTACCGGTTATCGGTGTGTCTCTCGGTGCACGTCCCGTCGATACCGTCTCTATCTTAAGCCTTTTTATGATTGGCTTTGCGGGAGGCCAACTCGCTTTTGGTCCGCTTTCGGACCGGATCGGTCGCCGGCCTGCGCTTTTGATCGGCTGCCTTTTGTTCGCGGTCGCAGCTGTCGGTTGCGCGTGTGCACCGACGCTGATCATCCTCGCTTTCTGGCGATTCGTTCAAGGACTGGGCGCGGCCGCCGGATCCGTTATTACGTTTGCCATCATCCGTGACCTCTTCTCAGGAACTGCCGCCCGTTCGCGCCTATCCTACATCAGCGTTGTTGGGACTATCGCTCCGATTGTGGCCCCAACGGTCGGCGGGCTGATTGCGACCTGGCAAGGCTGGCGGGCGGTCTTTTTTTGGCTCGCTGTCGCCGCTGCGCTTCTGGTTATCGTTCTTTTGCTTGGCCTCGAGGAGTCTCTGTCCAATCGCAACCGTCATGCCTTACGTCCGCGACGTCTGATTACGAATTACTGGCGGGTTTTATCTCATCGGACCTGTCTTCTGTACTTGCTGATTGGTGGCTTCAGCTTTGGAGCGCTGTTTGCTTACGTGAGCGGCTCAGCTTTTGTATTTATAGATGTCTTCGGAGTCGATCCGCGGATTTACGGCGGCCTTTTTGCGGTTAATGCCTTTGCTATCGCCGTTGGTGCGTTTATCAGCGGCCAGCTAAGTACCCGCGGCGTTGCGGCGAATCGGTTGATTCTCGTCGGTTTGTTCATCTCCTTTTGTGCGACTGCCGCGTTATTCGGCGGAGCTATCTTAGGTTGGCTCAACGCCTTCTCGATCATGCCGTTGCTGATTCTCAACACCTTCTCAATGGGATTAGTCACGCCGAACGCCGTGCACGGGACGATGGAACCAATGCCGCGTATTGCCGGCGTAGCCTCTTCCGCCTTCGGCAGCATCCGAATGTTGGGAGGCGCGATCTCAAGTGAATTCGTCGCCTGGTGGTACCATGGAACTCCTGTTGCCATGGGTGAAACCATGGCTTTGTTCGCAGCCTGCGCTTTGTTTGTTGGCCTATTCCTGATTCAGCCTCGGCGCAGCCGTGGCGAACGCCGGGAACCAACCGGAGCGATCGCGAACGCCGTCAACGCCCCGTAGGAAAGGGAGTCAGGATCCAGGAGCCAGGATTCAGGAGGACTCTGGACCGCCGTGGACTCCGATAGAAAAAGGCGCAAAAGGGCGGAAATATCCACAGCAAGGCGCCGGCCTCCTGCCTCCTGGATTCTGACTCCTGGCTCCTTTGGGACGAGCAGGTGCTCGTCCGCAAAATTTTCTGCCTTGACCTTTACCTAACGCGTGTTAGGTCTCCGAAAACTAACACGAGTTAGGAAGACGTTTTTTCACCCCCCCACGAACAAGGCCGAGGTCGCCAGCAATGGCCGAGAACAACCTCTCACTTCTCATCAATCACTTCTCACTTCTCACCTCTGAGTGCCTATGTCTGTAAGCGCACAACCCACGGCTCCCTCACCGCCGCAAAGCTCTGGTGTGCCGCTCCAGCGTTCTTCCTTTTTCCACGCCCTCCGTTTCCGGGAGTCTTATTGTGCCTGGATCTTTATCGCGCCGGCTCTGATCGGCTTCTTCACCTTCTATCTGATGCCGGCTTTTCGCGCCTTGTACATCAGTTTGACCGACTGGAATCTCCTCCGAGTTCCCAAGTTCATCGGTCCCTCCAATTTTTCGAAGCTCTGGAACGACCCGAATTTCTGGAACGCGATGAAGGTGACGGTCCTTTATGTCCTCTACAATATTCCGATCCAGACGGTCATCGGTTTGCTCTTAGCGGTGCTGCTAGCGCGCCTAAGCCGTTCCGTAATTCTACGTTCGGTCATCCTTGCTCCTTATCTCATTTCAAACGTGATCGTAGCCATCATCTGGTTCTGGATGCTCGATCCCTTGCTCGGCTTTGGGAATGCGGTCTTGCAATGGATCGGAATTGGCCGGATTCCGTTCTTTAGCGATCAACAACTTGCTTTGCCCACGATCGCCGTTGTCAACATCTGGCGACATATGGGGTTGACGGCATTGTTGTTTTACACGGGTATCCAAGCAATTCCCAAGGATGTCTATGAGGCCGCTCGAATTGAGGGTGCGGGCCCGTGGAGAAGCTTCTTCGGCATCACCTTGCCGCTAATCCGGCCAACGATGGTATTCGTACTGGTGACGAGCATTATCGGCTCTTTCCAAGTCTTCGATACCATTGCCGTGACCACGCTCGGCGGCCCCAACTACGCCACTCGCACTATCGTTTGGTACATCTACGAAAACGGGTTCGAAACTTTCCGCATGGGTTATGCCTCTGCGCTTTCCTGTGCCCTTTTCTTGTGCCTGGCGATGGTCACGCTGATCCAAATGCGAATCCTTCGCTCGGGCCAATCTGATCTGGGATGAAATGAAACCTAACCGCGAAGGGACACGAATGAACACGAATGTAAAAGAAAGTAATGCGCAACCAAGGGGAGGGATCGCGTCCTCGCGATCCGTGGTCTTCGGAAGCGCACTGACATCCAATGGCTAAGCTAGACCTAAAGACTGCAGACGTCCCAAAGGCGCGCGAGGACGCGCGCCCTCCCGACGGCTCCGCGCCAATTCCAGTTCATTCGCGGGCTAGATTTTCAGGCTGGTTTGGGTATGGAGTGCTGGTCCTCTTCGCGATCATCTCGCTCGGGCCGATCTGGATAGCGGTCAAGACAGCCCTCAGTGATAGCGGCACTCTATTTACCAGTGCTAGCTCGCTGCTACCCCAACATCCTACGTTATTTAACTTCGAACGTGTGATTGGGTTGGTGAACCCTGCTGATCCGCGTCTGCAACAAACCAGCTTCGGCAAAGTGGATTTCTATCGGGCCCTGATGAATAGCGTGGCCTTCACCCTGCTAGCCGTTGTTCCGCAAATCGCTTTTAGCGCCATGGCAGCGTATGCCTTCGCCCGGCTCCGATTTTATGGACGTCGTGTGATTTTCTTCTTGTTCCTAGCTGCCACCATGATTCCCAGCGTCGTCCTCTTCATTCCCAATTTTATCCTGATCAAAGATCTCGGTTGGCTGAACACTTATCAGGGGATGGCAGCGCCTTACGCCTTGATGACGCCATTTGCTGTCTTTTTCTTGCGCCAGATGTTCCTATCCACGCCTCGAGAATTGGAAGAATCCGCGCTCATCGATGGAGCCTGTTATTTCACTATCTTCTTTCGGATTGTGCTGCCGGTGCATCGTTCGGCTCTAGCCACTCTAAGCCTCTTGGCCGCTATGAATGCCTGGAATGATTTCTTTTGGCCGTTTCTGGTCGGCCGAGACCGATCGGTTCAAGTGATGGCGGTTGCCATAAATTCCTTCCGCGCCCAACAAGCCGGCGGCACTCCCGACTGGAGCGGGCTAATGGCCTGCACCGTTCTCGGCATAATTCCGGTCGCTCTCCTGCTTGTCTTCTTCGGACGCAAAGTAGTGGAATCCTTGCAGTACACCGGCTTCCGCTAGACCGCGGAAATGACAAATGACAGATGACAAAAGCTACTAACGACTAACCCCACTACCAACAAAACCGCCAACACGCAACCCAGTCTCCCAACGAGAAGCCCGCAACCCGCAACTAGCAACCCGCAACGACGTCTCACCTCTCACCAATCACTTCTCACTTCTCACAGTTCTATGACCCCCCTGACGAAAATGCTCCTCGCAGCCAGCTTCGTGGCAGGGAATCCGGTACAGGGCGCAACGGAAATTAACTATTGGCTATGGGACAGTAACCAACAACCTTCCTATCAAGCGTGCGCCGATGCGTTTGAAAAGGAAAATCCAGATATCAAAATCAAGATCACCCAAACCGGGTGGTTCGACTACTGGAACGCATTAAATACCGCTTTTGTTTCCGGTACCGCGCCGGACGTTTTTTGGGACCATTTATCACGGTACCCCGAATTCATCGATAACGGACTTCTGGTGGATCTGACTCCCTTGATTGCTCGAGATAAGGTGCCGACCGACATTTACGTAGGCGGGTTAGTAAAAGTGTGGGGTAGAAACGGCAAACAATACGGCTTACCTAAAGATTGGGACACCATCGGGATTGTCTACAACCGGGACATGCTGGAAAAGGCGGGCGTCGATCCTAAATCGCTGTGGGATTTGAATTGGGACCCGGAAGATGGCGGCACGTTCGGGCAGCTTTTAGCAAAACTTAGCATTGATGAGTCCGGCAAAAACGGCCTGGATCCAAACTTCAATCCGAAAACGGTCAAACAATACGGATTGCTGCTAAATGGCTTGTCAGATGGCCTCGGGCACGAAGAATGGGCGAACTTCGCTGCGTCCATGGGTTGGAATTACTCTGAGGCTCCCTGGGCGACGCACTTTAATTATGACGATCCGAAATTGGTGGCCACGATTCAATGGTTCGCAGACCTAAGCCTCCGAAAGGGCTTCATTGTACCGGCAAAAGATGCGCGGCAAGCTCAAGCCACCGGTCTTTTTGCGGCTCAGAAAGGCGCGCTCGCGCTGACGGGATCGTGGTTAGTTCATTGGTTTACGGAAAACTGTAAGTTTCCCATTGGGTTTGCGCCGCTCCCTAAAGGACCGGTAGGACGGCACTCAGTGATTAACGGCCTAGCCGACTCTATCTGGGTCGGCAGCAAACATCAGGAAGAAGCCTGGAAGTGGGTCAAGTTTCTTGCCTCTCCGGAAGCACAAGAGATTGTGGCCAGTTACGGCATCGTGTTTCCTGCGGTTCCCGAAGCCGCCGAGATTTCAGAAAAACAGATGGCATCGAAGGGCGTCGACGTATCCGCTTTCGTCGACGAAGCGAAAGCCCAAGGAGGAACTTTCTTTCTGCCAATCTCGGAGCACAGCAGCGATGTCGTCCGTATCTTACGAGCAAACTTCGACTCGATCTTTTTAAACGGAGAAGATCCAGGCCCAAAACTTGAGGCTTCAAACCGCGAGATCAACGCCCCTTTCCACTGATCCACCTCTCACCAATCACGTCTCACATCTCACTTCTCACCTCAAAATAACCCCCCGAATATGCGAAACCTAAACAGAATCCTAATCCTGGTCAGCTTAGTTGCGGCCGGGATTTCAGCTAAGGCAGTTACCGAGATTACCTATTGGTTATGGGATAACAACCAGTTGCCGGCCTACCAGGCGTGTGCGGCAGAATTCGAGAAACAGAACCCGGACATCAAAGTCAAAATCAGTCAGACCGGCTGGTTTGACTATTGGAACGCCCTGAATACGGCTTTTGTCTCAGGGACGGCTCCGGACGTGATCACGGACCATCTCGCGCGATATCCCGAATTTATCGAGAATAATTTGCTGGTTGATCTTAGCCCTTACATTGCTCGGGATAAAGTGCCCACTAACATCTATCTCGGCGATCTCGTGAAGGTCTGGGGCCGCAATGGCAAGCAATATGGTTTGCCGAAGGACTGGGACACCATTGGGCTTGTGTACAACAAGGCGATGTTAGCTAAGGCCGGCATCGATCCAAAGTCTCTGTGGGACCTGGATTGGAATCCCAAAGATGGCGGCACCTTTGGCCAGGTACTTGCCAAGCTTACCATCGATGCAAATGGCAAGAATGCCACGGAGCCCGGATTCGACCCAAAGAATGTTAAACAATATGGCTTGTTAATTAATGGGAGTGTCGATGGATACGGACAAGTGGAATGGAGCCACTTTGCCGTCTCTGATGGCTTCAAATTCAACGATGGTCCCTGGGCAACCCATTTGAACTATGATGATCCAAAGTTCGCCGAGACGATCCAATGGATCGCCGATGAGATGAAAAAGGGGATTATCGTACCAGCCGCCAATGCTCGCCAAGCAGGTAACAGCGGTCTGTTTGCGGCGCAAAAGGGCGCGATGGGTCTAGACGGGGATTGGATGGTGCATTGGTACACCGAAAACGCGAAATTCGATATCGGGTTTGCCCCACTACCAAAAGGTCCCATTGGGCGCCGAACCATGTTCAACGGTCTGGCCGACTCAATTTGGATTGGTAGTAAACATCAGGAAGAGGCATGGAAGTGGGTAAAGTTCCTGGCTTCACCTGAAGCCCAGAAGATCGTGGCAGGCTACGGTGTGGTCTTTCCGGCTGTGCCCGAGGCCACAGAGATTGCCAAGACCAAGATGGCAGCAAAAGGAGTCGACGTCTCTGCCTTCGTCGAAGAAGCCACCGACCCTAAAGCCACGTTTTTATTCCCGATCACGGATCATGCCAGCGACATTAACAAAATTATGAAAGCCGCCTTTGATGCCGTTTATCTGAATGGAGCTGATGCCGCCTCCACTTTCAAAGCAGCCAGCAAGGAGGTAAACGACCTGTTCCAGTAGCGGTATGATCCGGCAGCCGCCGGAGCAAATAGTGCTTGAACTTTCGCGCGGCGGCCACTGGCCGCCGGCGCCACACTGTTTCCACTTTTGTCTACTCCGTCCACCGCGTCCACTTCCTTCACCGAAGCCGCCCGCCTCCCGAACCCCCCGGAACGCCACCACCTAACTGAACCAGACTCTTATGACTCAAAGCACCGCAAAACGAAAAATAACCTTTATTGGCGCCGGGAGCACGGTCTTCGCGAAGAATCTGCTCGTCGACATTTTATCGTTTCCTGAGCTGGCCGATTCTCAAATCTGCCTCTTCGATATCGATGGAGAACGACTCCGAACATCCGAAATCGTCGCTCGGCGAATCGCCCAGCAACTGAAGGTTGCTCCGGAGATCGAGATAACTACCGATCGAGGACACGCGTTCGATGGCGCTACTTATGCCATCAACATGATCCAGGTCGGTGGCTACCGTCCTTGCACTGTGACTGATTTCGAGGTTCCCAAAAAATATGGTCTACGGCAGACCATTGCGGATACTTTGGGGATTGGAGGGATCATGCGAGCCCTGAGGACCGTCCCGGTTCTCACGGCTATGGGCCATGAAATGGAGCGTCGTTGTCCGGATGTTGTGCACCTGAACTATGTCAATCCGATGGCGATGAATTGTTGGGCCTTAGCTCGGGCGACTAAGATAACGACGATCGGTCTCTGTCATAGCGTACAGCACACCGCCAGCGAGCTCGCCGATGACATCGGTATCCCGGTGTCGGAGATCAACTATGTAGTGGCTGGGATTAATCATCTCGCCTTCTATCTGAAGTTCGAACGGAACGGTGAAGATTTATATCCACTGATTCGTCGAGTCATAGAAGAGGGCAGAGTGCCGGCGGATAATCGGGTCCGGTATGACATGCTGCAGCGGTTAGGCTATTTCGTGACCGAATCTAGTGAGCATTTCTCTGAATATGTTCCTTGGTATATTAAGCGAGGCCGAGAAGATCTGATTGAACGATATAATATCCCCTTGGATGAATATCCCCGCCGTTGCGAAAGGCAGATCGCCGGTTGGCAACAATTGCGAGACACCTTAGAACGAGCGGATTCGCCTCTAGAAATCGAGCGCAGCGTCGAGTACGGATCGGCTATCATCCATAGCCTAGAGACCGGCCTGCCCCGAGTCGTTTACGGAAACGTTGAAAACAATGACCTGATTTCAAACCTGCCCCAAGGCTGTTGCGTAGAAGTGCCTTGCTTGGTGGATAAGAACGGGATTCAACCGGTTCAGATCGGCGCCATCCCTCCGCATTTAGCCGCCTTAATGCAGACTAACATCAATGTGCAATCGCTTACCGTGGAAGCAATCCTGACCAGCAAACGTGAGCACATCTACCATGCCGCGATGTTAGATCCTCACACCGCGGCCGAATTGGATTTAGATCAGATCTGGAGTTTGGTGGATAACCTCCTGAAAGAACACAAAGTATGGCTACCAGAGGAGTTCGCCGTTCACGGTTCAGCCGTTTGCCGTTGACGGTTAACCCGCGAGGCCCGCTCCACGATTTAACCGCCAACTGCGAACCGTGAACAGCGAACCGCGAACTGCGAACCGTCCGACCAGCCAGGATATCGCTCGAGCCGCTGGGGTTTCTCGGACCACGGTTTCTTTAGTACTTAACGGTAAAGAAAACACCGGAATTAGCGTGCAGACGCAGGCTCGGGTGTTGGAGACAGCCGCCAGCCTGGGGTATGTGCCCAATTCGGCGGCTCGGATGTTAGTTAGTGGCCGGAGCCGGACCGTGGGATTAATGCTTGCTCATGGCGACCTGATGAGCTTCGACGCATTTGCTCCTCCGCTGATGTTTGGGATTAGTCGCGTTTGTAATGCAAGAGGGTACAAACTGTTAATCGAGGCGGTTGAAGGTGAACATCGGCGAAACAGTTATCTGGACCTGGTGAAGAGCAAGAGCATTGATGCGCTTATCGTATTGAATTCCAGCGCCGAGGACGAGGGCCTGGTTCGGTTGATCGATTCGCGGTTTCCGGTGATTCTTTTTGGTTCGATTGGGCACCCGAAGGAGAATTCGCTCCGGTCGGGGACGGAACGAGCGGCAGAACTCGCGACGGAACACCTCGTGAGATTGGGGCATCGGCGGGTAGCACACATTACCTACGCCCCGAAATGGTACACGGGGCCTATAGAACGGTTACGTGCCTTCCGGCGCGCTCTAGACAAATCGGGAGTTCGGTTCGATGAGAAACTAGTCGCGTATGGAGACTTCAGTGCCGAGAGCGGGTATCGAGCGATGCGGGAGATCCTCAGTAGGCGAACGCATTTCACTGCATTATTTGCCGGCAATGACACTATTGCGGTAGGCGCAATGGCGGCATTGCGAGAGAGCGGATTATCTGTCCCCGGGGACGTAGCTGTGGTCGGCTTCGATGACCTACCGATCGCCTCCTACTCCCAGCCTTCGCTAACCACAGTCAACACCAACCCAATCGTACAGGGCGAACAAGCAGCATTAGCCGCCTTTGAACTACTAGAGGGCCGTCGCGTTGGCACCAGAAAGTGCAATCTCTCTCTAAAGCTCATCATTAGAGAATCCTGTGGCGCTAAGCTAAGACGGAAGAGATAATCACCACAAAGACACAAAGGACACGAAGGCCGGAGCCAAGAGATTTATTTAGGGGTAATGACAACAAGGCCCGAGATACGGCATTTTTTCTTAGACTCCGATCTTCGTGTTCTCCGTATCTTTGTGGTAAAATTTGCTTGCCTCGCAGGAATGTGAGTTGTTGGTCACTCATCGATTCCGTCGGCTTAACGTGATCGAAGCGGCCCACGACTCGTTACTCCCTCGCTGCGTATGTCTTACGGCTGGATAGTTAGCAACTCATCACTCCGTTCCTCTGGCACCGCTGCTCCAGTACTCCATCGCTCCACTACTCCATCATCCCGCTCCTAGTTGTTACCCGATCGTAACAATTGTTAACTTGATAGGCGCGCGTGAAAGATTAAAAACGTTTACTTCGGCGATCGGACGGAAAACGATGAGGACCAGCGTTAGCTTGGGAGTGGTGATAACCGGTTTCGCGTTATCGATTAATGGGTTTGGTGGTAGTGGGAACATACTCGGCGGGGGAGGAGGGTCGAGCGGCTCTAACGGAGTAGCAGCAGGTGGCTACTATGGGAATAACTCGGCGGCGATAGCTCAACTTAAAGCCAACGCCGAGGACATCTTACACCGCACAACGCAGGCGATACAAGCAGCTCAAGCAATGCAACAGGCTGCACGTAACCTGTCCTTACAGGCCCCGACAACGGTACCAAATGGGTTAGGCATTGGTGGTCTGCAAGTTGCGACTGGTGCCCATGCCGGCTGGCAAGGTGCCAATCTACCGGTTCAATCCAGCGCCAATGGCCAGGTGACAGTGACCGTTCAACAAACGGCGCCGCAAGCAGTACTGAACTGGCAAACGTTCAATGTAGGCAAGAATACGACCGCCTATTTCGACCAGAGCGCCGGAGGCAGCTCGGCTCACACGTGGGTCGCTCTGAATCAGATCTGGGATTCATCCCCGAGCCAGATCTTAGGTTCGATCAAGGCGCAAGGTCAGGTTTATCTTATTAATCAGAACGGGATCCTTTTTGGTGGTTCATCGCAAGTCAATGTCGGATCGTTACTTGCTGCGGCAATCACAACACCGGCATCGCTGATTAAACAGAACGGACTTTATCAGACCTATGCGTCGGGTCCCGGTTCGATTGAAGTGCAATCCGGTGCGCAGATTGTAACCAGTACGCCGCAAACCGCCACTAGTGGTGGCGGTTTTGTCATTTTGTTGGGTGATTCGGTGACCAATGCCGGTAGTATCACCACTCCCAACGGCCAGACACTATTGGCAGCCGGTAAAGGAATCTTGTTGCGCCAAGGCTACAGCGTCGGTCCTTCTAGCTCAACCCAGAATACGACTTCGACGACGGTGGGAACGGAAGCGGAAGTGACGAAGGGCGGGGAGGTCACGAATTCAGGCCTGATCGAGTCCACCACCGGCGACATCACCCTGGTCGGCGTCCAGGTGACACAGGCTGGTATTGCGATCGCCACGACGTCGGTGGCCAAGCGCGGCACTATCCATCTTCTGACCGACGCAACTGATCCAGCCACCAGCGTTACGCTTGCTCCAGGTAGTGTGACTCTCATTGAGCCCGATCCGAACTCCGGCCTCGCGCTTGATCCTCAGCGAGCGAACGCGTTCAGCCAAACAACTGCGTACTTAGGGTTAACCAACGTTCTCAATGACGAGGTCGGCTTACCCGATCAGACCGGCCTATCGCGCATTGAAATCACCACGGGAGGTACCGTCAA
>Ga0213878_10000326_pt1 | contig 18418 bp, 9 predicted proteins | sample VelepicoBEBS_R02_FD_161053 | JGI IMG/M metagenome (GOLD analysis project Ga0213878, IMG submission 161053) | Vellozia epidendroides bulk soil microbial communities from rupestrian grasslands, the National Park of Serra do Cipo, Brazil - BS_R02 | ecosystem: Environmental > Terrestrial > Soil >... | reverse complement strand
ACAGCTTGCTGGATCGCATTCCGCCAACGGCTTACCTCATCCTCGCTCTTGCCCAAGATCTGACGGACTAGGGTCTGGAACGCCTGCGCCAAGCTGGCGTAGGGAATGTCCCGCTTATGTTGATCGAATTTTCCGGCAATGAACATGCCGCGTGGTAAGACGATGGCTTTGTGCAATTCGTTGACAACCGATGACTTTCCAATGCCGGAATAACCGGATACCAGCGCCAATCTGGAGGTTCCACCGGTGACGACACGCTCGAAGGCGTCCAGCAGCACCTTGACCTCCCGGTCGCGACCGTACAACTTCTCAGGAATCCACAGCTTGTCCGAAGCATCGTGCGCCCCGATCGAAAACGCATTGACGCGTCCCAGCTTTTCCCACTCTGCGAGGCATCTTCTAAGGTCGGATTCGGCACCGGCCGCTGTCTGATAACGTTCTTCAGCGGTTTTGGCCAACAGCCTCATGACGATGGCTGAGACTGGTCCTGGGATCCCTTTGGCAAGCTCATCTGGCGGCGTTGGCCGTCTGGCAATGTGGCAGTGGACCCACTCCAGTGCATCAGCGGCGCCGAAGGGCAGCAAGCCAGTCAACATTTCATACAGTGTCACCCCATAGGAATAAAGGTCGCTACGGGAGTCGGTGGAACGATTCATCCGTCCGGTCTGTTCTGGCGCCATGTAGGCTAGCGTCCCTGCGATGAACTCGGGATGATCAGGCGATTGGCGCTCGCGTGGCAGCCGGGAAGCGATCCCAAATCCCGTTAGCCAGGCTTTGCCAGTAGCGGAGTTCACCAGAACATTAGCGGGCTTGATGTCCTTATGGATCAAGCCGCGGTGATGCAAGTGTCCAATCGCGGTCACAAGGTCGATAGCCAGACGCAAAGAAGACCCCAAGTCCGATGCCTGGCCGAGCAGTTCACTGAGGGGCATACCACCGGGATCCTCCAGCACAAGCACTGGACGGTTCCAGTGGAAGGTGAGCTCAATCGGTCGGGCAGCCCATGCCGGATCGAGCTCCTCTCTCAAAGAATATTCGTTCTCCAATCGTTTCAGGCTCTCGGGTTCCTCCTTGGTGGGCGCGAGCACAAGAACCTGAGACGAATCTTCCTCCTTGCGCCCGCGATACAGGATCGAGCCTTGATCCTTTCGCAACGGCTCGAAGACGTGTTTTGAGAGATCGATCAAAGCCGAGCCTCCTGTGAACAATTGTTTTTTCCTAGCACGCCGGCAGGCAATTGTAAACGAGACGAAGCTGTACTTAGCCTAGATTCCGAAGTTGGGGGAATCGTGCTCGTGCTCGTCGTCGTGCTCGACCCGTGGGACTTCGGCGCCGAAAAGAGAGCCCGATCCTTCGGCAATTATATTGTTCCATCACTTTCACCGCAAGATATGCAGAATTCTCGAGGACGACGCACCAGCACGAGCACGACTTCTCAACTCCTGCATTTAGGTTCAGATGGGACGGACGAGGCCCAGCCTTTTTATCCGCGAAATTAATGTGGTTGGCTTCATTCCCAATAGCCGAGCTGCTCCATCGGCGCCTTTGATTTTCCAGCCTGTTTTCTGCAGAACCAGAAAGATATTCTCGCATTCGCGACGGCGGATTTCTGCCTCGGTAAGAAATTCCGCCTCCTCTCGTTCGTCGCTCGTCTGCTTTAAAACAGCCAGCTCAATCGAGGCGCCATTCACGGGAACATCGAATGCGATAAGACCGCCTTGAGCTAAGATGACGGCACGTTCGATGACGTTGCGTAACTCGCGAATATTCCCTGGCCAATCGTACTTCTGGAGATTTTCTACACCGAGCCGCGTAAGGACAGGTCTGGCGCAACCGAACTCCTTCACCGATAAGTCGATGAAATGCGTCGCCAAAAGAGGAATGTCTTCCTTCCGATCCCTTAACGGTGCGACGGTCAATGGAAAGACGTTTAACCGATAGTAGAAATCTTCGCGAAAACGTCCGGCGGCTACTTCTCGTTGTAAATCTCGATTCGTCGCTGCCACGATGCGTACGTCGGCGTGTCGAGTTCTATCTTCCCCTACCCGTTCGTAGCACTTCTCTTGCAAAACGCGTAATAGCTTGCTCTGTAACTCAAGCGGAATTTCGCCAACCTCATCCAAAAACAGTGTGCCACCGGCAGCCGCTTCAAACCGCCCGGCCCGGTCCTTGAACGCGCCGGTAAAAGCCCCACGCGTATGCCCAAAGAACTCGCTCTCAAACAAATCCTTCGGAATAGAAGTACAATTGACACGCACTAGAGGTTTGTCTCTTCGCCGGCTCAGCTGGTGGATAGCGCTAGCTACCAGTTCTTTGCCGGTCCCGGTCTCGCCCAAGATTAAAACCGTTGCGTCGCTCGGAGCAACGGTTTCGACATGCTGCCATACCCGGCGTAAAGCAGTACTTTCACCTACTATCCGCAAGTTATCGATTTCGTTATTCCGGCCGGAATTCGAGTCTCGTTGCGGTCCACCCGAATCCCCTAATCCCGATCTCGGCATCAATTCCGACATCCTCGCCTCAAAGTCCACTTTAGTGGAACTCACATACGCTGAGCTCATTACATCCTCGGCGGTTGATTTTGGACCGTAGCCATCTCGTTCTTATCCATCCCGCAGTGCTGCATTGATTGCATTAAGCAGGTCCTCTTCGTAAAAGGGCTTGTACAGAAATGCCACAGCACCAGCTTCCAAAGCTTGAGCTCGTACATCGGGATTCTCGTACGCCGTGATAAAGATTATCGGCAGTTCTGCACTCTCAAAACGCAGCTCACGCTGCAGGCCCGGGCCAGTCATACCCGGCATCCGCACATCAAGAATCAGGCAGTCCGTTGTTTGCACCTGGTTTGATCTCAGGAACGCTTCGGCCGAAGAGAAACCTTGTACCCTAAATCCGACGGACCGGATTAGATCCTCGAGAGAAGTCCTGAGCGCTTCGTCATCGTCAACGATCGAAATGAGGGGACGATTGGCCCCGGATGTTTTTTCTGCTTTCTCCAATTTCGATTTTCCTTTCATCTTCCCCAAGGACAGTTGCGGATCTTGGAAATCGATCGGCGAGCAAGTTCTATCTCCAGGCCGACGGACCGCTCCGCAACAGACTAATGGGGGCGAATAGCAGCGTCTAATCTTCGATGGTACTGGGAGTTAGGACTTTGTGATGAGACTTCCGAGCCTATCAGCCATCCGGACCAGCCGCTCGCTCCGCAAGAAATCTTGAGCCGAATCAAAAAGCTCGACGCGAAGCCCGACCGATCGAATAAGGTCCCCGAGGGAATCCCGCATCGCTGCGTCATCATCGACAACGAACACCGTCGCGTTAGTGGTTATCATTACTTTCTCACGTCACGAAGTGGCAATGCAAACCGGAAGACTGGTTGTTCGGTCGTTTTCAATTGCGGCTCCTCTTCCCCAGATTGCGTTTTCAATCGCAGCCGGAAAATGATAACTCTATCGCTCGTTGTATTGCGGAATGAAGGATCCTCGGCGTTTACCTCATCTCTGTATCATCTGTTTTCAACTGCTGATCGCACACATGCCAGCAGCTCGTCCTTAGGAACTGGCTTACCGAGAAAACCAAGCGCTCCGCTGGACAACGCGCGCTTACGGATTGCCTCGTCAAAAAATGCGGTGATGAAAATAATAGGAAACCGGCACTCCAATGCTAACAGCCGGCTCTGCAATTCAAGTCCTGACATTCCGCTGAGTTGCACATCGGTTATCAAACATGCCGTCTTGTCCATCCGGTTCGCTTTTAGAAAATCTTCGGCGGAGAGGAACGTCTCGACACCAAATCCGAACGCCTTAAGAAACCCCGCCATCGCTTCACAAACCGACTCATCGTCGTCGATGAAAATCACGAGCGGGACCTGAGCCACGGTAGCCATTCCAGATTCAACCCAAAAGTAACACCAAGTTGCACAATCGGTCTAGCGCGCCGAAGTCGACTTTCGATCGGCCGAAGGACCTACTCTTGCGGACTTTGGTCGAAGGCGGTTACGACCTTGTGCGCAATAAGCCTAACCGTTCAGCGATAGTAACCAGCTCAGCTAGCGATTCCACCCGCATTTTTCGCATCAACTGGGCACGATGATGCTTCACCGTTGCTTCCGCGATCCCGACTTCCAAGGCTATTTGCTTATTGAGCAAGCCCGCGACGACACTTTCCATCACTTGACGTTCGCGCGGCGTCAGCGACTCAAAATCTGTACGCAAACGCGCCAAGGCATGCTCTTCGCCGCGGCGAGCCCGATCGTGCTCGATGGCGTTTTGGACAGCGTCCAACAAGTCCTGCTGTCGGACAGGTTTGGTCAAAAACTCGAATGCGCCCGCCTTCATAGCCCGAACCGACATTGGTACATCAGCGTGGCCGCTGATGAATATTACGGGCATGCGCTGATCGGCCTTCACCAAGTCATTTTGAAAATCGAGCCCACTTCTTCCGGGCAACCTGACGTCAAGAACGATGCATCCCGGAGCATCCTGGCGCGCGCTGTTTAGGTACTCCTGCACTGAAGCGAAGAGCTCCACACGCAATCCTACAGAGCGGAGCAAACTGTCCAATGCCTCGCGTACAAACTGATCATCATCGATGACGACGACGATCGGCTTACTCTCGTTATGCGGAGCTTTCACCTGAAGTCCCGTCGGTCACTGCCGGCACGGTGAACCGAAACGTGCTACCGTTGGGGAGATTTGGTGATGCCCAAAGTCGACCACCATGTGCTTCGATGATCGACCGACAAATCGATAGCCCCATTCCGATTCCGTCTGGCTTGGTTGAGAAAAAGGGTTCAAAAATTTGATCGATCTTTGTCGGGTCAAGACCAATTCCGGTGTCGCTGATCGAAATCAGCACGTCGCCGATTCCATCCATCTCAGAGCTAAGCTGCAGCATTCTTGGCTGGTTTTTACCGGCGGACATCGCCTCGATACTATTGATCATGAGATTAAGGACGACCTGTTGCAATTGTACCCGATCGCCCACCACGTGCGGAAGATTGGACGATAGGTGGTGCTCAATAGTGATCGCGTGCCGACGTAACTCGCTCCGGATAAAGATCAGAGCCTCCTGAATTGTCACATTGATGTCGAGCAATATGTTTTCGGGTGAGGACTTCCTTGCCAGAGCGCGAATGCTCTTGATGAAATCACCAGCTCTTTGACTGTCCCGGACGATACGCTTGGCAGCATCCGTGGCTTCGGTGAGATCTGGCGGCGCGATCGTTAGCCATTGCAAGCAGGCATTAGCGTTGGTCATAATTGCCATAAGCGGTTGGTTAACTTCGTGGGCAATCGACACCGTGAGCTCACCCATCGTCGTCAGTCGTACAGCGCGTGCAAGTTCTTCTTGCGATTTGCGCAACGCCTCGTCTGCCTGCCGCCGCTGCGTCATGTCGCGAAATACCAAGACGGCGCCTGTCGTTTTGCCACTATCATCGATAATAGGGGCTCCACAATCATCGATCGGCAACTCGCGGCCGTCCCTGGTAATCAGAGCTGTGTGGTTGGCCAAGCCCACCACAACATCGAGACGAAGAACTTTTGCCGCGGGATCCTCAACGGGCTTTCGTGTTTCCTCATTGATAATGCGAAAAACCTCGGCCAGGGGCCGCCCTACCGCGTCCTTCATCGGCCAAGCCGTTAACATTTCTGCTGTAGGGTTCATGAAAGTGACGCGAGCTTGAGAGTCTGTTGAAATAACGGCATCGCCAATGCTGGATAGCGTGGTCGCATAGCGCCGCTCGCTTTCTCGGAGCTTACGTTCAGCCGCATGCTTATAAAGAGCCATATCAATGGCCGTTCTCAATTGGGATTCGTCGAACGGTTTGAGAAGGTAGCCAAACGGTTCCGCCCGTGTAGCCCGTCTAACAGTCTCGTCATCCGAGTACGCCGTCAAGAAGATGACTGGAATCTTGCATCGCTCGCGTATCTGTTCGGCAGCGGCTATACCGTCAATCGGGCCTTCTAGTCGGATATCCATCAACACAATTTCCGGGCTCTGCTCTTGTGCAAGCTGAACCGAGGCCTCGCCGTGGGCTGTCACGCCAACAACAGTGTGCCCAATTCTGGTCAATTGCTGCTGGATGTCCCTTGCAACGACACGATCATCCTCAACAACGAGTATTGTGGCCGGTGAAATCATGTTATTTCAGTATCGCTTGCAAAGTTGATAGTAACATTCGTTCCGCCGCTATGGCTCACAGCAATCGTGGCGTGAAGTTGTTGGGACAAATCATTGACGAGTTGTAGGCCCAAAGTGTCAACGTGAAGACCTTCCATTTTGGGAGCAAACCCAACGCCGTCGTCCGTCACGGCGAGAGTGCACTTCTTGTAATCCAAACGTCTAAACTCAACCCTCACCTGTCCATCGCGGCCGTTTGGAAATGCGTGCTTAAAGGCATTTGACACCAGCTCGTTGACTATCAATCCGCAAGAGATTGCTCGCCCTAAGTCTAACTGTATGTCGTCGATTTCGGTTACTAACCGAATCCGCTGGCCTTGAGCCCCGTGGGCGGCAGCTATATGTGAACACAAGTTATTAATGTGGGGATGCATAGAAATTCTTGCGAAGTTGCCCGCCCTGTACAAATTCTCATGAACCAGCGCCATCGAACGGACACGATTACGGCTATCCGCGAACAACTCGGCAACGGCGGGATCGCTAACGCGAGCGGCCTGAAGACTAAGCAAACTGCTAATCAATTGAAGATTATTCTTGACCCGATGGTGAACTTCCTTGAGCAACGCCTCCTTCTCTTCGAGAGCTGCGTTCTCAAGTGAGATCGCAGCTTGGGAAGCCAACAACTTCAATACTTCGATTCGAGCTGGAGTGAATGCGTGTGACGAAAGATTGTTTTCCAGATACAAAACGCCGATGAGTTTTGCTTTACTTGTTATCGGCAAGCAAAGAATGGACCGACTAGCCTTCATAGCGATGAACTCATCATTGGAGAATTGATTTGGTGTGTTCGCGTCATCCAAAAGAACGATTTCTCTTGTCCTGACAACGTAGCGGAGTATCGACTCAGGCAGATCTGAGGCCGCGACAGTTGTTTGCCGGAGACGAACGTCGACAGCCCGCCGGGTCGTAACCGCCTCCGCTTCAATCCTTAGCTCATTGCCCCGCGGCAAGATTAGGAGACCTCGCTCCGCACCAGCGTGCTCAAGCACGATCACCATGAGAGTTTCGATCAGCTTTTCAATGCTGACTTCGCCGGACACTGCAAGCGACGTCTTAACGACGTTCGCAAGATCGAGACCCTCGTACCCACCCCCCATTGTTGGAGGTACGCCGCTTGACAGCGTCGGCTCGCGAAGGTGTGCGTGGATTTGCTCCATTTGCCGCACCTTGCCTTTTGCGCCCCAATGGAGATAACAACGCCGCGCATTCGCAAGATAAGCGTCGGCGACTGTCTTGAAGCCTCGCGCTGTATAAAACCGCGCTGCGACCTCGAACGCCAAAGCTTCGACGTGCGTCAACCCATCCTTACGCGCCGATTGGATAGCCTGCTCATAGAGACGCATGGCGTCGATATCTCGGTTTTCAATCCGAGCGATTTCACCGGCAATAAGGTGACCACGGTGCTCAAACGTTTCTCGGCAATTATCAATCCAGGTCTGAAACTCCTTGTAGTGACCGAGAATCGCCTCCTGATGTTGGCGTTGCTCGTCCGCTGACGCCGCATCGTAAGCTGCTGCCCGCGTTAACGCTGCAAACAGATGATACTCAGCAAGTTCAAAGAACCCTCCGGTTGTCCACAGCAGGGGCTCAACTTTCGAGATCATCGCGAGGGCAGATCCATAGTCGTTCGCATAGAACCGCGCCTGTAGCTTGCGGATCCAATACCAGCAGGTGGCGATTGCTAAACCGGGATCGCCTTCCAGGTGTTGCTCAAATTCTTCCTCCTTGAACTCTTGATCATCAAAAGAGGAAAGATCAGAGGTCAGGCCTTGAAGAGCGCGAACGAGCCTAAGCTGCGCCGTGATGATATCAATGATAAGTCCAAATTTTGCATTCCGCACGAAATCAAGTTTTTCCTCGGCTTCCCGTCGCACGTCGCCGAGCGAATCACCGCAGCCGAATAAATTCGTAATGATGGTACACGAGCTAAAGCCGGCATAGGTAAGATCTCCGCCTTCATTTGCTTCACTGAACGCCTGCCGCAACATTGGACGAGCAGTACGTAAGGGCTTGGTAAAAGGGATGACGTGCGAGCCGACGGCAAGGTGAACGCGGGCCTTGAACCGATCCATTCCAAGTTCCTCGACCAAATCCAGGCCGAGCTTGGCGAAACGGAACATTGCCGGGTAGTTTCCGAAATAGGGCCCCAGCATCATGCCTAGGTAAGCGTAACACAGAGCAGATGCGCCACTGTTTCCGTAATCGCGACTGAGGTTTGTCGCGCGGCAGAGGATTAAACACACCAAATTCGGATCGGTGAAAAATGCCGGTGGCAAGATGGCCGATAGTACGTCGAATGTCGCAAGTCTGTTGGGATCTTTTAGCGGCGGCAGACTGGCCCGCTCCTCGATGGAACCGCCTTTGATCTCTTGCAAGATCGGCTCGTATTCTTGAAGGACTTGCTCCCGACTCGGGTGCGGCGTCCACTCGACGCCAACCTCTTTGAGGTACTCTAGACCAACCTCGATAGCGCGGTCCATTTGACCCAAGGCAGTATAAAGCGTCACACGCTGCCACGTGACGGCAGCACGATCGATTAGGTTATTCGCGCGATGCAAAAGCGCCGAAAGTCGTTCTTCCGATGTGGAGAGATTACCCGTGAGGAATTCGCACTCCGCCAAGTGGTATTCGAGCGCAAAATTTAACTGATAGTGACCTTCCCAACTATCTTCCGGCAACAGCGTCCTGCCCGCCTGGAGATAAGCAAGCGCAGAAACATAGGCGGTCGACGCTTTGGCGCGTTTGCCTGCGATAAGATTGAGTTCAGCGACCTGTATTCGCTCTTCGAGCGAATCGATCAAAGACGTACCGCGGTCGAACTGGTTGACGATCTCGAAGATCTTTTCTTCGAGTTCTTCAGGTGCGGTTGCGGAGGCAAGCAATCTACCAATGCGCAAGTGTGTCGCTGCGCGCTCGCTTTCGGGGATAAGCGCGTATGCGGCTTCTTGTACGCGATCGTGGAGGAATGTGTACGCGTCCTCTGAGCGCAAGACGAGGCCTGAACGAACCACCTCCCAGAGAGGTGTGTCTATTTCCCCTCCAGACTCTCCCCGAACCAAGCTTAGCGTCTTAATTTGAGTGCTGTTCCCAAGGCTTGCCAGCTGTTTGAGGGCCTCCTGTGTCGCCCCTGGCAGACGGTTCAATCTACCCGCCATTAGATCCAAGACGTTATCAGTGAACCCCTCACTACGGATCCGATCTAGGTCCCATCGCCAGATTAAATCGCTTTGATCGAATGCCAGCAAACCATCTTCGGCTAGCGTTGTGATGAATTGAATCGCGAAAAAGGGGTTGCCGCCAGTCTTCTCGAAGACCAGTTCAGCCAATGGTTCAGCGCGGTCCCGATCTGCGTGGGTGGCGTCGCTAAGAAGTTCGCTCACATTGTGGCGCGTTAGCGGTGCAAGAACAATCTCGTGCAGCGATGTTCCTCCGCCTCGGATCGTCTCTAGCGAGCGGCTAAGGGGGTGAGATGCTGTGACTTCGTTATCTCGATATGCACCTATTAGTAGGAGGTACTGCACGTCCGGTTGGTTGACTAGATGTTCAAGCAGCTCGATTGTCGCTGCATCTAACCATTGCAAATCGTCGAGGAATAGTACGAGGGGATGTTCTCTCTGGGCGAATACCGTGAGAAATCGGCGAAACAGTAATTGAAAGCGATTGCGCGCTTCCTGTGGCGGAAGATCAGGAACCGGTTGCTGCTCTCCTATGATTAGAGCAAGCTCTGGGATGAGGTTAATCAAGAGCTGTCCATGCGGACCAACAGCCGCCAGCAATGCCTCCCGCCAACGGCCCACTTCGTCGTTGCTTCGGCTGAGGATCTGACGAATAAGGCTCTGAAAAGCTTGTGCCACTGTCGCGTACGGGATGTTACGCTTGTACTGGTCAAACTTTCCGGCGGCCAATAGCCCGCGCGACGGTATTAAAGCCTTTTGCAGCTCGTTCACGATCGATGACTTACCAATGCCAGAATAGCCAGAGACCAGCACAAGCTCTCTGGCGCCGTGCGCAGTAACTCGATCGAGGGCCCCAACTAGAGTTTTGATTTCGGCTTCACGCCCGTATAGCCTTTCTGGGATCAGCAGGCGGTCCGAAGCGTCGCGTGCGCCTAAAGGGAAGGGCTCGATATGCCCATCTGCTTCCCACGATTTCAGGCAATACCGGAGGTCTGCCTCTACGCCAGCGGCGGTCTGGTAGCGGTCTTCGGCAGTCTTGGCGAGAAGCTTCAGGACGATGGCTGCGACCGGTCTCGGAATTCCTTTAACCTGATCACTTGGCGGCTTCGGTTGGCGTGCGATGTGGCAATGGATCCATTCCATCGGGCCAGCGGCATTGAACGGAAGAACACCAGTCAGCATCTCGTAAAGGGTGACGCCGAGAGAATAGAGATCGCTACGTGCATCAATCGACCGGTTCATCCGGCCGGTCTGCTCGGGCGCCATGTAAGCTAGCGTTCCGGCGATGATCTCCGCCGGAACAGGTGTTTGACGCTCCCGCAATAGGCGGGAAGCAATGCCAAAGCCTGTGAGGCAAACCTTACCAGAAGCGTCCACGAGGACATTCGCCGGTCTAATGTCCTTGTGAATGAGGCCGTGACGATGGGCTTGTCGCAGTGCCGTGGCTAACCCTATAGCGACGTTTAGAAATTGGCGCAACTCGAGCGGTCGACCGAGCATTCGTTCCAGCGGATAGCCACCTGGGTCATTAAGAACGAGCACTGCGCGCCCGTCCTTGAAAGCGCGTGCTACCGGCACGGTTGCCCACTCGGGTCTAAGGTCTGCCGCTAAAGAATATTCGTGTTCCAATCGCGCAAGACTAGTTTGCGGAGGAGGCGTGAGGAACGGAGCGAGTATGAGTACCGGCGGATTGCCTGGCTGCCGAGCTCGGTAGAGAGTCAGCTCACCATTTTCGCGTAACGTCTCGAGTTCGTATCCAGACAGCTCGCTCATGGGGGTTTAGTCCCAATTTGTTTCAGGCCAACTGGTCAATGCCAATAGACCGCAAAGTCCTCAAAGAATTCACCATAACTGTTGTTTTGCGGCAATCGAAAACTTGGCGGCTATGGGACCCTGATGACCACTCAGTGCAGATCGCTTCTGGCCCGGCACAAAATGGGCCAGAAACCACAACCTCTGGCGGCCACTCGCTTTGCGACCAACCCTCACGAGTTGGCCGACTGACTCCGTTTTTCACACTTGCTTGTCGGTCGACCGAGACGCTTACCTTTGAACAAGGTGCTGCATTGATCCCATCAGCCAGGTCCGCTTCGTAAAACGGCTTGTACAGAAATGCCACAGCACCAGCTTCAAAAGCTGACGGACCGCTCCGGAAGACAGACTAATGGGGGCGAATAGCAGCGTCTAATCTTCGATGGTACAGGGAGTCAGGACTTTGTGATGAGGCTTCCGAGCCTATGAGCCATCCGGACCAACTCGGGAAGAGAATTGGCTCCCATCTTTTCCATGACCTGATGACGGTGAGTTTTCACGGTGTTCTCGCTGGTACCGAGTTCCGCTGCTATCTGCTTGTTGAGCAATCCCCCAACCACTCTGGCCATCACTTCGCGCTCGCGCGAGGTGAGCGAAGCAAAGCGTCCATGAACGGCCTCCGTTGCGGTCCGCTCCTCGCGAGCCGCGCAGTCTCGATCCAGCGCGTGCTGAATCGCATCTAGCAGATCCTGGTCGCGGAAAGGCTTCGTCAAAAACTCGAGCGCCCCTGCTTTCATGGCTTGCACGCCCATCGCGACATCACCGTGACCGGTAATGAAGATAATAGGAATTGCCACACCGGCTTCGTTTAATCGTCTTTGCAGGTCGAGCCCGCTTTGTCCAGGCATCCGCACGTCGAGCACGAGGCAACCAGGGACGTCAGGCCGCTCGCTCTGCAAGAAATCTTGCGCCGAATCAAAAAGCTCGACCCGAAGCCCGACCGATCGAATAAGGTCCCTGAGGGAATCCCGCATCGCTGCGTCATCATCGACAACGAACACCGTCGCGTTAGTAGTTATCATTACTTTCTCCCGTCACGAACTGGCAAGGCAAACCGGAAGACTGACCCTTGGCCTGTATTCGAGGCCCAGAGGCGTCCTCCGTGTGCTTCCACAATCGATCGGCTGATTGCCAGGCCCATCCCAAGTCCTTGCGGCTTTGTGGTGTAGAAGGCGTCAAATATCTGTTCAACGCTCCGCGGATCCAGGCCCGGACCCGAGTCCTGGACCGCGACCAAAACATGAGTCGAGTCCACCTGATCAGAGGCTTCGTAATGTAGCCCGGATTCGTTTGATACACCGGCAACCTCAGTCATTTTCTGCGAACTAACCTGTATTTCACGCAGACCTTCACTCGTTCGACTCATTGCTTCAACCGCGTTGATAACGAGATTGAGCAGCACCTGCTGCAACTGGATCCTATCCCCGCTTACGGATGGCAAATCGTCAGCGAGTACCGTCCGGAGTGAAACATGATTCTGTTGTAACTCACTACCGGCTAGAGCAACCACCTCACCTATTGTCAGATTGATGTTTAGCCATTCCTTCTGAGGCGGCGTTTTCGCGGCGAGAGCGCGAATTCGACTGATGATTTCACCAGCTCGATGAACTTTTTCCACCGCCAATGTGGCAGATTGTCGGGCTTCCTCCAGGTTCTGGGCGTTAAGCCAGCGCAGGCAAGCGCTCGCGTGGTTGACCACAGCGCCTAACGGTTGACTGATTTCGTGAGCGATCGAGGCGCTTAACTCTCCGAGCGTGGTGATGCGCGCCACGCGAGCCAACTCCGCCTGCGCTGTCTGTAATGCTTCTTCAGCGTTTTTTCGTGCCGTGATGTCCATCACTGTTCCGATGAACTCGCGATCTTCAGATTCGCCGGTCATCGTCTCTAACATAATATGAAGATGTTTTATTGATCCATCCGGCATCAATAGGCGATATTCGAAATCGGCTTTGAATCCTTCACGTGCCACTCGGTCGACCATGTTTTTGACGATGCTATAGTCTTCAGGGTGGATTCGTTGGAACACGAGCTCTGCAGAAGGAACAGCGGTTATATCGTATCCAAGGATGCGATATAACTCCTCCGACCAAATGAGTTCTCCACTGGAAACTCTCCACCAGAAGTTACCCGTCTGGCTCATTCTTTGCGCTTGAGCTAGATAGGTTTTGCTGCGGAGCAATGCCTCCTCACTGCGCTTTTGCTCGGTTAAGTCGACCACGAAGGCGACTCCTTCGTTTCCACCAGCTTCGAAAATCGCGCCTCCAAGTAGCACCGGCACGCGAGTTCCGTCCTTCCGGAAACACTCCTTCTGGAACGGTTGTGCGATTCCGGTGGCCTTTAGCCGTTCAACTGCCTGCTGGTCCCAGTGGCGCAGTTCCGCCGGCGTGATCTCAAACCAACTAATCCGGCCGGAAAGCAGATCTTCACGGTCGTACCCGAGCATTTGCAGAAACGCTTCATTGGCATCGATAATGTCTCCCTGGAAATTCCAGATAACGATCCCAATTATATTGGAGTCAACTAAACGCCGGATCCTAGCCTCCCGTTCCTGGACATCGCGGTAGAGCCGGGTATTTTCTAGAGAGATGGCTGCCTGCGACGCCAGTAAATTCAGCGCCGCGATCCGTACCGACGTGAAAACATTGGGGCTCAGGTTGTTTTCGAGGTACAATAGACCGGTCAGCTTAGTCTGGTTAACTAACGGCAAGCACATTACAGAACGCGCACGCCGCCGGTGGACGTAGCGATCCCCGGAAAACGGGCCTCGTATCGAAGCATCGTCAAGAATTACGCTTTCGCCGGTCCGAACCACATAGCGGATCACCGACTCAGGCGCCGCATCCTCCGTCATTCGGGCTTGTTGCAGGCGCACCATAATCTTGTTTCCGCTCGTGGTAGCTTCCGCTTCGATTCGTAGATCCCCGTCTCGCGAAAGGATCAATAAACCGCGCTCGGCACCCGCCTGCTCGATCACGGTGCGCATGAGCGTATCGATCAGTTTCTCCAGGACGATCTCTCCCGATAACGCCTGCAATACTTTGATCAGCGCGGCGAAATCCAAATGCTCAATTGGTGTGCCGATCGTGCTGGTCGGGGCGGCCGCCTGTTCGTCCGCCTTGAGCTGGGGATACAACTCGTCCAGCTGCCGCACCTTGCCAGCAGCTCCCCAACGAACGTAATTGTACCGAGCATCTCGCAAGTAGGCGTATGCGATCTTCTCGAAACCACGCGCCATGTAGAACCGGGCCGCGAGTTCATTGGCGAGCGCTTCATTCTGGACAAACCCGTTAGCGTTTGAGGAGCGGATGGCCTGTTCGTAAAGATGCTGAGCATCGAGCTCCCGGCCTTGGATGCGAGCGATCTCGGCGCCCACCAGGGCGGCGCGGTTCTCGAAATTCTCCGGGCAATTCTCCGCCCAGATTTCGAGTTGTCTATGATGGGCGGCCAAAGCCTCGAAATGCTCCTCCTTCGCCCGGCTGAGCCGGACTTCGGAGGACAAGTGCTGGTGCTCCGCAGGGCGCGCGCCCTCCTTCGCTAAAGCTTCGGTGGACTTGGACGTCGGGCTGCCCCGGTCGGGAAACGCGGACTTGTCCTCCGAAGCTTCAGCGAAGGAGGAATCGCAGCACGCCGCGCGGGAAAGCGCACCATAGAAGTGATACTCCGCCGTTTCAAAAAGTGAGGGTGACGTCCAAAGCAGCCGTTGCGCCCTCAATGATGCATCGACGGCAGAACCATAGTCTCCGGCAACGAAGCGCGCCTGCGTCTTTCGTGCAAAATACCAGCACTCGGGAAGCGCCAAAACCGGGTTAGTTGTCAGGTGGCGCTCATATTGAGTTTCATCAAATTCCTCATCGTTAAGGGAGCCGAATATCGGAGTCAGCCCACGGAGCGTCCGTACGAGTGCGAGCTGCACGCTAATGAGATCGATCACGAAGCCGAAGCGTACCTTCTTCGCAAACGCAAGGCCTTTCTCGGCTTCACATTGCACCTCAACCAGCGGATCTCCCGCCGCAAGAAGATTCGTGTTCACGTTGTTACAGCTGTACGCCGCAAAACAAAGATCGCCGGTCTTGTTCGCGACCTCGAACGCCCGGCGTACCAGGTCACGGCCGGCCCGGACATGTTTCGTCCACGGGATGACGAAATTTCCGAAGCACATATAGGTGCTGGCTTGGAACCGATTCAAACCGGGTTTTTCGCCCAGTTCATAGCCGAGCCGACCGAATCGAAATCCAGCCTTGTAGTTGCCGAAGTGCGGACCAGCTATCATACCAAGCCATACATAGGCCTGGCACGAACCGTCGCTGTTGCCATGCTCGAGGCTGAGGTTAACTGCCCTGCAGACAGCCAGGGAAGCAAGGTTCGGATCCGTAAACAATGCAGGGGACAAGACCTTGGTCAGTACATCCAGAGTCGCGATGGACGCCGGGTCGCTCATCAAGGGCAGCTCAACGAGCTCCTCGATCGCGCGGCTCCCAAGCTGTGACAAGATCCTCTCGTATTCACATCGCGCTTCCTCTTCTGTTGGATGCGGCGCCCATTCGACGCCTAGATGTCCGAGGTAGTCGAGACAGACGGCGACCGCGCGGTCGCTTTGATCGAGGGTCGTGTACAGATCCATGCGCAAGCATGCGACGGTCGCAAGTTCGACTGTGTTTGCGGCGCGGGATGAGAGCATAGTCAAGCGCTCCTCCGCAGCTGCCAGCTCGCCAGTTAAAAACTCACATTCGGCCCGGTGCAATTCCAGGGTGAAAATGAGCTCATGCCGGCGCTCCCATCTGTCACCCCCAAGCAGTGCTGCACCAGCGACGAGATACTTGAGCGCCGACGCGTAGGCCGTAGAAGCTTTAGCGCGCCTGCCTGCGATCAGGTTGAGCTCAGCCAGCTCCTCGCGTTCGGCTCGTGAGGTGATCAGCGCGCTGCCGCGGTTGAACTGGTTGACGATCTCAAAGATTCTCTCCTCCAGCTTATCTGCAGGGGTGTGCACCCGGAGTATCCTGCCTATTCGGAGATGGGCCTCAGCGCGTGATTGTTCCGGGATTAGTGAATAGGCCGCTTCCTGTACACGGTCGTGGCCAAAATTATAGGAATCTTCGAGACGTGCTATATACTCCAGACGCACGGCCGCCCACAAGTTCGAGTGGAGCTCCTGCTCCGAAGTCCCGCAAACGGCTGAAAGCGTTTTGATCTGAGCGCTGTTTCCCAGACAGGCAAACTCTTGCAGGGCTTTCTGAGTTTCGACGGGTAGGCGATTCACCTTTCCAATCATGAGGTCCACGACATTATCGGTGTAACCCTTATCGTGAATGCGACTCAGGTCCCAAGACCATCTCCCACCCCCATGCTCGAAGGTGAGCAACGCCTCCTCCACCAGCGCATAAATAAACTGGATGGCGAAAAATGGATTGCCAGCAGTCTTTTCCTGAACGAGCTGCGCCAGCGCGGTGACGCGCTGCGGTTCGCAGTGAAGAGCATCCGCAATCAACCGTCCCAGATCCTCACGGGCTAGGGGGGCAAGGGTGATTTCGTGCACTATCGCTCCCCCTTGACGGATCGCTTCGAGCTTGCGCATCAGCGGATGGGCGGAATTCACCTCGTTGTCTCGGTAAGCGCCGATCAACATCAAGTGCTGCACATCCGGCCGCATGAACAGATCCTCGAGCAAATCAAGGGTTGCCGCATCAAGCCATTGCAAATCATCGAGGAACAGGGCCAACGGATGTTCCGGCCGCGCGAATACGCCGATAAATCGCCGGAACACCAGTTGAAAACGGCGTTGCGCGTCCTGGGGTGAAAGCTCAGGGACTGGTAATTGCTCTCCTATGACTAGTTTCAACTCCGGAACTAGATCCACCATGAGCAGTCCATTCGGACCCAACGCCTCACGAAGAGCGTCACGCCAATTGCGCAGCTCGGCTTCACTCTTACCCAGAAGGGGACGGATAAGGCTCTGAAAAGCTTGCGCTAAAGTGGCATAAGGGATGTCACGCTTGTACTGGTCGAACTTACCTGATGCAAACAGGCCGCGGGGCGGAACCAGCACCTTATGAAGCTCATTCACGACGGAGGATTTGCCAATACCAGAGTACCCGGAGACGAGCACCAACTCCGGCGTGCCGTTAGCTACGACGCGGTCGAAGGAAGCGAGCAAGGTATCGATCTCGTGCGCTCGTCCGTATAACTTCTCAGGAATCCGCAGCTGATCTGAGATGTCGTGGGTGCCGAGTGGGAAAGGCGCGACAGACGCATCAAGACAGCGTCGAAGATCATACTCCACGCCGATGGCCGTCTGGTAACGCTCCTCAGCAGTTTTGGCGAGTAGTTTCATTACAATGGCCGAAATCGCGGGCGGCACGCCTTCAATTCGCTGACTGGGTGGCACTGGCTGTCTAGCGATATGGCAGTGCACCCATTCCATCGGATCGGTAGCAGCGAATGGAAGACTCCCAGTCAGCATTTCGTAAAGCAGCACGCCGAACGAGTAGAGATCGCTCCGGGAATCGACCGAACGGTTCATTCGTCCGGTCTGCTCGGGGGCCATATACGGAAGCGTACCGGCAATAAACTCGGGTGGTTCGGGAGATTGGCGTTCCCGAGGAAGCCGAGAATTGATCCCAAAGCCCATGAGCCAGCATCGGCCGGTATTCGGGATTACAAGTACGTGGGCAGGCTTGATGTCCTTATGGATGATTCCGCGTCTATGCAGGTGACCGATCGCGGACGAAAGGCTGATGGCTATGCGCAACGAGAACGCCAGGTCTAAGGGCTGGCCGAGCAGTTGATCCAGAGGTACACCTCCTGGATCCTCCAACACCAGGACGGTACGATCCCAGTGATTCGCCAATTCAATTGGTCGAACCGCCCAGGCGAGATCCAGCTCTTCTTTGAGAGAATATGCCCGCTCTAGCCATTTTAGACTTTGCGGCGTAGGATGCCGGCTGGTCGGCGAACGCAGAAGAACTTGAGATGAGCCGTCGGTACCGCGTCCGCGGTAAAGAATAAAATGTTCATCCTGCCGCAAGACTTCAAAAGTAAATCTTGATAGCTCGGTCACAGCACGCGCTCCAGCACGTGCACTTTACATGAATCCGTTTATTGATCAGCTATTAAAAAGATAATCGTATTAGCCCATGCTAGAACTTCATCACGGCTCTGCCAACAATGTCGCCCGGTCTGAGCAGATCAAGGTACTCGTTGATTTCATCAAATTTGAAGAGCTTGATACTGTGACGAATCTTGTTCTCGGC
>Ga0213878_10000325_pt1 | contig 18478 bp, 18 predicted proteins | sample VelepicoBEBS_R02_FD_161053 | JGI IMG/M metagenome (GOLD analysis project Ga0213878, IMG submission 161053) | Vellozia epidendroides bulk soil microbial communities from rupestrian grasslands, the National Park of Serra do Cipo, Brazil - BS_R02 | ecosystem: Environmental > Terrestrial > Soil >... | reverse complement strand
CGACCTTCAGTTGCGTCCTCGACGAGGTGCGCGCGAGCCTTGCCCTCCAGTATCTGGGGTCCAGCGAACGCGCGGTCGGCTATGTCGCGGAGTTGCTCGGATTTTCCGTACACAGCGCCTTTGCCCGATGGTTCCGCGGCCATTTCGGCTGCAGCCCCAGCGACTGGCGCACAGCCAATGCGCAATGCGAGCGAGGGCCGGCGCAAGCGGAGCAGGCAGCGGCGCGGATATGGCAGGATCTCGCAACGCAAGCCGTTCATGATTCCGGCGGTCGATCGTGCGAAGAGGCGCACGGCGGGCGTTTGCAAGGTCCGGGTACAAGATCACTCTAGGCGTCCCGGGTCACGGATGTTGGCCTGCGTGAATGCCATGCATAGGGCTGCGCTCGACTTGTCCCCAGCAGTGCCCCCATTTATCGATTGGACGACTACGTGGCATCGGGGCTACCATGGCTACGCCGACCGCACCCGGGAGATTCGATGCTGCGCCGCCATGTATGCCTACTCGCACTGCTTGCAGGTCTGACGCCGTTGTTTCACGGATATGCGCAGACCCGGCAGCCCTCTCCGGCTGATGCCGCGATTGATGATGCCATTTCCGACGCGGTGCGGGAGGGGACGCACCGGTTCCAGCCGACCCCGTCGCAGCCGCTTTCGCTTGATGAGCAGTGCGATCAGCTTGCCAGGCAGATTGGCCAGACGCCGCGCCGCAGCTACCAGCCTTCGGATATGCCGGTCGAGAACAGTCAGGGCACCGACATCGTCACGGTCGAGCGCGATCGGACGCGCAAGCAGCTGCAGAAGGTGTATCAGGAAAAGTGTACGCAATAGGTCTGTGATCAGGGCTGTGACGCTTTTCGTGGGCAGCGAGGCATCAACACCGGATAGCAAGATGTGTGCAGGTCATCAGCGTGTTGACAACGGCAGTCGGTGAGCGTGGCGTGGAGGGAGTAGTCAGACCCGAGGCATCTGCGCCGCAGTGGACAGCACTCGGACGGGTATCGGGTTATCGCGGCCGCGCAGGCGTGCAGCAAGCATTGGCAGGTCCGTCGCTGAAACGCCGGCCTGTTGGAACACCTGTTCGGATACGATCGCCTCGCAAGCGATCTCTTTTGTTAGCTGCTCGAGTCGAGAAGCTACGTTCAACGGGTCGCCTATCGCAGTGAACGTGACATGCTCGCGAAAGCCGATCTCGCCCATTACCGCCCGGCCGCAATGCAACCCAATGCCAAACCGGATTCGCGTTTGCGCCTGTTGCTGAAGCGCGGCGTTGAGTTCATCAATATTGGCTGCCACCAGTGGCACCGCTCTGAGCGCCTGACGGCAAGCGGTGGATGGCTCGCTGTTCAAGCCAAAGATCGCGAGTACTGCATCCCCCAGGAACTGGTTGGGCAGGCCGCCCGCCTGGACCACCGCGGAGCTGACCGCACTCAGGAAGCGACTGACAACGAACAGGCTGTCGAACGGCAGTTGTGCCGCCGCAAGCTTTGTGGAATCGCGCATATCCACGAACATGAACGCCGCGAACCGCTCTTGCGGCAGGACGTCTCGCTGGCGTCGATGCAGGAAGGCTGCAGCTGCTGCCGGCGGCACCAACGGCCACACGGAGAGATCATGGGCCGGCCGCAGCTGGCATGCGAGCCGAACGGTCTGCGAATCCGCGCCCAGCCGCTCCAGAACGCGTCGCTCCGCCTCGCCGGGCGCAGGCAGCGCCGTGTCGCTGAGCACGCGCACGCGGCACAACGTGCATCGGGCGCGGCCACCGCAGCTGCTGGCATGGGGAACGCCGGCCATGCGGCTAGCCTCGAGAACCGAAAACCCTAGCGGAGCGAATACCGTTCGTCCGTCCGGATACAGAACGCGGAACCGTCCGGCACGGCGCTCGCGCAACGTGCGCGCCAGACGCGCGGCGAGCACCAGCAGTAGCGCGCCGCCATCCAGGAGCAGAAAGTCGTTGCGCAACTCGGCCAGCCAGAGATTTTGCAGTCCCGTTCCGATGATCGCGGGGCGGGTCGCCTCGGCGCGCCAGACCGGATCCTGCGCGAGCGCGGTCACTTCCCGTCCGCCCTGCACGAAGCCCAGCAGCGCAAGCACAGGTAGCAGCACCGCAGCGCTTAGCAGCACGCCGCACCACGCCCCGAACCATGGTTTCAACCGCAACCAGAACCAGATGCCGTAACACCCGTGCAGCCAGGCGACCAGCAGCAGCATAAGCTGCACACGGCCGAAGAACGGTGAGTCGATCCAGAACGAGTACAGCAACTGCGCGTACCCCTTGTTCAGGCCGAACTCGGCAAGGGCGATACGCGTATTCACAACATGGTTGGCCAGAAGCGGCGGGATGCACAGGCCGAGGACGAGCTGCGTCACCTCGCCTGGAGTCCAGTGCAACGAGCGCCGTTCGTACAGCGCCCACAGGCCAAGGAAGAAGTGCGTCGCCAGCGCGCTGTACAGCACGAGTGTTCCAAGCCATCCCTGCCAGATGAACTTCTGCACAAGCAGGTCGCGCTCGAGCCATGCGAGCGAGATATTCCCCAGCGAGTGATTCAGGAGGTGCGTGGCTACGTAGGTGAACAGCACCAGCCCGGTCGCCAGCCTGACCGATCGCACCCCCGTCGGCCGCAATCTTTGAAGATTGGGATAGGCTGACATGCTCTAGCCTCCGCGCTCTCGATCCGGATACGGCAGTGCCAGTTCGGTGAAACGGAGCGACTCGCCGGTTGCGTCCACGATGCTCTCCTGTCCCATGCGCCTGTATTACTGGCCAGGATTGCAGCTTATTCCACGGGCGCCCGTTGGGGCGATCGCTGCGGAGCAGGAAATGTTGCCTGGCGGAGGGCGCGCGCGCAGGAAACTGCACCGTGCCGCTGCAGTGGCAGCTAGGACACTAGCAGGAAATCGGGCATGACCTGGGTGAGTCGCAGCACGCCCTCCGGATCAAAGTAAAAGTGCATGGTCGAGAATGACGCGCTGTCCTCGGCATAGCGATAGCTCCAGACCGTGCGGTGCATCAGCGGGAAGTAGGCGGTCTCGGCGGGTTTGCCGAAGCGGAACAGCACATCTTGCATGTTCCATCCACCGATCCTGGCCTGGCCGAGGTCTTCGGCGGTCAGTACTTGCCTGACACTCACGACGTGCCCGCGCGGGTCGATCTCCGCGGCCCATTTGGTTTCGCCAGGCGCCGGATAGAACCAGCGCAGCGAGCCATCGGGCATTTGATAGCTTTCCGCTGGCGTGCCCACTCTGGCCTGGAGTTCGGCTTGGCTGGTGCCAGGTGTAATGGATTGCCACGCCGGGCTCGCGCATCCGCCCACGGTCAGGGCGAGAAGCACGATGCCAACGGAAAGGGAGGATTTTTCGAAACGCATGACGGTCTCCAGTGTGGTTTCGATACGCTGCGCGCCTGGAAACAACGGGATTCCGGCGTGCGGATACCCGCGTGAACAACGCCGGCCATGGGCTGCACTTGTCGTCAACAGCCCTGTCGTGTTTCGTCATGCGGGTGCCGGTCCGGGCAATGGTGCTTCGTGCCGGCACCTGTACTACTGCTTGAGGTGGAAGGTTATTCGTGCAAGCGTGTTGCGATCGGGTTCACCCCCCCCCGGTTTCGCGCCTGCGGCCCATGGTCGGCAGGCGACGATGCGTGCCGCACGAGTCACCGAGTCACCCCCGTCGCTTACACTCAACGCCTCCAGGAATACCAATTCAAAGAACATGAAAAAGGCGGGGCGAATCAAATCGTGGCATGCCGACAAGGGCTATGGGTTCATCGACATTCACGCGGACAGCAAGGACATCTTCTTCCATATCACCGCACTGCAGACTCGCTCAGTTCAACCGAAGCCGGGTGACCGTGTGAGCTTCGAGCTTGCCAGGGGAAAGGACGGCCGGATGCAGGCGCTCAACGTCGCGATAGCGGGCGCACCGAAGTCCGCCGCCGGCGGTGCCGGGGCATACTGGTTGCCGGCGCTCGTCGGTCTGGCGGCCTTGGCAGCCATGGTCGTCAGTGCGCTTGGTGGTTATCTCCCTCGACAGGCCGGCATCATCAGCGTTCTGGCCAGCGTTGTCGCATTCCTTGCGTACGCTGACGACAAGGCACGGGCAAGCCGAAGCGCGTGGCGCATTCCTGAGGTCAATTTGCATCTGATTGCGCTTTGCGGCGGATGGCCAGGCGCGCTCGCCGCCCAACACCTCCTGCGACACAAGAACCGGAAGCAAGCGTTCCAGGCTGTCTTCTGGAGTACTGTCGCCTTGAACATTGGCGCGCTGGTGCTGTGGAAGACGGCCATTGCCAATTGAATAATTGGCGTGCGGAGAGGGGGGGAGGAGCGTGCGACAGTGCAGGCCGCCGCCAGTCCCTTCTTGGTCCCCCGGCACCAAGCAGCAAGCAGGAGACTCATACGATTCATTTGGTGGGCTGCATACACATGGTGTTTTGCGCATGCCCCCCCCAATCATTTTGGAAGCGTCGGAGCGGGTTGCTGCAGAAATGGCCGAGACGCAGGATCCGGAAAGTAGTAGAAGACCCAATCGGAATACTTCTTCAGCCGATTGAAATGCTCGAACGGCGCGCTGAAATTCGCCTGCCGAATCGGCTCCTGTTCCGAGCGACTGTGCAATCCCATCACACCTCCTTCCGGGGATATGAGCAGCGCCCAGTCGTTACGTCGCGTGATGGGGTCAGCGTAGAGCGCGCGCAGGTAACGCCGTGGTTGCGGGTAACGCGGATCTCGCAACAGCGCCTCCAGCGTAAGCGGGTAGCGAGGTTGACCCGGCGGGGTGGCCTCTACGTACAGTTGCAATGCCCGACGGTACTGGCTGCCCACATAGAGCAACTGTTCCTCGGCTTCCCGGCGATCTGCCAAAGTCCCGATCTGGAGCGCCGACATGCCCACCAGCCCCACCCCAATATGGCGATAAAGATCAACAGCGCCAGCAATGCAAAGCCTCGTTGGCCTCCGTGGCGTCGATGGTTGCGATGGCCGCGATGGTCGGCGGGCGTCATAACGAACCGAACGGCGTGCCGTCCCGAGTCGAGCCCTGGGCACCACTATGCAGGTCGTAGAGCTTGCCCATGTCGGGGTCGCCGGGCGCCACCAGCATCCAGGTCGCGCTGCTCTCGGTGATCGGATCCACGGGCAGCGCATGCAGGTATCGCTTGGTCACCAGCTCCTGCAGATCTTCTGGATAGCGGCCGGTGTCACGGAAGTACTGGTCGATGGTCCCGCGTGTGATGCGCAGGTTCTCCTTCAGGATCGTCTCCCTGGAAACATCGATGCTGCGGAAATAGCGCGGCAAAGCCAGCGACAGCAGTAGCGCCACGATGGTCAGAACCACCAACAGTTCGATCAGCGTGAACCCCATGTGCCTGTACCTCAGGCGTTGGCGCAAGGCGGATGTGGTCAGCATGGGATTCACCAGCGGTTGTAGGGGATACCGTTCAAGCCCATGGTCGTCGAGCGGGAGTAGACGTCGAAGACATCACGCCCTTCGGCGGGTGCATCCGGTTCGCTGTCGTAGCTGCGTTTGCCCCACGTCTCGGCGTCGCTCAGCGCCGGGTCGCGCACCATCGGGTCCCTGGGAATGCGGCGCATGAAATAGATCTTGTGCTTTTCGGGATCGCGCGCATCCTCGACGCCGTCGACCATGGCCTCCAGCGTGGCGGGATAGCCGCTCTCGCCGACCGAGCGCAGCATGCGTCCGCCATCGTAGGCCAGCTTGTAGGCATCGATGCCATTGCGGATCTCGCGCAGCGCAAGTCGAAGATCCTTCTCCCGCGTCCGCTGAACTTCCAACTGCGCAACAGGCAGCACCAGCATGGCCAGCACGGCCAGAATGGCCAGGCTCACCAGCAGTTCGATCAAGGTGAAACCGGTTGTGCGGCGAAGAGATGAGGTCATCGGGTTGGCTCCTTCGATCCAAGCGACGCATGTGCCGCAACTACTTCGACCCGGCCGTGATCGCCAACGTCTGAACCGGCGTCGGCAATGACACGGTGGTGCCCCCGAATCCCGAAGGTGTGATCGACAGCACCTTCAATTGCGTGGAGGCCGTGGCCTTGAGCGGCATGAAGGTCAGCGTCACCAGCGATCCTTGGCCCGTTGCGCCAACAGAGGCGCTGGCGGCGCGCGTGCCCGCCGCGAACTCCATCGGCGGCATCACTACGAGCCACAACATGCTCACGGTGCAGGACAAGAACGGCAACACGATGGTCACCAACACCTTCGACACGAATGGCCGGGTGGCGACCCAGACCTATGCCGACGGCAGGACCTATTCGTTTGCCTACACGCTGCTCTCAGCCAGCCAGACCATTCCGGCCGGCAGCTACGACGCAGTGACCCAGACCGATACCACCGACGAACGTGGCACCGTCACGCGTTACGCGTTCAACAACCGCCAGGCCATCACCAGCGTGACCGTGGGCCAGGGCACGACGGTGGCCCAGACGCTCAAGTACAACTGGAACCCCACGACCAACCTGCTCGACAGCGTCACCGACGCGCTGGGCCGCACCACCGCTTACCAGTACGACGCTCTGGGCAACACCACCCAGGTCACGGCCGCGTCCGGTACCAGCAGCGCAGCGACCACGAAGATCGTGTGGGACCTGAACTACAGCCGCCCGGCCACCATCACCGACCCCAACAACAACACGGTCACCCTCAGCTACGACAGCCAGGGCAACCTCGTCAAAAGCACCGACGCGCTGAACCACAGCGTGACGATGACTTACGACAGCCAGGGCCGCTCTGCCAGCATCACCGATGCGCTGAATGCCACGACCACGTTCAGCTACAGCGGCGCTGACCTGCGAACCGTGACCGATCCGCTGGGCAACGCATCGAGCCAATACACCGATGCCGTGGGACGCGCCACCAGCAGCACCGATGCACTGGGCCGCCGCAGCTACCTGGCGTTTGACGCGCTGAACCGCGTCACGAGCCTGACCGACCCCAAAGGCGGCGTGGCCCAGGTCAGCTACGACCCTAACGGCAACGTGCTGACCCAGGTCGATCAGAACAACAACACAACGAGCTTTGCGTACGATGGGCGCAACCGCCTCACGCGCACGACCGACGCCCTGACGCACGTGACTACGCAGGACTACGAGCCTGGCGGGCGCGTGAGCCAGACCGTCGACAACAAGGGCCAGGCCACCAACCTGACCTACGACCCGCTGGGCAGACCGACCCTCATCGCCTTCGGCGCCACCGCCAACGGCGGCACACCGGCCAGCACCATCGCGCTGACCTGGGACGCCGGCAACCGGGTGACCCAGCTCGTGGACTCCGTAGGCGGCACCATCACGCGCAGCTACGACTCGCTGGACCGCCTGACCAGCGAAACCACGCCGCAGGGCAGCGTGAGCTACACCTACGACGCGGGCGGGCGGCGCCAGAGCATGACCGTCACGGGCCAGCCGAAAGTGAGCTACACGTGGGACGCCGCCGACCGCCTGACCCAGATCCAGCAGGCCGCCGGCAGCACCAACGGCAACACCGTCCAGACGATCGGCTTCAGCTACGACGCGGCCAACCGACGGAGCAAGACCACCTATGCCAACGGCATCGTGGCGAGCTACAGCTACGACACGGCCAGCCAGCTGACGGGCATCACCTACAAGAAAGTCGATGGCACCCTCATCGGTGACCTGACCTACACGTACGATGCCGGCGGCCAGCGCACCGGCATGGGAGGCAGCCTGGCTCGGGTCAACCCCGGCACTGCCGTGAGCAACACCCAGTTCAACGCCAACAACCAGCTGGTCAAGTGGAACACCCAGAGCCTGAGCTACGACGCCAACGGCAACCTGACGAGCGACGGCACGAACACCTACACGTGGGACGAGCGCAACCAGCTGCGCGGCATCAGTGGGGCTATGACGGCCAGCTTCCAGTACGATGCGATGGGGAGGCGCGTGAGCAAGACCATCGGCAGTAACGCCACCGGGTACCTGTATGACGGGGCCAACTTCGTGCAGGAGAAGAACGGCGGTGCGGTGACGGCCAACCTGCTCAATGGCCCGGGCATGGACGAGCTGTACACGCGCCAGAGCAGTGCGGGCAACCACAGCATGCTGCCGGACGCGCTGGGCAGTATCCTGATGGCGACCGATGGCTCGCAGGCTACGGTGACCAGCTATAGCTATGATGCCTACGGTGGCACCACGCAAACGGGGACGAACGACAACAGCCAGCAGTACACGGGGCGGGAGAACGACGGAACGGGGTTGTATTACTATCGGGCGAGGTACTACAGTCCGCAGTTTGCGCGCTTCATCTCGCAGGATCCGATTGGATGGGGTAGTGGGCAGACAAATGGTTTCAGCTATGTGGGCGGAAATCCGATCAGCTACACTGACCCAACTGGTGAATTTGTTCCTGCCATTCTTGTCCCTGGGCTCTATTCGGGAGCTATTGGCGCGATTTCTGCTGCAGGGGGCTACGCCGCCGCGCGCGCGGCTCTTGGGTGCAAGGTTGAGACGATGGGGATGCTCTCAGCAATTGGTTCCGGCTTTGTCAGCGGATTTCTTACTCCATACTTAGGGACAACCAGGCTTGGCGCTGCGGCCATTGGTGCGACAGTTGGTGCTGCCACTGAAGCGGTAAGCGAGATTGCAGCTGGCCAGTCGCTCGATGCAACGAAGATTGGAATGAATGCAGTAATTGGAGCGACTGCTGGCTTTGCACCATGGTCACGAGGTGCCGTCTGGAACAGCGCGAAGTATCCGAATTGGGCCGCGCAGGGAAATGCCCGTAGAGACATTCTCAACAATCCAGCGATGAGCCTTGGGACGGCAATTGGTATCGGCTCTGGGTTTACTGGCGAGGTTGGCGGCAATCAGCTATCAGGCTGTTCATGTCAATGAGAATTCTATGATCGCAAGTTTGATGGTTCTAGTGCTAGGTCTTTTGCTTGGTGTATGTCACTTCCCCAGTGTGAAGCTGGGGCAGACTGTCGCATCCCGCGTTGTTAGCCAAGGCCATTGGATTTACATGCTCATAACAATGGCAGTCTGGTTCGCGTCGATGATGTTGGCCGTCGAGGTGGTAAACATTTTCAATCATGGGACTTTGAGTTTCCAGAGCAGGCGACAAAACGGCGTCTTTTTGCTGGGTGGTTTCTTCTTGGGACTATATGTTGGAAGGGTCATACTCCGTCGCTTCGAGCGTAACGTCGAATGATTAGAGTAGTTTCATCGTCATAAAGACGAAGTTAATACCTACAGCTGTATCGGGGGGCACATGTGGGCGTTGAGAGCGCGCCGCCACCGGGCTCAGTGATATACGATGCAACAGCCCCTTCAACGCCTCGTTCCAACATAACCCTCCCGCTATGACTGCTGACAACTCCCAACGCATCGTCGTAACCCTCGAAGACGGCGTAGCCGAAGTACGCCTGAACCGCCCTGACAAGATGAATGCGCTTGACCAGGCGATGTTCGACGCACTGGTCGAGACCGGCCAGCAACTGGCCGAGATGCCGGATCTGCGCGCCGTGGTTCTTTCCGGCGAGGGCCGCGCATTCTGCGCGGGGTTGGACATGGGCCGCATGGCCAGCATGGGCGAAGGCACCGACGCCACGCTCAAGCGCGGCCGGCTGGCGCCGCGCACGCACGGCATGTCGAATCATCCGCAGTACGCCTGCATGATCTGGCGGGAGTTGCCGGTGCCGGTCATCGCGGCGGTTCATGGTGCGGCTTTTGGTGGTGGGCTCCAGGTGGCGTTGGGCGCGGACTTCCGATACGTCACCGAGGACGCGAAGCTCTCGCTCATGGAGGTCAAGTGGGGCCTGGTGCCGGACATGGGCGGCATGCTGCTTACGCGGGGGTTGGTGCGGCCCGACGTGCTGCGCGAACTGATCTACACGGGCCGCGTCGTCAGCGGCGCTGAGGCGGTGCAACTGGGATTGGCGACGCGTGTTTGTGAGGACCCTCGGGCGGCCGCCCTGGCTGTCGCGCGGGAGATTGCGGCGAAGAGCCCGGACGCGATCCGTGCTGGCAAGCGCCTGATGCAGGTAGCGGAGGACGGCGACGCGCTGGCGATCCTTCAGGCCGAGTCGGTCGAGCAGGACGCGCTGATCGGCTCGCACAACCAGACGGAGGCGGTGCGCGCCAACATGGAGAAACGGGCGCCGCGATTTACCTCGCAATAAGTCAGGGCATGCCGCGGAAGCCGCGCACGGGCCCCCTGACGGGCCCAGTGTCTCAGGGAAACCATGTGGTAACTAATTAGGACAATTTATCGGGGCATTTATCCAAGAATACGGGCATCGAATCTCTGAAGCCGCCACGTGGATGCGCGGCCGACACTGACAAGCCATGCCCCCTGCCATCGATCGGATCGGTCCGTTTCAGTACCGCCGCTTTGCCCCCTGCCAACCTCCGGTCGAGATGACCCGCCATGCCGTGCTGATTGCCGGCGGCGGGCCGGTGGGTCTTGCCGTTGCGCTCGGTCTGGCGCGACACGGTGTTCCCAGTGTGGTGATCGAAGCCGACGATTCAGTATGCGAGGGTAGCCGCGCGGCATGCATCTCGCGGCGCAGCCTCGAGATCGTCGAGCGGCTCGGTGCGGTGGACGACTTCCTGGCAAGGGGCTTGCCCTGGGCGCGCGGACGCAGCTACTACGGCGATCGGGAAGTGCTGGTGTTCGACATGCCAGCCGAAGCCGGGCAGAAGTACCCGCCCATGATCAACCTGCAGCAGTACTACATCGAGCAGTATCTGCTGGACGCGGTCGAGCGCTGCAATGCGCTCCGCCCGGGCATGATCGATATTCGTTGGGCATCGCAGGTGACACAGCTCGATTCGCATGCGGAGGGTGTGCGGGTCCAGGTGGAAAACGCCCTCGGCAGCTACCACGTCGATGCCGATTGGCTGGTGGCTTGCGATGGCGGCCAGAGTTTCGTGCGCAAGACGCTGGGGCTCGAGCTGGCTGGCACGGGCTACGAAGGGCGCTACGTGATCATCGACATCGAGCTGGCCAGTGCCTCGCCGACCGAGCGCCGTGCCTGGTTCGATCCTCCGTGGTGGAAGGGCTCCACCGTACTGATGCACCGCCAGCCGGACAACATCTGGCGCATCGACTACCAGCTCCGGCCCGGCGAAAGCGCCGAGGAGGCGCTGGCGCCGGCACAGGTCCAGTCGTTCGTGCAGCGGCACCTGGATGCCATCGGCGAAGGCCATCTGCCCTGGCAGCCGGTCTGGACATCGGTCTACCGGGCCGGCGCGATGACGCTGGACAGCTATCGTCATGGGCGCGTGCTGTTTGCCGGCAAGGCTGACCACGCCAGGCCGATCTTTGGCGTGCGCGGCCTCAACTCCGGTTTCGATGATGCGGACAACCTGGCCTGGAAGCTTGCCTACGTAGCGCAGGGAAGGGCCGGCGACGCATTGCTCGATACCTACAGCAGCGAGCGCATTCAGGCTTTCCACATCAATGCGGCCAGCGCCATGCGCAGCACCGAGTTCATGTCGCCGCCGTCGCGCGGATTCGACCTGATGCGTGAAGCCTGCCTTTCGCTGGCTGGGGAGCATGTGGAGATCGCCACGCTGATCAATCCGCGCCAGACCCATGCCATCTGCTATGGCGATTCGCCACTCAGTAGTCCGGATGACGCATTCGCATGCGGCCCCGCGCCAGGCGCGCCGCTTCAGGATGTGCTGCCCGGCGAGGGCTTGCCGCATCTGAGCACGGCAGTGTATGCGGCTGGCAACTACGATTTCACGCTGGTCTTGTTCGACGACGATGGCACGTCGTCACGCCTGATGCATGAGCAACTGCAGCAGGCAGGCAGTCCGGTGCGGCTGCTGCGGGTGGGCGGAGCGGGCGACATGCAGGACGGTATCGCCGTGCTGCCCGACCCATGCGGCAAGGTCCGCCAGAGCTATGGCGCGCAGGCGGGCTCCGCCTATCTGCTGCGGCCGGACGGGCATGTTGCGGGGCGCTGGCTGACATGCCGTGCCGAGGCGGTGCTGATGGCCGTGCTCAGGGCCGTGCAAAGGTCCACCCAGATCGATACCCAGATGGAGTTGCCCCAGTGATGACGCTTCACGCCGACGCACGCGACCGCGTGTACACCCAATGCGCCCGTGCGATCAGTGCAGCCGGTCAGGAGCGCGAAGCGCTGCTGCTGGCTCGCCTGGCGCTGCTGTTGTTCGAGCAGGTGGGTGACGAATCCCGTTGCAGCCAGGCGATCGAAGAGGCTCTGCGGGACCTGCCGACGCCATCATTGTCCGGCATGCGCGCTGCCGTGCCGTAGTCCGACGCTGGTCGCCTTTACCTGCTTTACCCGGCCACGGGCCGGGCTTTTACACATCACTATGAATAGGGAGACAACCGATGAACCGCCGCCAGTTTGCCCTCGCGGCCGCAGCCCTTGCCGCTGCGCCGATGGCCTTCGCAGAGACCGCCTATCCGTCGCAGTACATCAAATGGATCGTGCCGTACCCGCCTGGTGGCGGCACGGACAACCTGGCACGCACGCTGGCCGATAGCATGCGCGCAGGTCTCGGCCAGCAACTGGTGATCGAGAACCGGCCCGGCGCCGCCACCAATGTCGGCGCCGACGCAGTGGCGCGAGCCAAGCCGGACGGCTACACCGTCATGTCCGCCGACAACGCGCTGATGGCCTTCAACGCCTATCTGTTCAAGAAGCTGCCGTTCGATCCGGATAAGGACTTTACCTATATCGGCGCGATCGGAAAATTTCCGCTTGCGCTGGTGGTGCACCCGTCCTTCCCGGCGAAGAACTTCAAGGAATTCCTCGCGTACGTGCGTGCCAATCCCGGCAAGGTCAACTATGCGTCGGTGGGCAACGGCTCGCCGCACCATCTGGCGATGGAAATGTTCAAGACCCGCACCGGTACATCGCTCGTTCACGTGCCCTATCGGGGCGCGGCGCCCGCGATGCAGGACGTCATGGCAGGGCAGGTGCCTGTCATGTTCCTGGATCTGGCCTCGGGGCTGTCCATTATCCAGAGTGGCAAGGTCAGGGCACTGGCCATTGGTTCGCGCACGCGCACCCCGGTGCTGCCCGATGTGCCGACATTGACTGAACAGGGTGTGGCGGACATCGATGTGTTCGCGCTGCAAGGCGTGCTGGGCCCGGCATCGATGCAGCCCGCTACCGTGCAGCGGTTGAATCAGGAGCTGAACAAGGCCCTGAAGAATCCCGACGTCATGAAACGCTTCACCGATTTCGGCCTGGAGCCATTGCCGGGAACACCCGAGCAGTTTCGTGCACTGGCGCGCGAGGAATCGCGCAAGTGGGGGCCGATCATCAAGGACAACCATATCTCGCTTGACTAAGTACAGCATGCATCCTTCGAACACCTCTGTCGATGCGCCTCGCCCGGTGCAGGGCCTGCATCATTTTGCATGGCGCTGTCGGGACGCCGAGGCCACGCGCCACTTCTACGAGGACATCCTCGGCCTGCCGCTGGTGCATGTGATCCGCAAGGAGAACGTGCCAAGCACCGGCGAGTACTGTCCCTACGTGCATATTTTTTTTCGCATGCGGGATGGCTCGCACATCGCCTTCTTCGACCTCGGTGACGACGTGGCCGCCGAGCCGAGCCCCAATACGCCAGCATGGGTCAACCATATCGCGTTGCGCGTGGCGGACCGCGAGAGCCTTGACGCGATGCGCGAACGTCTGCTTGCCCGTGGCGTGGAGGTGATTGGCGTGACCGACCACGACGGCTATATCGAATCTATCTACTTCTTCGATCCGAACGGGCTGCGGCTGGAGTTGACGGCCGAAGTCGCGGCGCCCGAGGTGGTGAACGGCTATGCACGAGAAGCGCATAGCGCGCTGGCTGCGTGGACTTCCGAGAAGCAGCTGAGGCATGGGGAGGGCAGGGCATGAGTCATGAATCTTTCGACCTTCGTCTGGCCACGCGACGCGACGGCTCGCGCGATGGCCAACTGGTACTGGTCAGCCAGGACCTGCGGCATTGCGTGCCGGTACCGGACATCGCCCGCACGCTGCAGGACGCGCTCGACGCCTGGGATAGCGCCGCGCCACGGCTCGATGCATTGCGTCGGAACCTGGACATAAACGGATGGCACGGTGCAGAGCCCTTCGAGCCGTCGGCCTGCATGGCGCCGCTGCCGCGCGCCTACCAGTGGGCCGACGCCTCTGTGTACCGCAACCATGCGCGACTGATCTACAAGTGGCGCCAGGAGCCGATTCCACCGCGCTATGAGGATGAGCCACTGGTCTATCAGGGTGGCTCCGACGTGATGCTGGCCGGCAGCGAACCGATCGAGGCCGTGGATGCCGCGCACGGCATTGACCTGGAAGCCGAGATTGCCGTCATCACGACGGACGTGCCGATGGGCGTGAGTGCCGAGGACGCGGTCGGGCACATCGCGCTGGTGGTGCTGCTCAACGATGTGTCGCTGCGTGGATTGATCCCTGCCGAACTGGCGCGCGGGTTCGGCTTCTACCAGAGCAAGCCGGCCACCAGCTTCGCGCCTGTAGCGGTCACGCCGGCGGCGTTGGGCGATGCCTGGCGGAATGCCATGCTGCACCTGCCGGTGCGCATCCGGCTGAATGACCAATGGTTCGGTCATCCCGATGCCGGCGAGGAGACCGTGTTCCACTTCGGCCATATCCTCGCGCACCTGGCCCGTACGCGGGCGCTGGGGGCGGGCAGCATCATTGGCGCGGGCACGATCAGCAACGCCGATCCCTCCACGGGCAACGCCTGCATCACCGAGGCGCGCGTGCGACAGATGCTGGATGGGGTGCCGGACCATGCGCTGCATCCTTACCTGGATAACGGCGACCGCGTACGCATCGAGGTACTGGACGCAAACGGTGCTTCGGTGTTTGGTGCGATCGACCAATGTGTGCGTATCGCGGCGCGCTGATACGATGGCGGCAGTCCGCCCCATCGTCCATTGCACATCGCCCTCATGAAGACCTGGAAACTGAATCCGAGCCACGGTAGCGTGCCACTCGACTTCGTCACCGGTGTCATGTCTGGTATTGGCACCGCCGACCTGGCGCAGAGTTTCCTGGAGGCCATGCAATGCGTGCTGCCAGCCAGTCATTGCACGGTGTTCGCGCTCGAGGGGGACGGGCGCGTTTCCGCCGTCTCCACGGCTAGCGCTCACGGCGCCATTGCGTCGGTGACCGCCACCGAGTATTTCCGCTTCGGCTTTGACCAACTCGATGCCAATATGGTCTGGCTCTCACGGAAGAAGACGCCCGCGCGCTCCCAGACCTGGATGAGCCATCAGCGCGCCGAGGAGGTGAGCAACTCGCACTACCGGGATGTGTGTTATGGGCAGCCCGGCATTCGCGAGCGCACGTCGGTGCTGCTGCTCAATGCCGATGGCCGCCGTATTGCCATCAGCTTCTACCGCAACCTGGCGTTTGCGCCGTTCGATGCCGGGGATTTCGAGGCCATCGGGCAATGCGCGCCGGTGCTTCACGAAGCCGTCATCGCCCATATCCGCAAGGCTTCGCGCGGGCTGGCCGGGGACTCCCTGCATCAGAAGGTGCTGTCCCTGCTCGGCAAGCGCGAGCGCCAGGTCATGACCCATGTGCTGGCAGGGCGCACTACACGAGAGATCGCGGGAACGTTGGGGTTGTCAGCCACCACGGTACTCACCTATCGTTATCGCGCCTTTGCCAAGCTTGGCGTGCGCACGCATCGGGAGTTGCTGTCGATGCTGGACAGCTTGCCAGCCAATATCGCGCCGCGTGGCTGAGGTGTTCCGCTGTAACCCGCTAGTGATTCGCTACCGGCCACTATCTCAGTCGTATCAGACGATCCTTCTCGCCATTCCTGATTTCGACGACTGCATCCAGCGCCTCGAGCATCTCGCTGAAGCCGGCGAAGCCATGGTCCCTGGTGGAGAATGTCGGGTCCAGGCGCTTGATCATGGGCCATACGCTGGCCTCGTGGATCCAGTCATCTCCATTTGATTCCGCAAGAAGGCGAATGGCGCGTCGGAGCATGTCTGCGGCGGGCCCCTGGGCGCGCAGCGCAGGGTCTTCTGTCGCCACAGGTTTCCCTGCCTCAACCGGCTCTACCAGGCTGTCGTAGTAACGGAATTCGTGGCAGGACTTCGCCCAGTGCCTGTTCGTATTCTTGCGGGTGCCAATGCCGATCAGCGTGCGGCCCGCGGCCTTTATCTTCTGCGCGACAGGCATGAAATCGCTGTCGCCACCGATGATGACGACGGTTCCGATATGGCTGAATCGGCTGATGTCCTCCGCAGCATCCAGGCATAGTTTGATATCGGCACCGTTCTTGGCCGATGCACCCGGCGGGAACAGTTGAATCAGTTCCACAGAGTTCTGCAGAAGTGCATCGCGGTATCGGCCAAAGAACTGCCAGTTGCAGTACGCCCTGTTGATGGCAACCGTTCCAAATGAGGAACAGAGTTCGACAATGGCTTGAACGTCGACCAATGGCTCCTGTGCCTTGAATCGGTTGTCCTGTTTGGCGTAGGTGCCTTCCCCGTACTTTCCATCGATGAGTGCGGCGTGAAGGTTCTCAAAGTCCCAGTAGATCGCTACGGAACGGCCAGTTCCACTTCCGACGTCATTCACCTTGTTTCCCCGTTCTTGTGAGCGTTGTCGGTATGCTATCCGATATCGATACGGCGACCGGCTGATGCCCATCGGCGCGGCAGTATACTTTCGGCCTTCGCTACACACCAAGGATTACCGATGAGCGCACTACCCCCCTGCCCGAAATGTCATTCCGAGTTCACCTATGAAGACGGGGGTCTTTATGTTTGCCCGGAATGCGCGCATGAATGGTCGGCGCAGGCCTCGGTGCCGGCCGAAGCGGAAGCCAGGGTTTATCGCGATTCGGCGGGCAACGTATTGCAGGATGGGGATACCGTCACTGTCATCAAGGATCTCAAGCTGAAGGGATCGGGCGGTGTGATCAAGATGGGCACCAAGGTAAAGAACATTCGCCTGGTCGATGGTGACCACGATATCGATTGCAAGATCGACGGCTTTGGCGCGATGAGCCTGAAAACGGAGTTCGTCAGGAAGGTTTGACGAGGGGCGCGGCCCTCTGGCTTCCGGGTGTCGACGATCGACCGGAAGCTGCCTCCCAGCGGCTTCGGCCGAAGGACGGCCGTCTGGGCATTCCAGTCTTCTGCAGTGTCCCGAAGAATGGAATGCCCTGACTCCCTGACTACGGCTTCGAATGAAGCCCGCGGCGTACCTTGACCGCCTCAGCAAGCACGTCCAGCACTGCCACCGAGTCGTCCCATCCGATGCAGGCATCCGTGATGCTCTGTCCGTATGTCAATGCGGACGGCCTGTGTTCACCCGGAGTGAACTTCTGCGCGCCGGGAACCAGATGGCTCTCGACCATGGCCCCGAAAATCATTTCGCTGCCGCCGCTTATCTGTTGCGCCACGTCGCGCGCGACATCGATCTGCAGTTGGTGCTGCTTGTTGCTGTTGGCATGGCTGCAATCCACCATCAGCGATTTTCCTATGCGGGCCGCTTCCAGTTCGCTGCAAGCGGCTGCCACGGAATTGGCATCGTAGTTCGGAGTCTTGCCGCCGCGAAGGATGACGTGGCAGTCCGGGTTGCCCTTGGTCTGAACCGTCGCCACCTGGCCGTTCTTGTGCACACCCAGGAAATGATGTGGACGCGATGCGGCGTGGATGGCATCGATGGCAATCCTGATGTTGCCGTTGGTGCCATTCTTGAAGCCAATTGGCGCCGAGATACCGGAAGCCAGTTCCCGATGCACCTGGCTCTCGGTCGTGCGGGCGCCAATCGCGCCCCAGCTGATCAGGTCGCCGATGTATTGCGGCGAAATCACATCCAGGAACTCGCCGGCCGCCGGCAATCCGAGGCGATTGATATCAACCAGCAGACTGCGCGCAATACGCAGGCCTTCGTCGATCCGAAAGCTCTCATCCAGATAGGGGTCGTTAATGAGCCCCTTCCAGCCTACCGTGGTGCGCGGCTTCTCGAAATACACGCGCATCACGATCTCCAGGGAGTCCTTGTAGCGCTCGCGCTGCTCCGCCAGCCGCCGTGCGTACTCGAGTGCAGCCTGAGGGTCGTGGATCGAGCAAGGCCCCATGATCACGAGCAGTCGGTCATCCTTGCCATGCAGGATGTGCGAGATGCGCTGGCGCGTCTGGGTGACCAGAGATTCGACGGGCGTGCCGCGGATCGGGAAGAAACGGATCAGGTGCTCGGGCGGGGGCAGCGGAATGATGTCTTCCACGCGGGCGTCGTCAGTCGCGCCGGTGCGATCCGGCGGCGCCTGCCAACCCTCTGCGATGGCGGACGGTGATTGCTGTGGATCATTCATGGCTGGCTCCTGGGAAACTGGGAAAAGAAGACCGCAGATGGAACCTGGTCAGGCTCGGCAGCGGTCTTCGATCAATATGTCGATGCGATGCAGCAGGTGACGACGGTGGAGGATTCTAAGTCGGCCCAGCTGTGCTGGCACGCGGCGGTCGTGCTGCTTC
>Ga0213878_10000324_pt1 | contig 18478 bp, 13 predicted proteins | sample VelepicoBEBS_R02_FD_161053 | JGI IMG/M metagenome (GOLD analysis project Ga0213878, IMG submission 161053) | Vellozia epidendroides bulk soil microbial communities from rupestrian grasslands, the National Park of Serra do Cipo, Brazil - BS_R02 | ecosystem: Environmental > Terrestrial > Soil >... | reverse complement strand
GCTCTAGGATTTGCATTGCTGCCAATTTCTCTCCTCGCAGCGGGAGACGACCCTATCGTTGGACGGTGGAGTGGCCAGGTTACCGAGCAAAGTGGGGATGAAAACACCAAATATCCCGTGACTATCCAATTCGACTCGCCCAGTCACGGCAGCAGCGAGTATTCGACGTACAAATGCAACGGCGAACTTACCGGAGGTCCCGCCGCAAACAGTGCGTATTCCTATACCGAGAAGATCAAAAACGGTAGCTGCACTGATGGTGGCCATTACGAAGTAAAACTCGTAAATCACGATACCATCTCAATTCTTTGGAGTCATCCTGCGGAGAACACCGTCTCGGGAACACTGACCCGCCAATAGATTGGCACTAGAGCTAAATTCTAGCAACCAGGAGGGTTATTCGGGCTTTGGTGTTGTAGAACCGTGAGCTCGTGGCTGAAAACGGTCTATGCTGCTCAGTTTGCTGACGCCGCGCGTCACCCACTGCACAATATCACCCGCGCATTGCGCCTAGTTTAATTCCATGGTTGATTCAGGCGGACTGCCCGCAGTAGCATGCCGTTTCTGTTATGGTTTATGAAGAAACCAATCTGACGGCTAGGGTCCTCGGTTCAGATCGCGCACCGGATAAACCGCTCCTCTCCATTGTCGTTCCCCTGTTGAACGAACATGAGGTATTTGCGGCCTTACAAACTCGATTGCTGGAGCTCCAAAGCCGAATTGGAGCTGAATACACAGTACAGATCGTATTGGTCGATGACGGGAGCACAGATAACACCTGGCAATTAGTCAAAGCCTTCGCCGATCAACAGAGTTTTGTGAAAGGGGTTTCTCTTTCGCGAAACTTCGGTCACCAGCGCGCGCTTTTTTGCGGCTACAATTTTGCCGACGGCGAGATCATTGTATCCATGGATGGAGACCTGCAGGATCCGCCCGACCTGATTCCTGCCATGTTGGCAGAGTGGAAGAACGGAGCCGACATCGTCTTTGCAGTCAGACGAGACCGCCATGGCGAGACACTTTTCAAGCGGTTAACTGCGTTCTGGTTTTATCGCTTGCTCAATCGACTAGCCAATATCTCTGCGCCGCTTGATTGCGGCGATTTCAGACTAATGAGCCGGCGGGCCTTAAATGGTTTATTCACCATGGGCGATAAGATCATGTACCTGCGCGGTATGGTCGGCTGGATCGGTTTTCGCACCGCCCGGGTGGAATATGACCGGCCGAAACGCCACGCCGGATCCACAAAGTTTAATCTGGCCAAGATGCTGCGGTTCGCCGTCGATGGCATTACCTGCTTTACTAGCGCACCGCTGAGATTTTCCTACATAATCGGGATTTGCGCGACAGTGCCATTTCTCTTTTATCTTTTCCTGACTCTTTTCCGGCACTTCGTCCTGGGAATGGATCTGGCGCCGGGCTGGACCAGTCTGCTGCTTTGCATTATCGCATTTGGGAGCATGAACCTGTTCGGTATCGGGATCCTCGGCGAATATATTGCTAAGATCTTCGACACCGTGAAAGATCGTCCCAACTACATCGTTCAGGAAGTTCGCAACGGAGAAGAGCAACCACCCAGGATGCCAGGGCTAGTCGCTCAGCAAGTACCGCGGCAAACACCCCAAAAAGCGGAATTCAGGTAGAATAGACGCAAAAGAAGGAGTCCAAGGAGTTCCAGGAGTTCAAGAATAGAGGACGCCGGGACACCCGGCTTATTGCGACGCCAGGGTTGGTAGACAGATGAACTTCTGACTCCTGGATCCTGGCTCCTATTTTTGAACGCCTTGGACTCCTGAACTTCTGAACTCCTGCTTTCGGAACGAGGTCTCGCGCGTGGCGAAAAGATTGAACTTAAAAATAAAATAGATGGCAGCCAGACCGTCTACAAAGGTGATCTTTTTGCCTTCTTCGTAGGTACGTCCGAAATAGTTGATCGGGACCTCGAACAGTCGATATCCGGCTTTCTTGCATTTAGCGATAAACTCTACTTCGAACCCGAAACCTGAGGACTCGATAATTAGATCCTTAGCAATCTCGGCGCGCATCGCCTTGTAGCCGGTCTCCACATCCGTGCAATTAAGATCCGTCAGAACATTATTTAGAAAGGTCAGGAACTTGTTCGCCAGATAATGCCGATAATAGAGCACGCGTCCGGCGCGCTTTACCATAAATCGCGAGCCAAGGCTAACATCTCCGCGATCGTCCAGGATGGGAGCAACGAGATCAGGGATATCGGCGGGGTCATATTCCAAGTCCCCATCCTGGATGACAACCACATCCCCCGTGATCTTACTGAAGCCAGTCCTCAGGGCGGCAGTTTTACCTGCGTTTTGGTCATGGCGAAAAAGCCGGATTCTAGGGTCGGCGTCAGCGCATTTCCTCATCAACTCCGCAGTTTCGTCGACCGACGCGTCGTCCACGACGATAACCTCGTGAAAACCAGGGACACACTCCTGAATGCGATCCATCAGCCGTTGAATCGTTTTGGCCTCGTTAAACACCGGAATCACAATCGAGAGTCTCATCAGGCTGAAAATTTTGCGTTTCGCAGTTACTCTTGGACCTGATCTTTATCAACCGTTAAACGCCCCCCATATGTCCTGCGGAGTAATGACTTCCGCTCCGTCGGCGCTTTTTAGCCAACTTTTGATAAGAACCTAACGACAAAAGGAATGCCAGCTCCTAGTCGTTCTCCTCGAACTCCTGAAGTCCTCTTATTTCTCATTTGACTAGTGGAAACGCCAACTATAGTTGGCCCCAAAAAAAGCTGAAGTACTAGATTAGTTCGCTTTCATCATGAGAATTTGTATAACGGGAATCTGCGGTTTTGTCGGTTGCAGCCTCGCCGCCCAGTTACTAAGCAGTATCGATGGACTCGAGGTTTATGGCATCGATTCACTTGTGCGCCCGGGAAGTGAAAGAAACCGTTCCAGACTTCGCGATCTGGGTTGCAAGCTCTACCACGGCGACATTCGGCAACAAAGTGACCTGGACCTGATTCCGCAGGTTGACTGGGTGATTGATGCGGCTGCTAACCCAAGTGTATTAGCTGGGATAACTGGATCAGTATCGAGCCGGCAGGTTATCGAGCACAATCTGCTCGGAACGGTAAACGTTCTTGAGTTCTGCCGAAGAAGCGCTGCCGGACTGATACTTCTTAGCACTAGCCGCGTCTATTCGATTATGGAACTGAGCGGGCTACCCCTCGAAGAAGAGCAAACCCGATTCGTTTTTCCTGAAGGCACCAGTTCTTTTCCCGGAGTATCCCCGAAAGGGGTCAACGAAGGATTCTCAACGGCGTCTCCCATTTCGCTGTACGGCGCTACAAAACTGAGCTCTGAGGTATTGGCCTTAGAATATGGCTTTGCTTTCGGTTTCCCGGTTTGGGTCAATCGATGCGGGGTTATGGCTGGCGCCGGCCAGTTTGGCACCGCTGAGCAGGGTATCTTTTCCTATTGGATCCATGCCTGGCGCTCGAAACAGCCCTTAAGATATATCGGGTTCGACGGTTCCGGGCGCCAGGTGCGGGACGCTCTTCATCCCGTGGACTTGGGGCAATTAGTTGCGCAACAGCTACAGTCCACTGCCAGGACCGCACCCAATCGCATCTGGAATATTAGTGGCGGTGCCCAAAATTCCATGTCGCTCGCCGAACTCAGCCGATGGTGCACCGAAAGATTCGGGGGTCGCAAAGTCAACCGCGACAGCAAGCCCCGGCCGTACGATATTCCCTGGCTAATTTTAGATTCGGCGACAGCACAAAGAGATTGGGGCTGGCAGCCGGCAACCAGACTAGAATCGATTCTGGAAGAAATCGCTGTCCACGCTGAGAAACAGCCAGATTGGCTGCGGACCTGTGGAGCGTTAGGGTAGAATGTCCGTTGTTGTCGTGACTTTTTTGCAACCAATTCCTCAGTGCTTAATCGACCAGGCTTGAGCGAATGACTGAACCAGTGATCATAACGGAAGCTGAGACCGCAAATGCGGGAGAAACCCTTCGGCTGCTTTCGGTCGTCATCCCTGCTCGGAATGAGGAAGGTTGCATTGCCTCGACCGTGCAACACTTGCATCTCGAGCTCAGTCTGAATCAAATCCCACACGAAATTGTGGTTGTTGACGATGGGAGCACAGATAGAACCTGGGATATTCTCCAAGACCTTCGGGCAACCTTAACCGAACTGGCCCCGGTGCGGAACGAAGGAGAACACGGTTTTGGGCGAGCCATCATTTGGGGACTGGATCGCGTCTCGGGTGACGCTGTCGTCATCATGATGGCGGACGAATCCGATGATTGCCGGGATGTTGTCCGTTATTGGCAAAAGCTGAGCGAAGGTTGGGACTGCGTTTTCGGTAGTCGTTTCCTCAAGGGTGGCGGCGTGATCGATTATCCCTGGATAAAGCTGCAGGTCAACCGGCTTGCGAATACCTTTTTGAGAGTGCTCTTCAACATTCCTCTCAATGACACGACCAATGCCTTCAAAGCTTATCGCAAGACGGTAATCGACGGCTGCAGACCACTCATCTCCCCACATTTTAATCTCACGGTCGAGATTCCCCTAAAAGCGATTGTCAGAGGTTACTCATGGACAGTCATACCGATTACTTGGCGTAATCGGCGCACGGGCGAAGCGAAACTGAAGATCAAGGAGATGGGTAGCCGCTACCTCTTCATCTGCCTTTATGTCTGGCTAGAAAAATATTTCAGCCGGGGGGATTACCTCAAGCGGTCGCAGCTCACCCAAACCCCAGCGAACTCAGACAAATAAGCAGTTGTTTCGTACCGCCGGTTCTCGGAGGATCGCTTGCTCCTGCACTTCACTCTGACGCTTGGAGGTTGCCAGCGAACCAGGCGATCGTTGTGCTTCACGGCGTCAAGACTTCCCGCAGATTCAGGAGAACGCCTCGGATAGAGCGATCAGCTAAAAGCATGGCGGCGGCTACGATTGCGATCAAGACACTCACCCCTACAAGAAGGTAGTCGCTTCTCCGCAAGATACCCCGGCGGACCTCCGACAAGGGTTCGCGATTGTCCAGCTGGCCAAACTCGGGTTTCATGGCGTTGGGCAAGAATCGATACACCTCTGGATCACTGAGCGACGACGCGGTCCGTTTCGCGTATTTCGCATCAAACGGGAAAGTTCCGTTCAAATCGGGAGAAGCCAAAACTTCCGGGTCGTGAGTCGTAAAAAAGGCGTGAATTGCCGACCGTTCATTTATCAGTTCCGCTTTCCGAAGCGGAAGATCGTGATTCCAGGCTTGTCCAGCAAGCACCCAACAACCCGCCATGGCCGCGGCAGCCCAACCCAGGAAAATGATTCTTTTCCAGACACTGCTTAGTCGCGGAAACAGCTGCAGGCGGCCTAATTCTAAAAGAGCGGTCCCGTTTACGACCAAATTTAGGGCGTTGTAGTCGAAGTATCGAACATAAGGTACGTACGCCCCGCGGGCATACGCTAGCGTGACAGCGATCATCGCGTTGAAAATTCCGAGACCAACGATCACGTAGGAAGATCTTGGAAGAGCTTGCGAGCGGACGAGCGCAGCTATGGTTAAGGCTAGAAATGGCAATTGTATCAGTAAGCCGATCCCCCTGAGCGGAGGCGCGATATTGGGCCAGGCCAGATTGCCGGCTAGCGCCCACAAAAACTGCACCGCGGAGTGAGCCCGATAGCTTGGATCCGACGGCACCCCGAATAGCAGAGGCATCGCCGCAATCAAGAGCACCAAACAAATCGCCGCAGCCAATGCCAGGTCGCCAGAACGATATTCTCGGCGCAACGCCATAAGTGCGAATACCGCGAGGACCGCGAGCAAACCAAAGAACCCGGATGCCAGCGCCAAACAAGAAAGTGCTCCGGCCAGCAGGCCTAACCAGGAAATGCGCGACCAGGGCTTGACGCCAACGGTGCAACTAATGGCGACAACAGATAAAAGAATGAAATAGAAATGTTGGGATTGGAATCCCCAAATGATGTTTTCGTAAGAAATCGGCAACCCGAACGCCAGGACCACCACGAAGCCGAAGAACAAGAAAGCGGGGCCATTAAAATAGCGGCCTACTCCCAGGAAGAATGCAGCCGCCAAGAGCCCTGCTAAGATCGCATTGAAGCACGCCTCGGTCAGCAGGTCCCATTTCTCGCCGTCGAGGAGAAATAATCCAACGTTCGTCCAGCGCGTCAGGGCTATGCGGTGTTCGTTGTTCGGTCTCAGACTATTCGCGAACACCGTAGCCCAATCGGCTTCTACGGTTGGCTTGTAATCATAGACCTCGGAGAAGCTGTCCATATAGGGTTCCTGCACGCCGAAGCGCTTGATCGTGTAGAACCGAGACTCGAGGACGAAAAGGCAAACTAGCAGTCCCAATACCCAACGATGTCTTAGGAAGACACCTACCCTGCTTACGAGAGTCCGTTGGACTGGCAGCTGTTCCGACAGACTCTCGCTTTTCTGAACAAAAGGCGCCTTCAATTCACTCAAAACATTCCTCCTTAGCCGACTCATCCGATCACTATGCCTCCGGCAGACCGGGCCAGTTCCTCATCACATCGGCGTGCGCGAACAAATTCCCGGAAATGCAGACGATGCAAGGTAAATCTCTTAGGCGGTCGCTTTCTTCCCCTCAAAATCACATTCTGTGCCACTTTGCATGTTCTCAGCAAATTTCTTAGGGTTTCTGTTTTTGTCTTGAAGTCCGTATCCCGCGATCTAGCCGCTCCCCGAGCCCAGTGAGCCGCTCCCCGTTGACGCACTTGCAAAACCCTAAGCTCGCTGCTATGAGCACGCCCAGTGAATATTACGGACTTATTGAATCGAGAGCGGGTTTTCCGATTCGTGCGTTTTGCGACCGTTGGAGCTAGTGTTGCAGCGATTGACCTCAGCTCGGTGGCGATCTTCAGCCGTTTCTTGGCCCCACTCGTCTCAGTGACCATCGCGTATTTCATCGGTGTCACCTGTCATTTCTTGCTAAATAAGTTCTGGGTATTCCGGTGCCGGCGAAGTGATTACCTGAAGCAACTTGTCCAATACGGCGCCGTGATCCTGAATAGTTGGATCATCACCATTGTTGTGGTGCACGTCTGCCTCTCCACCTTCACGTCGAATGTTCTGGTTGCGAAGCTCTTCGCCATCCCTTGTGCAACCATGTGCAACTTTTTACTGATGCAGTTTGTCGTCTTCCGAGCACATCGATCAGAACCCGAAGAGGAGAGATTGCAGTACTCGACCTCTCTCAGCGAGCCGGATTGACTTGGCGTCGCACCAGTAAGGAGCCACGATATCGAGAGGCGGCTCTCAGACCCAAAATCTTGCACTGCATCTCTGCGTCAGGAATCGGTTAATCGATCAGAGATTATTAGTCAGTCTTGAAATAGTCCGCTGAATCATGGTAGCGGCCTAGAATCGGGATCGTCGATCAAAGGACGGTTCGGCAACTTACCCCGACTCTGATTCAGCAGATCTACATGCGCAAAGAAGCCATCCACCGCCAGCATCTCGTGCAGATCCGTGTAATAGACGCCGCCAAAATCGATGAGCGAAAACCCCCGACCGCTCAAGTATTCCGTGATCTCGTGCAAGAGCGGAGTTTTTCCATCATAAGACCGACGTAGCCAGGTCTCGATCTGGATCAGCCGCACGTCTTCGAGCATAGGTCCCGCCCCATCCAGAACAGCGAGCTCGGCACCTTGTACATCCACTTTGAGGAGTTGCGGCTTAGGCAGACCAAACTCTGCGACATAAGAATCAAGGCGACGGATTGGCACTTTGAAGACTTCCGGGAAATGTTCGGAGGGCGCAGAAACCAGAGTGCTTGCGCTATATCCTGATTCGTCCGAACCCAACGGTGTCCACCCGTCACTGTTACCTAGCGCTGTCTTATGGACTCGCACGTTGGGGCTTTCGAGGAAATCGCGAATCCAGTCTTTCTGATAATTCGGCTTGTAGTCGAACAAGGGCTCAAACAGATGAAATGCGGCTTCTGGGAACAGCGATGATAGGCGCCAAGACCATCCTGCATGAGACGACCCAATGTCGAAAACAGCTTCTGGTTCAAACCCGCAGTCTTTGAACGCCTGAAAGAAATTGAGTTCCCTCCAATAATGAGGGCGATCCGATTGGCTCACGAAGAAGAAGATTTCGGTTTAAACGAGACAAAGCAAGTCTAAGGAGCACCGACCCAAAGCCTGGCTTACGAATCGAGAGCCTGTCTCGAAAAAGAGATAGCTGTACTCGGCTAGAAAAAGCATGGATTTCATGGAACGGCGGCGTTTTCGGACCGTGTCCTCGAGAGAATCGGTGACAGCCCTTTTTGCAAAATCGACCGAGGTATCCTAGCAATATCACACAGGATGACTAACATCAGCCAGGACGCGCCGTTGAAGCCAATCTTCATTCACGTGCATGTTCCAAAATGTGGCGGGACATCACTAAACAAGCTACTTAACGCCTGGTTCAATGGCGGGATGGAATGGATCTACTTTCCGGATCCGAAACGCATTCTCACGGTAAATGAGATGGAAGATCTTGTCCGGCGAAACCCAAACATCAATTGCATCACTTCTCATCACGTCCGCTTATTTCCTCCCGTGATCGCTGGGAGGCCCGCTTTGTACCTGACCTTTCTACGCCAGCCGGCTGACTATTGTATTTCCTCCGCCAGGCACGCCATACAGACCCAACGCGAAATGTCGTCCGAACACCGAGCGCTTCAGCCGAAGAATCTGGAGGAACTCTCGGTGGTCGGATTGATCCAGCATTGGATACTAGAAGAAGAGAAGGATGTATTCGTCGGTGCAGATTTCTCCCGGATATTTTTCGAAGCTGCCGCCATCCGGTTAGGAGTGGACCCCCGCAAGACCGTCAAGTCAAACGAAGAGCTGAGATCGATTCAGAATCTTATTCAGGCAATCGCCATCACCCAATTGGAACATTTTTTCTTCGTGGGCGATTTCGCCAATTTCTCGAGCGAAGTTCTGCGTTTAGCTGGCCTTTTGCGAGCATTGGGGATCGAGGCTAGAGACGTAGAAATTCCTTGGGAGAGGCGATCTGCCGACCGGCCGTTTACTTCCCCGGAACAAGAACGAGACATTCGAGAGACGTTGACCAGACTTCTTCCCGTCGATCGTAGCGTCTACGAATATTTTGCGAACCGAGTTTCGTCAGCCGGTCAAGAAACGAGCGGTGCATCGCCCGCGACGAGCAACTAGATCCCCCTCGACCGCGCTAAAAACAAGTCACTAACCCCTCAATCTGCGGCTAAATCACGGCGAAAGTAGCGCCGCATCCCTTATTTGCTGGTCCGTAAGGACTCTTCCACTTCGCGCAACTGGCCGCCCCAAAAATCATTGTAGTCATAGCCGAGGCCGGCAAATCCGCCTGGCAAATGCCGTCGCAAGAACGCGAATCGCAATCCTTGCTTTGATGGAAGCTCCTCAAACCAGGACTCGATCAAAGGATCCGGAACGTGCCTCTTGATTTGATTCCGCTCCCAAAGCCTTTCGAACTCGGCCCGGCCGGTCGTCTGCTTCATCGTGGACGTTTTTGAAGCTGAATGTTCCCGAAAGGCGGCCAAGAACCGATTCACTCTGACGAACTTTCCGATCTTCATGTAGCGCACAAAGAGATCGAAATCCATGGCGAACGAGTACGATGAATCAATGTTGCCGCCCCTATCAAATAGGCGTCGTCGCCAAAAGCAGGTCTCTTGAGGGATATAATCCCAACGCTCGTGCAGGTAGTTAATGTGGACCGGTAATAGCCAATACCAAACTACCCGGTCATTTTCGTCGACGGTAAGGCGATGGCTATAGATTGCATCGACCTTCGGGTGTTCGGAAAAAAATTGGTCGACAAATTGCAGGGTACCGGGCGCTAATAGATCGTCGCTGTTAAGGTAAGCCATGATTTCACCGGTCGACCGCTCGAAGCCGCGGGCGATCGCATCCGCCTGGCCTTTATCCGATGCAGATTGGCAATGGGCAAAACGGTGCCGGTATTTGTCGAGTACGGTCAAGGTGTTGTCGGTCGAACCGCCATCCATCACGATGTATTCCAAGTCAGGGTAAGCCTGAAGGAGTACACTGCGGATGGTGCGCTCGATGTAAGGGCCTTGATTGAACGAAGGGGTAACGATGGAGATCTTCAAAACGCCTTAATGAAACCTCACAGCTTCCGGTTAAAGAGTCCTATCAAGAAGTCTCCTTCTAGATTAGCCGAAGCCGGCTGATTCTTGCTTTTTGGTAGCGCGGGTACCCCTTCTACGAAACTACCCCCCGTTGAAACATCCACCGGAGGGATTGCATTAGACAGATTTCGCCGGCTCGCAGCCCTCCATGAGGAATGACTAAAGCTGACCAGAATCGTCTCTTCGAAACCACAATGTCGCATTAAGGCCCGAAGTGATTGCGCTCCGTAGACAAAACAAGTGCGCTGAGGATCCCAGTGGCACCATGCCGGACCCAGAAATCTTAAATCACTCGAATCCAAGTTTGGAGTGCTGATCAAAATGGGTGCATTGAATTTCAAGGCAAATGCGAGAAACCGAAGAAGATGTCGTGGCCGCCGACACAACTGCAGGACGCCAGCAAGGTGGATTAAGTCGAAGCCATCCTCGATGTTTCGACCAGCTAAAACCTTGGACTCCCTCAATGCATCAAAGTCGACCGATGTCAGCGCGGGATATTCGTTCCAAAGTCGCACCTCGGCATAAGTAATCGCTGAGTTTGCAATCGGACTGAAAGGTCCCTCTCCAATCCAGAGCGCATCCACAAATTTCTCTTCGTCCAAAACAGGTGCAATTGCCGCCTCATATGCGGCGAGAAACGCCTCAGTTCCGTTGTCGACAATTGATTGTGCGTTTGATCTCTGCTTTATAACCACGACCCCTCTTTCTAAAGCAGCCGGCCGAATGAATCGCCAGTTCCCCTGTAAAGAAACAGAATTCTCCTCGGCTCTAGAGGCAAGCGGTGGACTTTCCTTAGCAGCCGAGATCACGCCAGTCTCGGCTTGGCACTCCATGCAGAGCCCCTGCCACGACAACGACCTGCCCCTTCGACTAATCACTGCGACGGAGGTCCCGCTTGAATAATAGACGTCCGCTGGTTCTGTCTCACTGATCGGATGCAAAGAGAACAAAAAGCGGTCGGGCAATCGCTCACTAAGCGGGCAACACTTGACCTCATTCAGGTCAATTTTCTCATGTGAGCCGAAGAGATGATCCCTAGGGTCGACGCGAAAATGAAGGCGGCTTCTTGCCGGGAAAAGCTTTTGCCGGAGACGAAGGATCCAGCTCCGGACTTGGAGAAATCGCTGTTCGATCTTCTGCTGGTATCGAAGTCCGGGCGGCAATTCCAGCAAGGCTAGGTTAGAACCAGCGAGAAACGCCGAGCGCAGAGTTTCTTGGTACTGGAGGCGACGCTTAGACGCAAAAATCGGTAAAGGCCAGAAACGTTTGTCAGAATCTTCGAGGACGAGACGATCATAAAATCGCCAGCTGACGTATCTGTTGAGGGACTCTCTTTGGGCCCGAATTTCAGGCCCTTCGGCTATGGCGTTGACAAAAGTCAACGCGTTGGGTCGGCTGATTGCGAAATGCCGAGCTAAGTGGAACAGAGTTCCATATATCCACGAATCGCCGGCTTCGTAAATAATCCTGCCAAGTTTCTCGTAAGCGGATCGCCGAAAAAAGAGGCTAGCACACCTCGATGCATAATTCTGCCACACCTGTGTGAAGGCTTCCTGCCCGGCATCCTCCGTCGGTACGATCAAATCTTGCCAAACAGAAAAATCTAATGGTGCCAGTACCTGGCAATTCCGGGACCCGCGAAAGCAACGAGCGATATTCTCAAGCGTGCCTCGATACGGCCAACAACCGCTGATTACAAACCCGTACACGTCACCCGAAGCGTAACCAAGGCCGATATTAGCGCGAACTCCGGTTGGGTAATAATCCTCCGTGCGCACGATTCGAACGTTGGCCGCTTCCGCGATATCTTGCGGGACAACTGGGTCGGATTTCCCTTGAACGATCGCGAGCTCAAAGTTCGCGTGGCTCTGGCTAAGCAAGCTCCTGAGCCACTCGACAAGATGTGGATCGTTACTCGTTGGAATCGCCACCAAAAAAATCTTAACTCGCACGATCTCTTCGTCGATTGTTTGCGGTGGTAGACCAGTCGTCCGTTCATAAATTCGGCTAACAAAATCAAATAGCTTATACTCAAGTGAAATGCGCCTCAGCGACTGGAGCTCTTTACCGAAAGCCTTAGTTTTCTCACGGGTCCACTCGTAGTGATCGAATAGTTTCTGTTGAACCTCGGCGTGTTCAGTCTCCAAGCGGCGCAATTCCTGGCGGAGAGTCTCAATTTCTTCGTGAGGATCTTGAGGAGGCTGCGTTCCTGGTTCTTGCATTCTGAGGCTGATGACGAGGTTCAGATAGATAGCACCACAGAGATACAAAGTTCACCAAGATCTGCATTGAAGATAGTGTCCGGCTTCTTAGCCATGGTGTTCTCGTAGTATTGCAACAACGCAACTCGTGCTATCCCTAACATCTTTTTGAGTGATTGCAGGATGCAATCCGGTAGAGCGAACAAAGACTAGAGTCCGCAAATCTATTACTCGCTCAGGCCTTTGCGATACCTGCTTCGGTTTCCGTCCGTGTCACCTTACGACCACCGAGCGAAATCGGGTTGCTTTTATGAATCGCTTCTGCTGAGATCACGGGCTTCATGTTATTTAGCCAAGCAGGACATCGTCTGTTGGCAGGAGGCTCTATCTTATCTTTATCGCTGCTGTTTGCAATGCAACATGTTGTTGCTCAAGGCGCTACGCAGGTCTTAACCCCATTCGGATACCGGGATAGCGCGAATGTGCACCAGGTTCCGGAAGGTTATGAGCTGATACGGATGCCGGACACGCATATACGGATGCACAATCCGAAAACGGGCGACTACACCGATTTTCCGCAACCGATCCTAGCAAATCAACAAAGCGTTCCGTCCACCGACAATCGGCAAAGAGTTCCATTCACCGACAAAGGTTGGATCACCTATGCTTTCTGGCATAATACGTCCACCAATCCAATTTCCTATTTTGGCACGGACTGGAATGTTCCGCCTAACCCGACGACTTACACCGGTCAGACGCTTTTCCTATTTAACTCTATCGAGCCCGCCGCTGAAGATGCGATTCTTCAGCCAGTATTGCAGTTTGGACCGAGTGCGGCTGGAGGCGGAGAGTATTGGGCAATTACCAGTTGGTACGTGGTAGGCAATCAAGCCTATACGGCCAGATTGTACTTCGTGACGCCGGGCACGTTCCTCGGCGGCCAGATTAAGCTCATCGGACAGAGGAGAGGAGGAAATTGCTCCTATACCTCCGATTTCTATGGCTACAGCGGAACAACCCTGACGGTCAGAGACATTCCACCATTGGTTTGGGCCGCTGAGACTCTAGAAGTCTACGGAGTCAGCCAATGTACAGAATTTCCGAATACGGTCTATTCACTAATGTCGTCGATTGGAATTACATTGAAGGGTGGCACAACTCCTTCGGTGAGCTGGCTCATCAATGATTCAGCCACCGATTGCGGCGTGCAAACCACGATCGTTGAAAACGGCGCCTATCACGGCGCGGTTGCCATCTTTTATTAAAAAAATATCTAATAACCGGATGGTTGGGCCTCCTGTGTCAAAGTTCGCCGGAGGCTCCCTTCGGAATAGTAAATAGCAAATCAGCAGCCCAAGAACGGCCTCGGATCATTCGACAACCCATCTGCTACGCCAGAGCCTGGACGTAGTAACTCTGCTTGACCGGAATCCCAGTTCACGCAATTGAAGTTTCGCGTGAAAAAATTGCTAGTCACAGGTTCGAGCGGTCTCATCGGTAGCGAAGTCGTGGTTTTCTTCAACGAACAAGGTTGGGAAATTCACGGCGTCGACAACAACATGCGGAAGGATTTCTTCGGGCCGCAGGGGGACACCTCGTGGAACCGGGACCGACTTCGGTCATCGTTGAAGAACTTTAATCACTACGAAGTCGACATCCGCAATCGGGACCATTTGCTAAAAACCGTCGCGGAGGTCAAACCGGATGCGATCATCCATACCGCCGCTCAGCCCAGCCACGACCTGGCTGCTTCCCGCCCCTTCGATGATTTCGACGTGAACGCGGTCGGTACTTTGAATCTTTTGGAAGCGGCCCGTCGCGCCTGCCCGGAAGCGCCGTTTGTCCATATGTCGACTAACAAGGTCTATGGGGACGGCCCGAACCGGTTGCCGTTAGTTGAAAAAGAGACTCGCTGGGACTATGCCGATCCCGCTGGCTTCGACGGCATCAAAGAGACGTTCCCCATCGATAATTCGATGCATTCAATTTTCGGCGCCTCCAAAGTCGCTGCAGATGTGATGGTGCAAGAGTACGGCCGGTATTTTCAGATGCCGACCTGCTGTCTGCGGGGGGGCTGTCTCACCGGTCCGAATCATTCCGGCGTAGAACTCCACGGATTCCTCAGTTACCTGATCAAATGCAACTTGGAGGGTAAGACCTATAAGGTTTTCGGATACAAAGGCAAGCAGGTCAGAGACAATATTCACTCTCGAGACGTCGCCCGCTTCATGAACGAATTCATCCATACGCCCCGCGTAGCCGAAGTTTATAATCTAGGTGGCGGAAGGGAGAACTCAGTTTCTATCCTCGAAGCCTTTGATCTGATTTCTGAGATTTCCGGGAAAAAGATGAACTTTGAATACGTCGATCAGAATCGAAAGGGCGACCATATGTGTTACATCTCAGACCTGGCAAAAATGCGGGAGCACTATCCGGAGTGGGACATCACCAAGAACCTGAGAGCGACCTTCGAGGAGATTTTCCAAGCCTGGCAACACAGGACTTAATGCGAACCTGGTGGTACTGGAGCAGTTGACCCAACCAAAAAACTTTCTGCTTTAATCGGCCGCAAACCTCTTCCTGCCTCCAAAGAAAGCCCGAGCAGCATGATCAGCTCGGGCCTGTTTAGAGCCCTGGTTCCGGGCTACCTCGGAAAAAGCCCGTCGCGAACAAACAAGATATCTTTCTGCAAGAGCGTTCCATTGCGCGGATCACGCCACTCCCCAACATCGTCAAAATACCGGTACCCTTTCTGCTGGAAAAGCTCCAACATTTCAATCAGCGTCTTCCCGCCCTCCGCCAATTGGTAAAGCGACAACTCCGCAACGATCACGTCGATTTGGGGCAGAACCTTGGAGGCTCCCGCTAGTACCAGATGTTCCGCCTGTTGCACATCAATCTTTAGAAGGCCGTTACCCTCGAGTTTCTTTTCTATGGCCAGGGTGTCCAGAGTCAACAATGGTACCTCTTTCTTCCGTGCACCAGATTGGTCGTGCTGTTCCAATAGACTACTGCCATAAAGATCGGCACTGACCAGAAACTCAGCCGTACCAGTATGGTCGCCGACTGCGGCCCCAATCACTTCTGCTTGGGGCAACGTTTTCTTTAAGTAGCCAATCTTTTCGCCGTAGTTCTCGAGCAATGGTTCGACCAATAGGAATCGAGCTTGCGGAAAAAGTTTGCTGACGGAAACCGACCAAATACCCGTTGACGCTCCCACATCGATCACAAAGTCAGGTTGAAATCCGCGCGCCTTTAAGCGCGCTAGACCGTGATATACGGGAACAAAATCCTCCACGGTCCCCTGAGGAGCCGGCGAATCCAGGTAGTAAGCGAAGTCGGAAGCGCGCCGGGGCATCAACCGCTCCATAGTAACGTCATCGGGTTGCCCCTGGTCCATGGCCCGAACCATCCAATTCCACACGCCCTCAGCCGAGAATTCCGCCGCCACTGAAGCTGCTCGGGTTCTTATCTGCTCTTGGACTGCGGCTTGGCAAAGCTTGTCGACGGCAGCTCGTAATTGATTGCCGGCGTAGGGAACAACCTCGCCTAGTCCGAAACGATCGACAAAACCGGCGGCGGCAGTCTTGGGACTACCCAAAACAATGGTTGGGATATTGCCAACAGCCAATAAAAACGGCATTCGAGTCGGCAGGCTGTAACGGGCAATATCCACCCGCTGATCGTCCGGCTCTAGCGTACCAGACGGCACGATGGCATAGGCATACTCTTTAAGCTTTTCCGCGAGTTCTCGCTCCGGAATAAAGCCCCGAACCAGGACGCCTTTTGCCGCTAAATCATTAATATCGAACTGTAGCCAGGAAGCATCCGAGTTGCCAAACCACTCAACCTGTAATCCCGCCGCCGACACCGCCCGAGACAGGCGATTGAGCGATTGCGTACTCCACAAGCTTCCAACCACAACTCCACGCGCTTTCCGAAGAATCTCTCGGCTCGGAATCCGGGGGCTACGACAGATTGCCCCCGGGGTGACTACCGGCGGGCGCAACCAGAATTTTAGGCGATAACGATTCTCATACCCGTCCCGCATCTCGGGCGAGATAGCCAGGCGAAGATCGGCCTGCTGCAAAGCCTCCTCCATCAGGTCACCAGGAATTCTCCCGTTTTCCAGATGGTTGTCGTCCATGACATAAACACACAACTTTGCTCCGAAGGCTTCCTTCAGCACGAGCGCCGTTAGCAAGTCGTCCGGCTCATACGGCACACAGAGAACGTAACGGATGGAATTACCTTCAAGAGAGCGGAGCAACCTTAGAAAGCTTTTATTTCGGGGCAGGTTCTTATGATCGAACCTGAGGTCAAACTCACCCAGGCTGTTGATTCCATGGAGGTCAGTCGATCGAATTGACAGGATATTCGGAACACCGTCAAAAATCCGGCTGATGATAACTCCGGTGCCATGCCGATCGTTGACCTCGTTCGGAGTAACTACCGCGATTCCGTGTTTAAATTGCCCAGCCGGCACCTTCCGCGCTTCGTCGCTTTGCCCGAAATTATCGTTCCAGGTTTGCTGAACGTCATCGATGGCCAGACGGGCATTCTTTATCAGCCCTTTAACTTTGCTAGAGAAGAAGCCCATTATTTAATCGTATATTTCACGGCAGCTCGCGCACTCTTTACACGTCTTTGTCACAAGCAACTAGTTACAAGTCGACATCAACAGGTCTGGTTGGCCCGCCTATGCTGAATTTGTATGGCAGATCGAAAACCCCGATGTGAGAAAACTCAGATCCCGGCCTGTCCGTATCAAAGATCACGTCAAAAGCTCCTATCGATCCAGCCACGCTAATTCGTTCGTAGCTCTGGTCGTAATCCGCAAAACTTAACTTTCCATTTCGGATCGCGGAAGCCGGAATCCTCACTAGATCGAGGGAAATCGTGTATTGGCCGGCAGACAAAACGGCTCGCATCGAGACGGACCACCGGACCACTTCGCCCGCGCGACACGAGCGCAAACCGGCGAAATCAGCCTGAAAATGGTGTTTCCCGTGCAAAAACGAACCTCGGTCATCTCGAAGCATAATACCGGCACTAACGTTCTCTATGTCGTTAAAGACCTTGAGGTCGAAGACAATGGTTACCCAACTCCCCTGTTTAAACAGTTTGCAAGGCTCGCCACGTTCGTCTAGCAAGGCAAAGCCGACGAAACGCGCCACTGCACCCGCCGGGCCAGTTCTTTCCTCAGGTATCGGCTCCAGTGCGGGCCCTGAATCTAGACGGAAAGAATCTCCTGACTGCTCGGGAACTGGATAGGCTGGGGTACCCCCCACGTTAACTAGGGGCTTGGTCAGACGATAATACTCGTTAATCGCCTGGTTTGAGGGTCCGAAGAACACGCTCTTTCCATGATGTAAAACCAGCGTGTGTTCGCAAAACTCGCTGATCGAACGCATGTCATGGGACACCAGCAGGATGGTGACACCCTGCTCAACCAGTTCCCGAATTTTTTGAAAGCATTTCTGCTGAAAAAAGATATCGCCGACCGCTAATGCCTCATCGACGATCAATAAGTCTGGGCGCGCGGTGATTGAAGAAGCAAAAGCCAGGCGCACCGCCATTCCGCTGCTGTAGGTCTTGACCGGCCAATCGAAGGCCTCATCAATCTCCGAGAAAGAAACTAGCTGATCGAGACGGGCTAAGTTCTCCTCTTCGGAAAGTCCCAGTATCGAGCCGTGCAGAAGGACGTTTTGACGCCCGGTGAAATTCGGATCAAACCCGCTGCCCAACTCGAGCAAGGCGGTTACTCTCTTGGCATTGATCTTAGCGGAGCCCGAAGTGGGCTGCAGAACACCGGCAATCAAGTGCAGCAAGGTGCTCTTACCGCTGCCGTTCCGGCCGATAATCCCTACGCTCTCCCCCTTGGGAATCGAGAGAGTCACTTCGGACAAAGCAAAAACCTCTTCTCCCAGGCGCGCTTTCTGGTGATCGGCGGTTTGCCGCAACCAGGCGGGCGCGAATGCCGGCACTTGGTTCCAGATTCCATAAAACAAGCGTTCGTATGGCCGGTGCCATAGCCGGTAGGATTTCGATAAAGCCTGCAGCGCGATGAGAGGCTGTCCCGCAATATCTTGTGCCG
>Ga0213878_10000322_pt1 | contig 18521 bp, 16 predicted proteins | sample VelepicoBEBS_R02_FD_161053 | JGI IMG/M metagenome (GOLD analysis project Ga0213878, IMG submission 161053) | Vellozia epidendroides bulk soil microbial communities from rupestrian grasslands, the National Park of Serra do Cipo, Brazil - BS_R02 | ecosystem: Environmental > Terrestrial > Soil >... | reverse complement strand
GACGGATGGATCATCTATTTCCAGGGCCGCGAGACGCGGCGTAGCGCTCGCGGCCGCTTGGAGCGCCGGCTTCTCTCGCTCGGACGTGTCGGGACGTCAGCCCCGTGTCATGGGCACAAGCCCTCGACCGCGATGCGGGCGGCGACGTCGACTGGAAGACAATTTGTCTCAATAAGCGTGCGTGTCTTGTTGAGAACAGCGAAGCTGTCATCCATGAGAATATGCGCTTCGTAGCAAATTTGCCTGTTCTTGTCCGCGAGGTTTTGTATCAACCCTTTGTAGTAGAATTGGATCGCAGTCAGCCGGGCGTCGACAGCGATATTTTGCAAAGCGTTCCTGTCGGAGCATTCATTCGGGAGGGCGACGCGAACGACAGCCAGGGACGACGAAGATGACCCTGCAAGCATGACCAAGGCGATAACCAAAGCGCGCATATCACAACTCCGTCCCATAGAATGGCCAACCGAGCGACCTCTCCTTAAATGGCCCTCGACGCGACCTCCGCAAAGCGCGTGCAAAACACTGCCGGGAAACAAATCCGCGATCCCGCTCTTGTTTTGTCAGACATCTGTCGCCTTGCGTCCGGCGCGGTGATGACTAGACTATAGGCGCCATGAAAAGTGCCGAAAGTTTGAGCACGACTAGTCCTATCGTGCTTGGTCCCCTCGTTTTGGAAGGCGTCGCAATGCTCGCGCCAATGTCCGGCGTCAGCGATCTGGCGATGCGACGAATTGCGCGCCGGTTCGGCGCAGCCTTGGTCTTTTCAGAAATGGTGGCGGCTGAGACTTATCTCGACGGCGGCGCAGAGGCTGCACTGAGGGCGGAGGGGGAGGGGGTCGTTCCCCATGCGGTGCAGTTGGTTGGCCGCGAGCCGCAGGCGCTTGCCGAGACCGCGCGCAGGGTCGAAGGCGCGGGGGCTCAGATCATCGATATCAACATGGGCTGTCCGGCACGGCGCGTATCGGGCGCGCTGGCCGGAGCCGCACTGATGCGCGATCTCGACTGCGCCGAGCGGATCATCGCTTCGGTCGTCGAGGCGGTTTCGGCTCCGGTAACCCTCAAAATGCGTCTCGGATGGGACGAGACCTCTCTCAACGCGCCAGAGCTGGCTCGCCGCGCCGAGCGCGCGGGCGTGAAGATGGCGACCGTTCACGGGCGCACGCGGCGCCAGATGTACGACGGCCGCGCCGACTGGAAGGCGGTTGGCGCGATCGTCGAGGCCGTCAGGATTCCCGTTCTCGTGAATGGCGACTGCGCGACAGTCGAGGACGCGCGGGCAATGATGGCGCAGTCAGGAGCGAGCGGCGTAATGGTGGGCCGCGCGGCGATCGGGGCGCCCTGGCTGGTCGGCGCAGTCTCCCAGGCGCTCGCCAACGGCGGTCCGCTTTATCCGCCGCCGCGTAGGGTTCAAGCCGAGGCGGCGATCGAGCACCTCGACTGGCTCCTGGCTACGCTCGGGTCTCGCGCCGGACTGCGCCACGCCCGGAAGCATCTGTCAGCCTACGCCAAGGTCGCCGGAGCGCCAGGACACACGCTGCGCGAACTCGTGACGACCGAGCTTCCGGACCTCGCTCGCAAACTGCTTGCAGCCGCTTTTGAGACGCGCCCGGCCAAGGCGGCGGCATGACGGCGCCCTTTCAGCGAAACCGTGTGGATGCGGCGAAGGTCTTGAATGCGCTCGCGCAGCCGTTGTTGACGGTCGATGTTGAAGGCATGGTGCTCGATGTCAATGTCGCTGCAGAGACGTTCTTCGACATGGGACGGGGCGCGTTGCTCCGCTCGCGTCTGAAGGATCTTCTGCCTTTCGGCTCCCCGGTCCTGACGCTTGTGTCCGAGGCCTTGAGCAACCACGCGACGGTCAACGGCTACAAGATCGACATATCGACGCCTCGGACCGGCAACCGGGGAGCCGTTGATGTGTTCATCGCGCCGTTGCCTCAGCCGAACGAAGTTGTCGCAATTATGCTGCAGGAGCGTGCAATTGCCGAAAAAATAGACAGACAACTGACCCATCGGAGCGCCGCCCGCTCGGTCACCGCGCTTGGCGCGATGCTTGCGCACGAAATCAAGAACCCGCTCTCCGGCATCCGCGGCGCCGCGCAGTTGCTGGAAGCAAGCGTCGGCGACGAAGACCGCGCGCTCACTCGGTTGATCTGCGAGGAAACGGATCGGATCGTCAAGCTGGTCGACCGCATGCAGTCCTTCGCGGATTCGACCCCGACACAGTGGGAGAGCCTCAACATTCACGCCGTGCTCGACCACGTGAAGCGTCTTGCGCAGGCGGGTTTTGCCCGTCACGTCCGCTTTGTCGAGATCTACGACCCTTCCTTGCCCCATGTTTTTGGATCGCGCGATCAGTTGATTCAAGTGTTCCTGAATTTGATCAAGAATGCCGCCGAAGCGCTTGGCGATCATAGTATTGACGGGGAGATTACGCTGACAACGGCGTATCGCCCAGGCGTTCGCCTGCGCACCGCGCCAAGCACGGAACCGGTCGCCTTGCCGCTCGAAATCTGCGTTCGCGACAACGGCCCCGGAATCGCGCCGGAAATCCTTAGCAATCTGTTCGACCCCTTCGTTACGACCAAAGCGCAAGGGTCTGGTCTGGGTCTTGCACTGGTCGCAAAGCTGATTGGCGACCACGGCGGCATTATCGAGTGCGAGTCGCATCCGCGCAGGACGGCCTTTCGGGTCCTTATGCCGCTTCTGTCGCCGCGGCCGGGCGGCCCCCAGATGAAGGGCATACCCAAGTGACAGGTTTTGCGCGCTTGGGCGAAGGAGCGTAATGAATGCCGTCAGGGCATATTCTGGTCGCCGACGACGACGCCGGGATTCGCACCGTGCTCAATCAGGCCTTGACCCGTGCAGGGTACGAGGTCCGCGCGACAGGAACGGTCGCAGGACTGTGGCGGTGGGTGGCGGCCGGGGAGGGCGATCTCGTCATCACCGATGTCGTGATGCCGGACGATAACGCTTTCGATTTGCTGCCGCGCATCAAGCGAATGCGCCCCGATTTGCCGATCATCGTGATGAGCGCGCAGAACACGTTCATGACCGCAATCAAGGCCTCTGAACGCGGCGCGTACGAATATCTGCCCAAGCCGTTCGACCTGCGCGAACTCGTCGCCATCGTCGGCCGGGCGCTTGCGGAACCCAAGCGGCGGCGGGAGGAGGCTGACGCTCACGCGCCTACCGAGGCAATGCCCATCGTGGGGCGCTCGCCGGCGATGCAGGATATCTTCCGTGTGCTTGCGCGACTGATGCAGACGGACCTCACCGTCATGATCTCGGGCGAATCCGGGACCGGCAAGGAGTTGGTGGCGAGGGCCCTTCACGACTACGGCAGGCGCAAGGGCGGTCCCTTCGTCGCCATCAATATGGCAGCTATTCCGCGGGATCTGATCGAAAGCGAGCTTTTTGGCCACGAGAAGGGGGCGTTCACCGGAGCAGCGGCGCGCTCGGTCGGACGTTTTGAACAGGCCGAAGGCGGAACCCTGTTCCTCGACGAAATTGGCGACATGCCGATGGAGGCGCAGACGCGCCTGCTCAGGGTCTTGCAGCAGGGCGAGTATACGACTGTGGGCGGGCGGACGCCGATCAAGACCAACGTTCGCATTGTGGCCGCGACGAACAAGGATTTGCGGTTCGCAATCCAGCAAGGCGCATTTCGAGAGGACCTGTTTTTCCGCCTCAATGTCGTGCCGATCCGTCTCCCTCCGCTTCGCGAGCGCTCCGAGGACATCCCCGATTTGGTGCGTTCGTTCTTTCGACGTGGCGTAGCCGAAGGTCTGCCCCTCAAAACGATCGAACCAGCCGCTATGGAGCGGATGCGGCGATACGCCTGGCCCGGGAACGTGCGCGAGCTTGAAAATTTGACGCGCCGGTTGGCTGCGCTTTACCCGCAAGAAGTCATCTCGGATTCTTTGATCGAAGCAGAACTGAGCGCGGGATTCGCGCCCCCCCTTCCGACGGCAGCGCCGGGCGGCGAGGAAGGCAGGTCGCGGGCGGCGCACGCGGCCGCGGGGGACGGGTTCGACGCCGCGATGGAACGTGCGGTCGCCGACCTTTTCCGCTCTTTCGGAGCGGGAGTCCCTCCCGTGGGACTTTATCATAGGGTATTGCACGATCTTGAGGCACCCCTGATCGCCGCGACGCTGTCGCTGACTCGGGGAAACCAGATCAAAGCGGCAGAAATTCTGGGTCTTAACCGCAACACTTTGCGAAAGAGAATTCGAGACCTCAACCTCCGCGGCATGCCAAACTTTCGCTAGCACCGCCGCCAAAATGTCGTTATTGGGCAACATCGTTGCAGCATTGCAACGGTCGTCGTTCGACGATTCCGGCAGCGGGCAAGGCGGCTGTGGTTTTGACAGCAACGGCAACGAGACCAGACGCGAGGCGGACGACGCCACTCGAAGACAGTGGTCCGACTGGCCGGTTCGGTCTCATTGCCGTGAGTGCGGCCTTTATCCTGGCGATCGCCACTTTCCTCGTATTCGCCGGCTTCACCTCGATCCTGCCTACCGCGAACGTCGTCGCAATCCTCCTCCTTGGCGACGGGCTGGTCGTCGTGACCTTAATTGTCCTGATCGGGATCGAATTGGCGAGACTGAGGGCTGCGCGAAGAGCGGCGCGCGCCGGCGCCCGACTACACAGCCGCTTTGTAGCATTGTTTTCGTTGGTTGCCGCGATCCCCGCAATCGTCACAGCAGTCGTCGCGACGGTGTCCGTCGAGTGGGCGATCAACCCGCGATTCATGAGCGACGTCGCGGCGTTCATCAACGAATCGAGTCAGGCCACACAACTCTATCGCGAATCACAATGCCGAGGGTTGCTCCGGGACGTGGAATTGACAGCCGGCGACATTGCCCGCAGCGCTCTGCTGCTTCGCTCTGATCCGTCACAGTTCAAGACCTACTTCAGTTCTCGGTCCAAAGTATTAGGATTCAATGCTGCGGCGCTGATGCAGAGCGACGGAGCGCCGATCCAGATTGCCGAGGGGTCGGACGAAAAGCTGATCGCCAAACCGGACCCGTCCGATTTCCAGGACGCAATCAACGGAGAGGCGCTTTGCGGCTTTCTAGGCGCTGGCAATACCTTTGTCGGCATTCGACCAATTCCCGGCGCCGAGGGGCAGTTCCTCTACGCGGCGCGCACGATTGACCCCTTGGCGGCAAGGGTCGCGGAGGACGCGGCCGCCGTTTCCAACCTGTTCGGGCGCTTCGAGGCGCACCGTCACAGCCTCGAACTCGGCTTTGCGATCGTTTTCGTGTTGCTCGCCTTGACCATGCTGTTTTCCGCCATCTGGCTCGGACTTGCATGGGCCAATCGCCTGGTCGGACCGATTCGCCGCCTCATTCGCGCCACCGATGAGGTCGCTTCCGGAAATCTGCAAGTTCAAGTCCCGACCCGCGCTTCCGACGGAGATCTCGGGCATCTTGGCGATACTTTCAACAAGATGACGTCGGAATTATTGCGTCAGCAAACAGGGCTGCTGGAGGCGAACGCGCTGAATGACGAGCGACGCGCTTTCATCGAGGCGGTCTTGTCCGGCGTGCCGGCTGGCGTTCTGGGCGTCGACAATGATGGCGTGGTCACCATCTCGAATTCCGCCGCCGAGCGCCTGCTGGGCGGCGGAAAGGGCCTCATTGGGGTCCCGCTGACTGCGGTCCAGCAGAACATATCCGCGATCTGGGAAAAGGCTCGTTCCCTCCGGCTACGGCTGTTTCAAGGGCAGACCACCGTATTTCTGGATGGTCGCGAGCGTATTCTCAACGTTCGCGTCACCGGCAATCCGGGCCGCGACGATCGTGCGAGCGTCATAACGCTAGACGACATCAGCGATCTCGTGACCGCTCAACGCACGGCCGCCTGGGCCGACGTGGCCCGCCGCATAGCCCATGAAATCAAGAACCCGCTCACCCCAATCCAGCTTTCCGCGGAAAGGCTGAAGCGCCGCTACGGCCGCCACATTGTCGAAGGCAAGGACGTATTCGACCAGTGCACGAACACGATTATTCGACAGGTCGACGACATCAAGCGAATGGTTGACGAATTCTCATCGTTCGCTCGAATGCCGAAGGCGCGTCCGACGCGCGACGACCTGACCGATTGTGTGCGGCAAGCCATCTTCCTCATGCGGGTGGGGCGCGCGGACATTGCTTTCGAGGAGCAGTTGCCGAACGAGCCCGTGCTGGCGGATTTTGATCGCCGGCTCATTTCCCAGGCAATCACAAACGTCCTTAAAAACGCGACAGAAGGTATTGATACCTTAGAAGAACCCAGCGAGAGAGGCAGGGTCGTGGTAACGCTCGGCGCGGACGTGCAAGGCTACATCAGCATCGCTGTCAGCGACAATGGCAAAGGATTTCCCGACGAAGACAGGCATCGGCTGATCGAACCCTACGTCACCACCCGCGCCGAAGGCACCGGGCTGGGGCTGCCAATTGTCGTCAAGATCTTTGAGGACCATGGCGGAAGCGTCGAACTGCTTGACGGATTGGCGCGCGTCGGCGGCGGACGGGGCGCAAAGGTTGTCATGAAATTGCCGGCGACGCGGCCTGCCGAGACGGGAACGCAACACGGCAACGAGGAAGTCGGATCATCTTGATGGCTGACATTCTGATCGTTGACGATGAAGACGACATTCGCGAGCTCGTCGCCGGCATTCTCGAGGACGAGGGGCACGGCGCACGTCTCGCCCGCAATTCCGATGAAGCAATCGCGTCGATTGAAACGCGGCGGCCTCAATTGATCCTGCTCGATATCTGGCTCCAGGGTTCGAAGCTGGACGGTTTGCAACTGCTCGAGACAATCAAGCGGCAGAATCCAAATGTGCCGGTGGTGATGATTTCAGGCCACGGCAACATTGAGACTGCCGTGACGGCGATCAAATTGGGAGCTTATGACTTTATCGAGAAGCCGTTCAAGGCGGACCGTTTGATCCTGATCGCGGAGCGTGCGCTCGAGACGTCGCGCCTGAAACGTGAGGTCAATGACCTGAAGACCCGCGCTGGGGCGACCAACCGTATTGTCGGTTCCTCCCCGGCGGTCGTCAATCTTAAACGCGTCATCGACAAGCTCGGTCCCGCGAATTCCCGCGTGCTGATTTCCGGAGCGGCAGGGTCGGGCAAGGAGCTGGCTGCAAGGCTCATTCACGAACGGTCGGCGCGGGCCGACGGCCCATTCGTCGTGCTCAATGCGCCGGCGATGTCTCCCGACGGAATGGAGGCGGAGTTGTTCGGCGTCGAGGCCGCGCCGGAACGCCCTCGACGGGTTGGCGCTCTCGAAGAGGCTCACGGGGGAACTCTGTACCTCGACGAAGTCGCCGACATGCCGCGCGAAACGCAGGCCAAGATTCTGCGTGTGCTCGTCGACCAGAATTTCCAGCGCGTCGGCGGTTCGTCGCGGGTGAACGTCGACGTGCGGATCATCTCGTCGACAAGTCGCGATCTTGCCGACGCGATCACCGAAGGGCGGTTCCGCGAGGATCTCTTTCATCGCCTTTCCGTCGTGCCTATTCGGGTGCCGTCGCTCGCAGAGCGGCGTGAAGATATCCCCGAGCTTGTGAAATATTTTCTTGAGATGACCGCTGCCAATATGGGCGTCGCGCCGCGGCGGGTCGCGGCGGACGCGATCGCGGTGCTGCAGTCGCACGACTGGCCCGGAAACATTCGCCAGCTGCGCAACAATGTCGAACGTTTGATGATCCTTGCGCTCGGCGACCCAAATACAGAAATCTCGGCCTCAATGTTGCCGGCCGAGGTCGGCGCGCTCGTACCAACGGTGGCGAGCGGCATCGGCGGCGAAAAGCTGTTGAGCCTTCCCCTGCGCGAAGCGCGCGAAGCGTTTGAGCGCGACTATCTCGTGGCGCAGATCAGTCGCTTCGGCGGCAATATTTCGCGCACGGCGGAATTCATCGGAATGGAGCGTTCGGCGCTGCACCGCAAGCTGAAGTCGCTCGGGGTCGAGTGAGGCCGCCGCCGGTTCCTGGACTTGGCTCATGGGCAGTGTTGAGCAAGGAGCGTGTGTCGCGCCTCCCTTGCGTCCTTGGTCGCCATTGGCTTCGTACGGCATCCGGCCGGGACCTGCGACGATTGCGTTGCGGCCGGCGTTTCCACGATATCGCGGAACAGTTCCAAAGGCGTGATGTTTTTCGGAGGTTGTCTTCTATATGGTATAGGGATCGGCGTAGCGTGTCGCAGTAGGCGCGCATGAGGGACGAACAACGACGGCCGGCAAGGGCCCAACCAACGGAAAGACTCATGGCAACCGAGAAGGCGCAAAACCTCCAGGACACGTTCCTAAATCATGTTCGGAAGTCCAAGACCTCAGTGACGATCTTCTTGGTCAATGGGGTGAAACTCCAGGGTTTCGTCACTTGGTTCGATAATTTCTGCGTCTTGTTGCGGCGCGATGGTCACTCGCAGCTCGTATACAAACACGCGATTTCGACGATCATGCCAGCAAGTCCGATCACCATGTTTGAGGCTGTGGAGGACGCATCCGACGCCCACTAAGGAGAATACCGCACCCAAGCCGCGCGGCCAGTTCGACACCCGGGAGCGGGAAGTCGCGTCGTGCACGCGGACCCTTGTTGTTTGTCCGTACTCGGCCCGCCCCCAGAGAGGCGAGCGCGGGTCTTTGCGCAGCCACGAATCGCGGCGTGAGGAGGCGGTAGGGCTCGCCCAAGCCATCGATCTCCACGTAACAGGCGCGGAAACGGTCTCCCTAAACTCGATCCGCCCCGCGACCTACCTCGGCAAGGGCAAGGTGGAGGCAGTCGCCCATGAAGTCAAAGACAGCTCGATAGATCTGGTCGTCTTGGACTGTCCGCTGTCGCCGGTGCAACAGCGCAACCTCGAGAAGTCTTTCGGCTGCAAAGTCATTGATCGGACGGGGCTCATCCTCGAGATCTTCGGACGACGGGCCCGGACCGCGGAAGGCGCCCTGCAGGTCGAACTGGCGCATCTTTCTTACCAGCGTTCGCGCCTCGTCCGTTCGTGGACGCACCTTGAGCGTCAGCGGGGCGGCTTTGGCTTTCTCGGCGGACCGGGCGAAACCCAGATTGAGGCCGACCGGCGGCTGATTCAGGAACGCATGGTGCGAATCGAGCGGGAACTGGAGGGGGTCAAGCGGACGCGAGCCCTGCATCGGGCAAGCCGGGCCGAAGTCCCTTATCCGGTCGTGGCGTTGGTGGGTTACACGAACGCCGGCAAGTCGACGCTCTTCAACCGGTTGACTCGAGCCGAGGTCGCGGCCGCCGACATGCTGTTCGCGACGCTCGATCCGACGATGCGGCTCATCACACTGCCGCACGGTGGCCTTGCCATCCTTTCCGACACGGTCGGATTCATATCGGATCTCCCGACCATGCTGATATCGGCCTTCCGGGCTACGCTCGAGGAAGTTAGGGCGGCCGATGTGATTGTCCATGTTCGCGACATCGCTCACGCAGACAGCGACGCGCAGAGCAGAGACGTCGAGGCGATTCTCGCCGAACTCGGCGTCGGCGACAGAGCCGATCGGGTCATCGAGGCGCTGAACAAACTCGACCGGCTCGACGACAATGAGCGCGCCACGCTTACGCAGGATCATGGACCGCGAGCGGCTGCGCCGCTTGCGGTTTCCGCTATGACCGGGGAGGGGATCGATCGTCTCCTGGAAGCAATTGAGGATCGAATGGCGCGAGGGCGGTCGCTGGTCGAACTGACCCTCGACCCCGCAGACGGGAAGGGACTGCACTGGCTCTACGAGCACGCGGAGGTGATGAGTCGATCAGATCAGGACGATGGTCTTCGTCTGACGGTTCGGGTCGCGGCAGACCAGGTCGAGCGCGTCAAGCGGCGGTTTCCGGTTTTCGGCCCTTCCGCTATCGAGTCCGGGCTCCCCCGACCGCCCGCCGTTTGAACGGGCCCTTCGCGATCAGGCTGCCAACAACACCTTCGCAGCATCGACTCGTGCGTCCGCGCGACAGTTCGATTCAAAATGACGTTACCGCTCTGAGCGTAAGTCGTGACCGCGCTCGCCCCAGCTGATGTGAAGGCGCTTTCAAGTTCCCGCGTTGGCAGCCTATGCGAGCCACCGACGTTGACGCCCCTCAGAAGCGCTAACCAGACATTCGCGGGAATGGCGAACGGATCGGGATGCGAGTCGACGCCCCAAGTCGATCGGCGGCCGCGCCGGCAGGAATTGTGGCAGAAGTAGATGAGAATCCGCAGCCGCTCGAGGTTTTTGTGTCGCTCAGGCGCCTTTTTTTGCAATTTGCTGTGGAAATCATACATTATGGTCGTGTTGTATGGGGCCATCGGAAAGTCTAACCTGTCACGAATGAAAGATATAATCGGTTCGTAAGAGAGTTGTCTCACGACACCGTGGTCAAGTCTCTTTTGCGATAAAAGAGCATATTCTACGTTCGGCGGATGACGCTACCAGGTTCGGCGCCAAGACAAGGTAAAACCTGGGTTAAGAACCTGATCTCCTTGCCGCTCGTTAAAATTCGATCGTTCCGATTGGCGGGCTCGCCTTGCGGCCCGGCGCAACGCGGCGAACCGCAAAGAGCCTATCCGTTGGTTGGCCAAAGGGAATTGGCTTAGACGCGGCATCCTCATCGCCTCATTCGCTCCAGCTTTTTGGCTTCGACCCAAAGCGCCTCCATTTCCTCGAGGTCGGCGGTCTCCGGCCTTCGCCCGCCTTCCGCCAGTCGATGTTCAATGTGGGCGAACCGCCGCGCGAATTTGGCGTTGGCGCCGCGCAGCGCGGCCTCAGGGTCCACGTCGAGGTGGCGAGCGAGATTTGCCGCTGCAAAGAGAAGGTCGCCGACCTCGGCGGACAATGTCTCGCGGGAACCGCCGCTAACCTCGGCTTCGACCTCCGCGATCTCCTCCCGCAGCTTCGTGAGCACTGCTTGGACATCGTTCCAGTCGAACCCGACCTTTGCGGCCCGCTCCTGTAGTTTTAGCGCGCGCGACAGCGCCGGCAGGGCCACCGGAACGTGACCGAGCGCGCCGCCCGCCGCTTCCGGGGCCAGACCGGCCGACGCGCGGGCTTCGATGCGAAGACGCTTTTCGTTGGCCTTTATTTGACCCCACAATGCCTTGACCGCTTCAGAGTCCAGGCTCTTGGCGTGGCCAAAGACATGAGGATGGCGGCGGATGAGCTTCGCCGTAATGGCCTCGACCACGCCCCCGAAGTCAAACAGTCTCGCTTCCTCCGCCATTCGGGCGTGGAAGACGACTTGTAGCAACAGATCGCCCAACTCGTCCCGCAAGTCGTCCGCTTCGCCGCGCTCAATCGCGTCTGCGACCTCATAGGCCTCCTCAATCGTGAAAGGAGCGATCGATGCGAATGTCTGTTCCAGGTCCCAGTGACAACCGCCTGCCGGGTCGCGAAGCGCAGCCATGATTTCGATAAGGCGGTGAATATCGCGCGAAGACTGCATGGCTCCAACCTTCTTGGCCGGGTCACGCCTCGTGGCGCGCCATTCCCCGGCTCCCGAACGCAAAGAGCGCGACGCCGCGCGCCGAATGCGACACGCCGGTGAGGCTTCAACTCGGGTTTGGGGCTCAGATAGAGAGCGAAATCGCCTCACGCCCTTTCGGCGTGTCGACGACCCGCATGTTGACCTGCTGACCCTCCGCGAGGTGCGATATGCCGGCCGGCCCGAGGATCGAGATATGGACGAAGACGTCTTTGCCGCCATCCTCGCTCGCGACAAAGCCGAAGCCCTTGGCGTCGTCAAACCATTTGACCCGGCCGGTGACCGACACGGCTGTCGACGGGTCAGGGGCGACACGGCGCGGTCTTGGCGCATCGCCAAACGAGCGCTGCGGCCGATCGACCGCACTGGATGTATCGACCTCGAGCACGCGGGTTACCTGAGCGCCTTTTGCTCCGGCGCCCACCTGCACACGTAGCTTAGCGCCTGAGGGGACGGTCTCGTGACCGGCTCCATGCAATGCGTTCGCATGTAGAAACGCATCGCCTTGGCCGCCCGCCAACTCGACAAAGCCGTAACCCTTGTCAGCTTTGAACCACTTCACGACCGCGTCGACCGCCGGGGCGCCCGGATTGATCTGCCCAGGTGCGGCGCCGCCGGCCGGCGGTCCCCCATAGCCACCGTCGGGAGCGCCGGCGTAACCGCGCGACTGCCGGGGCTTCGACTCATAGGACATCGGTCCGTCATCATCGAAACCGCGTTTTCGCGGCGCTCGGAAATCCTTACCCTTGCTCATGTTATTCCAAATTCTCCAACCAAAGACCCAGTTGATTGAGGCGCATCGCCGCCCCTCGCGATCGCCGGATTGCCGGCGAGGCTCTTAGAGTTCCCTCCGGCCAACCGTCGGCAGTGGGACCCGAAAATCAGTGTCGGAAGCTTTCAAGTCGAGGTCCTTCGGCGGCCAAATGGAGTGGCCGGGGCGATTCAACGCCTCTTGTCGCAAGAAACGTCCGGAAGGTTTCCGCCGTCCGCGTCGCAACGAGATCAACCACTTGAATCATCGATAGCTCGCCCGCCCGTTTGCAAGAGACAAACGGACCCCACTCCCGTAACATAGCGCATTTGCCGAGCCGTTTCCAGACGGTTCAGCATATCGACAGGAAGTATTTCACGCGCCTGGCGGCAAAACGAAACGCGACCAGCGTTCTGAATTGGAGCGCGATCAAACGTCGAGGAGCTGGACGGCCTTCGGGGCGCGCTCCTGGATGAAGGCGAAACGCGCCTCCGGCTTCGATCCCATCAGTCGCTCGACCGTTTCGGATGTGGCGTTGCTGTCTGCGTCGACCACCGCGACGCGAAGCAGCGTGCGCTTGGCGGGGTCCATTGTCGTCTCGCGCAGATCGCGGGTAGGCATTTCGCCGAGTCCCTTGAAACGGCTGACCTCGATTTGACCGCGACCGGTAAAGCCCGACTTCAACAACTGATCCTTATGCGCGTCGTCACGGGCGTACACCGACTTTGCTCCCTGCGTAAGCCGGTAGAGCGGCGGAACGGCCAGGTAGAGATGGCCTTCCTGGATCAGCTGAGGCGTCTGGCGATAGAAAAACGTGATCAACAGGGAGGCGATGTGGGCGCCGTCCACATCTGCGTCGGTCATGATGATGATCTTGTCGTACCGCAAATCCTGAGAGCGATATTGGGCGCCAGACCCTCCGCCCAGCGCCTGCAAAAGGTCGCCGAGCTGCTGATTCTGGGCGAGTTTGTCGCGTGTGGCGGAAGCCACATTGAGAATCTTGCCGCGTAGCGGCAAGACAGCTTGCGAGGCGCGGTCCCGCGCCTGCTTTGCCGAACCCCCGGCAGAATCGCCCTCGACGATAAACAGCTCAGAGCCCTGTGCGGACGAGTTTGTGCAGTCGGCGAGCTTTCCCGGCAAGCGCAGCTTGCGCGCTGCGCTCTTGCGCGCGACATCCTTCTCCATGCGCCGTCGAACGCGTTCTTCGGCGCGCTCGATCGACCAGTCGAGAAGCTTTGCCGCTTGGCTGGGCGCCGCCGCAAGCCAGTGATCGAAGGCATCGCGCAATGCGCTATCGACGAGCCGAGCTGCTTCCGCGGTTTGCAGGCGCCCTTTGTTCTGGCCCTGGAATTCCGGCTCGCGGATGAAAATGGAAATGAGCGCGGCGCAGCTCGTCATGACGTCATCGGTGGTGAGGGCGCTTGCGCGTTTGGCCTGCCCGATTCGGTCCGCATGATCCTTCAGAGCTCGAAGCAGCGCGGTGCGCAGACCGGCCTCGTGGGTTCCGCCATCGGGCGTCGGGATGGTGTTGCAATAGGAATGGACGAAGCCGTCAGCGCAAGCGAGCCATGCGATTGCCCATTCGACCGAGCCGTGCTTGCCCGATTTCTCAACCCGGCCCGCGAAGACCTGATCAACGACGAGTTCCTGATCTTCGATGTCGGCGGTGAGATAATCCCTGAGACCGCCCGGAAAATGGAATGCCGCCTCTGCCGGGATCTTGGCGTCCTCGCCGAGCAGCGACGGCGCACAACGCCAGCGAATTTCGACCCCGCCGAACAAATAGGCCTTAGACCGCGCCATCTTGAACACGCGTGCGGGATCGAAGCGGGCTTTCGCGCCGAAGATCTGCGGATCGGGTAAGAAGCGAACCTTGGTGCCGCGCCGGTTCGGCGCCTTGCCGGCGACGATCAGCGTCGAGGTCGGCTCTCCACGCGCAAACGTTTGACGATACAGCGTTTGCGCTCGGGCGACCTCGACCTCCAGCATTTCGGACAGCGCATTGACAACCGAGACGCCAACCCCGTGCAGTCCGCCCGAGGTTTCGTAGGCGCCGCTGTCGAACTTGCCGCCTGCGTGAAGCATCGTCATGATCACTTCAAGCGCCGACTTTTTGGGAAATTTCGGGTGCGGATCGACTGGCATGCCGCGCCCGTTGTCGAGCACGCTCAGAAAGCCGCTCTCCTCGAGCGAGACTTCGATGAAAGTCGCATGGCCAGCGACCGCCTCGTCCATCGCATTGTCGATCACCTCGGCGACGAGATGGTGCAAGGCGTTGGCGTCGGTTCCGCCGATATACATGCCGGGCCGGCGACGCACCGGCTCGAGCCCCTCCAATACCTCGATCGAGGCGGCCGTATAGGCGGCTTCGCTCGGAGTTCCGCTCTGCAGAGGAGCCCTGGCTTTTATCCGGACGGTTTTTCCGCGTTGGGACGGCGAGGCGCCGAAAAGGTCATTCATGTCGACTCACAAGGACGCGATTCGTCCGGCCGAACGATAGCACGGCGGAGACGAGAACGAAAAGAGAACGTAACAATTGGCCCGCAACCGGGGACAGCGCTGCTCCGGCGCTGCAGCCGGACGGGAGGCTGGGCGCTACATTCCTGTCAGCAGCGACCGCGTCGCAGCTTCCACGTCGCGATGGCGCATCAGCGCCTCGCCTACCAGAAACGTCTCGATGCCCATTTTGGCGAGGCGCTTGCAATCGGCATGATCGGAAATGCCGCTCTCAGCGACCACGATCTTGCCGGGGGGAATGTGAGGCTTGAGTCGCTCGCAAACGTCAAGCGACGTCTCAAAACTGCGCAAGTCGCGATTGTTGACTCCGATGAGCCGAGCTTCAAGCGTCAGCGCGCGCCTGAGCTCGGTTTCGTCATGGGTCTCGATCAGCACGTCCAAACTCAGATCGTGAGCGGCTTTGTTGAGCGTCTTGGCGGTTTCGTCGTCGACGGCCGCCATGATGATGAGGATGCAGTCGGCGCCCCAGGCCCGCGCCTCCAGCACCTGGTAGGGATCGAACATGAAGTCCTTGCGCAGGATCGGCAGCGACGTCGCCTTTCGCGCCTTAATCAGATGTTCAGGCCCGCCCTGGAAGGAGGGTCCGTCGGTCAGCACCGAGAGGCATGAAGCGCCGCCGGCCTGGTAGGCCTTGGCGAGCGCCCCCGGTTCAAAGTGATCACGGATGAGGCCTTTCGAAGGGCTCGCTTTCTTGATCTCGGCGATCAGGCCGAACCTGCCTTCCTGCGTCGCCCGCTCCAGCGCCTTGACGAAGCCGCGGGGCGGGGACTGGCCGCCCATCTCGCGCTCCAGCGTCGCGCGGGGGACTCGGACCTTGGCCTCGGCGATCTCGCGCCGTTTGTAGTTTTCAATCTTTTTGAGAATGTCGGCCATCGCGTCCTCGACTTTCAAGCGTTGGACACTGCGATCAATCGGTCAAGGGTGCGGCGCGCCGCCCCGGAACGGATAGCTGCTTCGCCCACAGCGACGCCGTCTCGAAGCGAGGCCGTCTTTCCCGCTACGACGAGCGCGGCGCCGGCGTTGATGAGGGCGATGTCTCGATATGCGCCGGCCGCTCCGTCGAGGACGCCGATCAGCGCTTCGGCGTTTTGATGCGGCTCTCCGCCCTTGAGCGCCGGCGGTTCCACGCGCGCCAGACCCGCTTCTTCCGGAGTCACCTCAAAAGCGTGGATCACGCCGTTCTTGAGTTCGATCACCTTGGTCGGCCCTGTCGTTGTGATCTCGTCAAGCCCGTCGAGCCCGTGGGTGATCCAGACGCGCTCCGAGCCGAGATTGCGCAGCACTTCCGCCATCGGTTCGAGCCAAGCGGCCGAGAAGACGCCGATCACCTGACGCGAGACGCCGGCGGGATTGGACAACGGACCCAGCAGATTGAAGATCGTGCGCGTGCCGAGTTCGATACGCGTCGGCCCGACGTGCCGCATGGCCGCGTGGTGGGTCGGGGCCATCATGAAGCCGATTCCGGCCTCACGAAAGCAGCGCTCGACGCCTTCCGGCGGAAGCCCGATCTTGACCCCGAGCGCAGACAGCGTGTCGGCTGCGCCGGAGCGCGAAGAGGCGGCGCGATTCCCATGTTTGGCGACGGGAACGCCGCAGGCGGCGGTGACGATCGAGGCGAGCGTCGAGACATTGAGAGAGCCCGAACCGTCTCCGCCGGTTCCGACGATGTCGATTGCGTCCGCGGGCGCCTTCACGCGCAGCATCTTCTGGCGCATTGCGGCCACCGCGCCAGTGATCTCGTCGACGCTTTCGCCCCGGACGCGCAGCGCCAGCAGGAACCCGCCCATCTGCGAGGGCGTCACTTCGCCCGAGAGCATTGCGTCGAAGGCCGCCGCGGCTTCCGCCCGGGTCAGCGTCGCCCCGGTGGCCACCTTGGCGATCACAGGCTTGAAAGACTCCATACGGGCGGCCGCCTAATGCGTCCGGCGCGCATGAAAAGCGGCGGCCAAGTCCAGGAAATTGCGCAGTATCTGGTGACCGTGCTCGCTCGCGATGCTCTCCGGGTGGAACTGCACGCCATATGCCGGGCGCTCTCGGTGGCCGACCGCCATGATGAGGCCGTCGTCAGCTTCGGCGCTGACTTCGAGTTCCGCCGGAACGGTCGAACGCTCGATGACGAGCGAGTGATACCGCGTCGCCTGAAACGGCCCGTTCAGGCCGCGAAATAAACCTCGGGCCTTATGTTTGATGCGAGAGACCTTGCCGTGCATCGGGTGGGGCGCGCGCACCACCTCGCCGCCGAACGCCTGACCGATGGCCTGGTGGCCGAGGCAGACGCCGAGAATCGGCGTCGTTTCGCTCGCGGCCCGTACAAGGTCGAGACAGATCCCCGCCTCGTTCGGAGTGCAAGGCCCCGGCGACAGGACGATGGCGTCTGGCGCGTGCGCGAGAGTGTCTTCAACGCTGATCTCGTCGTTTCGCCACACGGCAACGTCCGCGCCCAGCTCGCCGAGATAGTGGACAAGGTTGAACGTGAAGCTGTCATAGTTGTCGATCAGCGCGACGCGTTGCATTCTCCCTCCCGCTCAGGGCGAGCCGTCTTTTCCGACGCCGCGCCCCGCCCGTCAAGCCGCGCCGGCGCGCGGCCTCTCCCAACGGAGTCGAAGATGACCTACCGCGCCAGTCCCGCAGACGGAAACGCCTGGATCACCGGGGCAAGCAGCGGAATCGGCAGGGGAGCCGCGCTCGAACTCGCGCGGCGCGGCTATCGGGTTTACGCGACTGCGCGGCGAGGGGCCGAACTCGAGGCGCTAAGCGCCGAAGCTGTCGGGCTCAATGGCTCAATCGTCGCCGCGAGGGGCGATGTGACAGATCGAAATCAAATGGCGGAGCTCGTCGCCGGGATCGAACGCGATCGGCCGATCGCGCTGGCTCTGCTCAACGCCGGCGGGAATTTCTGGGACGCGCCCGGTGATATCGGAGGTGACGGCTTCGCGAAGACGATGGCGCTCAATCTTCAGGGTGTCGTCAACGGATTGAACCCGGTCTTCAACGCTATGCGTGAACGGAGGCGGGGGCAGATCGCAATCGTCGCGTCGGTCGCCGGATATTGCGGACTGCCCAACAGCGGCGGCTACGGGCCGAGCAAGGCCGCCGTCATCTCTCTTGCCGAAGGGATGAGGTTCGCCGCCGATCCGCTCAACGTGACCATCCAAGTCGTGAACCCGGGTTACGTGAAGACGCCGCTTACGGCCAAGAACGACTTTCCGATGCCGTTTCTGATGGAGTGCGACGAAGCCTGCCGGAGGCTTTGCGACGGACTCGAGCGGGGCGGATTCGAGATCCGCTTCCCAACCCGGCTCGCGTTGCCCTTACGCCTCTTTTCGGCGCTGCCTTACCCCCTCTATTTCCCGCTGATCCGCGCGCTCACGCAAGGACGATGAGGCGGTCCTACAGGTGCGAGGCGACCACCCGCCAGGGGTCGATCATCGTTTCTTCGAGGCCAAGCGCCGACGCGCGCTCGGCCGCCGTCAGGCCGACGTCGTCGAGATAGCGCGCCGGCAGCGCGGCGAACCGGCTCCGGTCGGCCGCCACGGCCGCGCGCTCAGCGATTTTGTTAAGGATTTGTTTACTCACCTTGACAGCCCCGGAAAAGCCAAAATCAGTGTGAACATTGGCCCGGCCCGCAATATAAGCGCCCATTTTGCCCTCTTTCTATAGTTCAGGCGCGGAATCGCGCTTGTTTCAAGTTTGATATAGGGGCATTCTGAGCTGGAGCAAGTCAAAGTTTATGCCGATAAAGGATAGAGAAGCCATACTATGGCGCCGCCCGAC
>Ga0213878_10000320_pt1 | contig 18541 bp, 11 predicted proteins | sample VelepicoBEBS_R02_FD_161053 | JGI IMG/M metagenome (GOLD analysis project Ga0213878, IMG submission 161053) | Vellozia epidendroides bulk soil microbial communities from rupestrian grasslands, the National Park of Serra do Cipo, Brazil - BS_R02 | ecosystem: Environmental > Terrestrial > Soil >... | reverse complement strand
TTGAAAATGCGTGATTCCCGGCCGGAACGGGCGTGTGCGTCGTGAACACGTTGGAAGCAGCGATGATCTGGAGCAGGCAAGGTCTTGGGCGCTGGCTGGGCCGCTTATACCGGTCGACGACCGCAAGCGGGAAAAGCGCGCTCCTGGCAATAATATACTCGCTTGCAATTGGCTGCCATAGTAAGCTAGCAACAACGGGGGGATAGCGAACTCGTTCAAGGGGGCATTACGGTTTAAATAAATGCGATGTTTTCCTGCCCAGATACGTCCACCGACCGCATCGCTCGCTCGTAGGTATCGAGCTCGGTCGTGCTTCAATGGACGCGACTCCGGGATGAGGAGCGAATCATGATCGATCATCAACGGGACATGACGCCGGTCGTTGACCTTACGCGAAAAAAGGGCACCGGCGCGGAGCGCACGCAGCGGCCCATTTACGTCGACCTGCTTCCGCCGTGCAACAACGCATGTCCGGCCGGCGAGAACATCCAAGCGTGGCTGGCCTTAGCGCAGGCGGGACGCTGGAAGGAAGCCTGGGACCAGCTAATCAGCGATAATCCGCTCCCGGCCGTGCACGGCCGCGTGTGTTACCATCCGTGCGAAACAGGCTGTAACCGGCGCGAACTTGACGGCGCGGTAAGCATCCATGCCGTCGAGCGTTTTCTCGGCGACCTGGCATCGCGCAGCGGCTGGAAAGTGCCCGTTACGGCGCAGCCGTCAAGAAAGCGGGTCCTGGTTGTAGGCGCCGGCCCGTGTGGGCTGTCTGCAGGGTATCATCTCAAGCGCCTCGGTCACGACGTCGAAATCCACGATGCTGGTCCGCTGCCCGGCGGGATGCTGCATTTTGGCATCCCCGCGTACCGGCTTCCGCGCGCCGATCTCATGGCCGAGATCAAACGCATCGAAGACTTCGGCGTCAAGATCGTTCTCAACAGTAAAGTCGAAGATGTGTTGGAAGCCAAAGCGGCGGGTAAGTTCGACGCCGTTTTTGTGGCGATCGGCGCGCATCTCGCGAAGCATGTCGACATACCGGCGCGCGACGCCACCAAGGTGTTAGACGCGGTAGCGCTCCTGCGCGACGTGGGAACCGGCGGCAAGCCCGTGCTGGGACGCCGAGTCGTGGTCTACGGCGGCGGCAACACCGCGATGGACGCCGCCCGGACCGCGAAACGGTTGGGCGCGACGGAGACGCTCATCGTGTATCGCCGCGATCGGGAGCACATGCCGGCGCATCAATTTGAAGCCGATGAAGCCATGACCGAAGGGGTCAAAATTCACTGGCTACGGACGATCAAGGAAATCGACGGGGCCGATCTGACGGTCGAAGTAATGGAGATCGACGACAAAGGCAAGGCCCGGCCGACCGGCAAGTTCGAGACGCTTCAGGCCGACGCCGTCGTTCTCGCACTCGGCCAAGATTCGGACAGCGGCTTCCTGCACAAGATCAAGGAGATCGAGTTCGGACCCGACGGTACGGTTATCGTTGCACCGAACATGATGACCGGCAGACCGGGAATCTTTGCCGGCGGCGACCTGATCCCATGCGAACGCACTGTCACCGTTGCCGTCGGCGGCGGCAAGAAGGCGGCGCGTTACATCGATGCGTGGCTCCGCTCAACGGCGTACGCACCGCCGCCCAAACACACGATCGTTACCTTCGGCATGCTCAACTTGCCGATTTTCAGCGACGTGCTGGTGCATATGCAGCGCGAACGCTCGGTGGAAGAACGAACGGCCTCCTTCGAGGAAGTCGTTGCCGGTCTGGACGAGCCGGCGGCAATCGGGGAAGCGAAGCGCTGCCTCTCGTGCGGCAACTGTTACGAATGCGACAACTGCTTGGCGGCGTGTCCGGAGGATGCGATTGTCAAGTTGGGCACGGACAAAGGGTACGATGTCAATTTCGAGCGCTGCACCGGTTGCGGGGTTTGCGTCGCTCAATGTCCATGTCACGCAATGGAAATGATTGGGGAGCCGGTCGCATGAGCACTATTATGACGAGCACGAAAAGCGATGGCTCTGCCAGCAACGCCGTGACGAGTAATCGCGTAACGATGGACGGCAACACCGCCGTTGCGCATGTCGCGTATCGCGTCAACGAGACCGCTGCGATCTACCCGATCACGCCGTCGTCGTCGATGGCGGAACTTGCCGACGAATGGTCCTCAAAGGGCGTCAAGAATATCTGGGGCCGCGTTCCCGTCGTTCAAGAGATGCAAAGCGAAGCCGGCGCAGCCGGCGTGTTGCACGGTGCGCTGCAATCGGGTGCGCTCACGACGACGTTCACGGCATCGCAAGGGCTGCTGCTGATGATCCCCAACATGTATAAGATCGCCGGCGAACTGACACCGTCGGTGTTTCATGTCGCGGCTCGTGCGCTGGCGACGTCGGCGCTCTCAATCTTCGGCGACCATTCCGATGTGATGGCCGTGCGCAACACGGGCTTTGCACTGATCTCATCCGGTAACGTTCAGGAAGCGCACGACACGGCGCTGATCGCGCAAACTGCGACCCTCGAATCACGCATTCCGTTCCTGCACTTCTTCGACGGTTTCCGGACTTCACACGAGGTCAACACCCTCGACCTGCTCTCCGACGAACAGATTCGTGCGATGATCAACGACGATCTCGTGCGCGCGCATCGCGAACGGGCCTTGAGTCCGGAGCATCCGTTCATCCGCGGAACGGCGCACAATCCCGACACTTATTTTCAGGCGCGTGAAGCGTCGAACATCTTTTACGATCGGGTGCCCGGGATCGTTCAGGCAGCGATGGACCGCTTCTCCCAGTTGACGGGCCGCCAATATCACTTGTTCGAATACGACGGCGCAGCCGACGCCGAGCGCATCATCGTCATCATGGGTTCGGGGTCGGAGACGTCTCGCGCGACGGCGCGTGTGCTCCGGGCCGCGGGCGCCAAGGTCGGCGTGCTGCAAGTTCGTTTGTATCGGCCCTTCTCGGCTGCGGACTTCATTGCGGCACTGCCGTCGTCGGTCCGTTCAATCGCCGTGCTCGAGGAAACCAAAGAGCCGGGAGCACCGGGCGAACCGCTGTACCTCGACGTGATGAGCACGCTCGGGCAGGCCGTAGCGAACGGCGAGCGCGCGCAGATGCCGCGTGTGGTCGGCGGCCGGTACGGCATCTCATCCAAAGACTTCACGCCGGCTATGGTCAAAACTGTCTTTGACGAGCTTGCGAAGCCCCGGCCCAAGAATGGTTTCTCGATCGGCATCAACGACGATGTGTCGCATCGAAGTCTCGAAGTCGATACGAGCTTCACCATCGAGAAGGACTCGGTCACCCGGTGCGTCTTCTACGGATTGGGCGCGGACGGAACGGTCGGTGCGAATAAAAATAGCGTGAAGATCATCGCGCAGGACGCGGGACTCTACGCGCAGGGGTACTTCGTCTACGACTCGCACAAGTCGGGCGCGCAGACGGTCTCGCATCTTCGTTTTGGTCCGGAGCCAATTCACGCACCCTATTTGATTGCATCGGCCAGCTTCGTGGCGTGCCATCAATTCAGTTTCATCGAGAAAATGGACGTGCTGCGGCTCGCCGCGCCCGGTGCCGTCTTGCTGCTCAATAGCCCGTACGGGCCGGATGACATTTGGGATCACTTGCCGCGTGCAGTGCAGCACACCATTATCGAAAAGAAGCTGCGCTTCTACGTCATCGACGCCTCGAAAGTCGCCCGTGACGCCGGGATGGGCTCGCACACCAACACGATCTTGCAAACCTGCTTCTTCGCGATCTCCGGCGTGCTGCCGCGGGATGCGGCGATCCACCACATCAAGGAATCGATTCGTAAGACCTACACGAGGAAGGGCGAAAAGGTGGTGCAGCTCAACTTCGCCGCCGTTGACGGAACGCTGGTTAATCTCTTTGAGGTGAAGGTGCCCACGAGCGTGACGAGTGCGTTCGACCGCCCGCCGCTCGTCCCGGCCAGCGCGCCAGAATTCATCCAAAAATTCACGGCAACAATGATGGCGGGACTGGGTGACGAGATCCCAGTGAGCTTGATGCCCATCGACGGCACGTTTCCGTCGGGTAGCGCGGCGTTCGAAAAGCGCAACGTCGGCGACTTCGTTCCGGTGTGGGAACCCGACTTGTGCATTCAGTGCGGGCAGTGCGGTTTCGTCTGCCCGCACAGCGTGATCCGGGCAAAGTACTACAAAGACGACAAGCTCGCGAACGCACCGAAGACGTTTAAATCGGCTCCGATCAACGTGCGCGGATTTCCGGAAGTCAAATTCACCCTGCAATTTTATCCAGAGGACTGCACGAGTTGCGGCCTGTGCATCGAGGCCTGCCCGGCCGTCGACCCGTTGGATCTCGAGCGGCGGGCGATCAATCTGGCTCCGAAGGCACCGCTTATCGAGTCCGAGCGAACCAACATCACATTCTTCGAGAGCTTGCCGTTCAACGACCGGGCGCGCGTCGACTTCGAAAACGTGCGCGGCGTGCAGTTCCTGCAACCGCTCTTCGAGTTTCCCGGCGCCTGCGCGGGCTGCGGAGAGACGCCGTACATCAAGCTGATGTCGCAACTCTTCGGTGATCGGCTGCAAATCGCCAACGCAACGGGCTGCTCGTCGATCTACGGCGCGAACCTACCGACAACCCCCTGGACGAAGGACGCCGAGGGCCGCGGTCCCGCCTGGTCCAACTCGCTCTTCGAAGATAACGCAGAGTTCGGTCTCGGTTTTCGGCTCGCCGCGGATCAATACGTCGAGATGGCGCACGGGTTGCTGCGCGAGCTCGCCGAGCAGCTTAGTCCCGACCTCGTCGAACAGATCATTGCAGCACCGCAGATCAAAGAGTCGGAGATTCGCGCGCAGCGGATTCGCGTTGCCGAACTAAAAGTCAAACTGCTCGCGCTCGACAGTGAGAAAGCGCGCGACCTATTGTCGATCGTCGACCATTTGGTGCGCCGCAGCGTCTGGATCGTCGGCGGTGACGGCTGGGCCTATGACATTGGTTACGGCGGCCTCGATCACGTGCTCGCTTCGGGGCGCAACGTCAACGTGCTCGTCCTCGACACCGAGGTGTACTCCAACACCGGTGGGCAAGCGTCAAAGGCGACGCCCCTGGGCGCAGTCGCGCTGTTCGCAAAAGCCGGCAAGCGCACGGCCCGCAAGGATCTTGCTATGCAGGCCATCTCGTATGGCAACGTGTACGTCGCAACCGTCGCGATGGGCGCCAACCCACAGCAGACGCTTGACGCATTTCGCGAAGCCGAGGCCTATGACGGCCCGTCGCTGATTCTTGCCTACAGCCATTGCATCGCACACGGCATTGATATGCGGCAGGGCATGAAGCAACAGGCGCTCGCCGTCGCGAGCGGTCACTGGCCGTTGATACGGTTCGACCCTGCACTGCGTCGCGCCGGCCTCAACCCGTTTCAACTCGATTCGCCGCGTCCGACCGTCCCGCTCAAGGAATACCAAGTTACCGAGTTGCGCTACAAGTCACTCGTCGATTCGCGACCTCAAGAAGCCGCGGAGCTGTCGGCGATGGCACAGGTCGTTGCAACTGAGCGCTATCGCAAGTACGAAGAGTTGGCGCGCACCGATGGGAGCCGTTTCCATCCGGCGACCGAATCGGTGAGCGAAGCGCGCATCAAATACGATGATCCGGCACATGTCGCGGCCGAAGCCCTGGGCCGTGTTGCCGGCTTCGCCGAGAGCGGTTCGCCCACCAATGGAGGATGACCAGGCGCTCAAACCGGTGGGACATCGAGCGACGCCAATGTTAAGCTGCAGGGCCTGGGGGCAATGCCCTGCTTGGAAAGAAATGTTTCGCGCTTCGGATCGCCTCCAATATAGCGCGGGACGAGGGTTGGATGGCCGAGCACATGCTGATTGTCGGTGTCGAAGACCCGCACGGCGAAAAGACTTATGTCGCCGCAGCGTTTCCAAGCGCATGTGGAAAAACGAACTTCGCGATGTTGATCCCTCCAGAACCTTTCGTGGAGAGAGGCTGGAAAATCTGGACGGTCGGAGATGACATCGCCTGGCTAAAACCCGATCGCAGCGGTCGCCTTTTCGCGATCAATCCTGAGGCTGGATTTTTTGGCGTTGCGCCAGGCACTTCGGCTAAGACGAACCCAAACGCAATGGCCGCTCTGTCAAAGAATACGATCTTTACAAATGTCGCCTTAACTCCGGAGGGAGGGGTATGGTGGGAGGGTATGACGGAAAAAGTTCCTTCTCGACTGATCGATTGGCAGGGCAACGAATGGACTCCGCAAATCGCGAAAGAGACAGGCGCAAAGGCCGCTCATCCGAATGCCCGGTTTACCGCACCGGCATTCCAGTGTCCGACGATCGATCCGGATTGGGAGAGACCTGAAGGCGTTCCAATCAGTGCGCTGATCTTTGGCGGCCGCCGGGCGACGACGATACCGTTGGTTTTTCAGGCGTTCAATTGGCTAGGCGCAGTTTATATCGGTGCAACGATGGGGTCCGAAATGACCGCGGCGGCGGCGGGCACGATCGGCAAAGTACGGCGCGATCCGATGGCGATGCTCCCGTTCTGCGGATACAACATGGGCGACTATTTCAGACACTGGATCGCGTTTCAAAGAAGATTGAGCGAAACCCCTCGGGTTTTTCATGTCAACTGGTTCCGGAAAGATGAGGAAGGCAATTTTCTTTGGCCAGGGTACGGCGAAAATATGCGCATTCTAAAATGGATTGTCGATCGAGCTAGAGGACGCGCGAGGGCCAAGGAAACACCAGTAGGCTGGATGCCTCATTATGAAGATCTGGATTGGACTGGCATGGATTTTCCCAAAGAGGATTTTGAGCAATTACAAATGGTTGATCGACTCGCCTGGCGTTCGGAAATCATCGGGCACGAAGAACTCTTTCTCGATTTGCGCGAAGGCTTGCCCAAAGAAATGCTTTACGAACGAGAATTGTTGATCTGTCGGATGTAGTCAAAGGCAAATGAGCCGCGGGAGGCCGAGCTCTCGCTTCAAGAGAGGCACGTTCTAGCCGCCAGCACACGCCCTACGCGGCCTGGCAACGGTCATTGCTGGCCGAATCTCTTGATATCTTCGGGGCCCGGCCTTGGTTGCGACCCTCGGCTCGCCGCAGCAACCGCGATAAAGGGCCAATTTTCCGAAACGGAGATAACCCGCGGTAATCGAGTAGCAAATTGTCAATCGTCGCCTGCACGGCCTTCAAAAATGGCGACCGTGTGCGGGCGGATGTGCCAAACCCGTGTTGGGAGCGGTTCTTGACATCCAAGCGCTAAAATGCCGGTGGTCGCGCTGTCAGAGTGTCGACCATCGGATACCAGTCTCTGTCCGGTATCGGCGGGAGCGGCGCGTCCATCCCCATTTGAGCCATATTAAGCATCACGTGTAGGTCTCCCTCGCTAGCGTTGAGAGCACGAATCGCCTCTGCAAAACCGCAAGAAAAGTATTCGCAGTCGACGACGGTCTCGACGAGGCTTTTTGCAATGACGATCTCACTCTTCATTCCGTGCTTCATCGATCAGCTGTTCCCCTCCGTCGGAATTAGCGTAGTTCGAATTTTGGAAAAGCTTGGTCATAAGGTTGACTTCGACGAGTCGCTAGTCTGCTGTGGGCAACCTGCGTTCAATACGGGCTGCTGGAATGAGGCGCGAGATGTTGCCATACGCGTGGTCGATGGACTGAAAAACGCAGAGGTAGTCGTAATACCTTCCGGCTCTTGCGGAGCAATGATCCGAGTCTTTTACCCGGAGATTTTCAAAGGTCATCCGAAACAGGAAGCGGCCTTGTCCCTGGCGCACAAGATCTATGAGTTTTCGGAGTTCCTGGTCGATCGGCTCGGGGTGGTCGATCTCGGAAGCCGGTTTCCGGCGAAGGTCACTTTTCATAATGGCTGTCATGGCTTGCGTGAGCTTCGCTTGAAGCAGCAACCCCGGCAGCTGTTGCGGCACGTTAAAGAGTTGACTCTCGTGGAAATGGACGATCAGACGTCCTGCTGCGGTTTTGGGGGAACTTTTGCGGTGAAGTTCCCGATGATCTCGACGGCGATGGGTGAAGCCAAATGTGCTTCGGCATTGGAAACCGGCGCAGATTTTTTAGTTTCCAACGATTCAAGTTGTCTTATGCATTTACAAGGGTTGCTCTCGCGGAAGAAGGAAAAACTAAAATCTATACACCTAGCCGAGATTTTAGCTAGTTTCTAGAAAGGTACGCGGCGTAGCCGCAACCACCCACGTTTAGCCTGCGATCCAAATGTCTTCCATCTTTGAAAGCCAGTTTAGAGCCTCCGCGACTAAGCTTACAGCCGACCTCCGCCACCGGTCTCTTATCCGGAAAGCGTTAAAGGGCTACGAAAAGAGTCGAGATGAAAAGAAAGCGCGATTCCAGGATTGGGAAGCCGCGCGGCAAGCAGCTGCCGAAACAAAATGGGAAGCGATCAATCACCTCGACAAGTACCTTTCGGAGTTTGCAGATAACCTTGCTAGGCGCGGTGCCAAGGTCTTTTGGGCAAGCACCGCGGAGGAAGCACGAAATTATATTCTGAACCTCGCGCGTGAGAAGCAGGCAAAGACGATCATCAAGTCCAAGACAATGACGTCGGAAGAGATTCACCTGAACGAGGTTTTGGCGAAGGCCGGGTATGAAGTCGTCGAATCTGACCTGGGCGAGTTTATTGTTCAGCTCCGGGATGAGGCTCCTTATCACTTGGTATTTCCGGCGATGCACCTGACACGCAATGAAATAAGCCATCTCTTTCACGAAAAGCTTGGAAGTCCGGAGACTGATAATCCAGAAGAGCTTACAATGACAGTGCGCCGGGACATGCGAATTCGGTACTGCAAGGCAGACATCGGCATTAGCGGAGCGAACTTCGCGGTCGCTGAAACCGGAATGATCGCGATTACAGAAAACGAGGGAAATGCTCGTCTAACGACTTCGCTTCCGAAAATCCATGTCGCGCTTTTGGGCATCGAGAAAGTACTGCCGAAACTTAGCGATCTCGCGCTATTTCTGCCGATGCTTGCTACGGTTGGAACAGGGCAGCAACTCACGTGTTACAATTCAATGATCGGTGGGCCACGTCAGCCCGGCGAAACAGACGGACCGGAAGAGTTCCACGTTATACTTCTGGATAACCGCCGGACCCATTTGTTAGCTGATGCCGAACAGCGAGATGCGCTCCACTGCATTCGGTGCGGTGCGTGCTTAAATGTCTGTCCAATTTTCCGGAACGTCGGTGGACAGACATACGGTACGACGTATCAGGGGCCGATCGGCTCGGTGATTACACCCCACTTGCGGGGACTGCGAGATTGGAAGCATTTATCCTTTGCATCTTCGCTGTGCGGAGCATGCACAGAAGCTTGTCCGGTCAAGATCGATCTTCACCATCACCTTTTGCAAAACCGACGTAATGCCGTCGTCCTGGGGACTGGAAAATTGGACCGCATTGCTTTTCGAGGGTTCGCTTTTCTGGTTAATCATCCTGGCGTGTTTGGGGTTGCAGTGAAAGCCGGCCGGTTAGTCCAGCGGCTACACCGGCTCATCGCGAGCTCTAAAATCGACCCACTACGGGCCTGGACCGCGTCACGCGAAGCACCAGTAATCGCGAAGGAAAGTTTTCGACAATACTGGAAATCTCGGCACAAATGAGCCGGCGCGACGAAATTCTTGGGAGAATTAGAGAGGGGCTCCGTTTAAGAGTCCACGAACCAAAACGCGCAGCCACCTCCAGTGACGGTGTGCGAACCGGCTTAACCACGCGCGAGTGGCTGCCGGCGGTACCAAATGATCCCGAGGGAATCGTTGAGACTTTTGCCAGGAACTGCGTGGAGCTTCGAACACAGTATTACCGAGTTACCGGTTTACCCGAACTCTCCGGAAAATTATTTGAACTAAAGGATAGCGAAGGCTGGAAGCTGATCGCTTCACATCGTGACCCGATTTTGGATTCGGTTCTGCCCTCTCTTGGGCTGCCGTTCCTTCTTGCGGAAGACCGGCCGGCGACTGCGGATGTTGAGCGCGCAGACGTCGGGATAACACGGTGCGACGCCTTAATTGCACAGACGGGCTCAATTTTGCTAACCGCGCGAAGCGCCGGTGGAAGGGCGCTGTCAGTGTTGCCGCCGCACCACGTTGTGATCGCCCGTGAAAGTCAGTTGCTACCCGATCTTCCCGCCGCATTCGAACTGCTCAACAAGACTTATGGCGACGCTTATCCAAGTTTGATCACACTCATTACCGGCCCGAGCCGGACAGGCGATATCGAGCGCATACTGGTCCTTGGTGCGCACGGACCGCGAACACTCACCATCATCCTTTTGCGAGATCCCCGATAATTCTCGCGCTTCCGGCGCGGCAGCCGCGATCCCTATAAGGGCCTCGCGTACCGAACTCGCCCGCCCGACGACCTCAAAGCCCTCTGCTGCAGCCAAAAGCTACTTCGTCCGCAGCTGACGATGCAGGCTCCACAAAAGGCAGAGCAGGAAGGTTAAAGTGAACCCATTAATCACGCAGGAGTTGAATAGAAAGATGTTCAGTTTTTGGCCAAAATAATTCTTGTCGGGACCGAAGAACACATTTCGCGGCTGTGTGGTGTAATCCTTCTGCTTCATCTGCGCGTCGGTGAGCATGTCGGTGATCTTCCGATTTTGGAAAAGTTGCTCCGCGGTGAATTGATCGTCGTCGGAATCAAACTTTTTCCGATCGAGCGGCACGCCGCCAATGACCCGATCGATCTCGTGCATTTTCTGATTCACCTGACCGGGATTTTTGCCGGCAAGTCCAGAGAGGATGGCCAAGGCGTCTTTTAGATCATCAAGCCGGTCACCCTCCGCTTGGGTCAGGTCTTTTTGCCTGGCTAGCCGTTCGATCTTGTCGGTCAAAATGTCCTGGCGTTTCGTGAACGGGTTGAGTTTGGCCTGGGCCACGATCATGGCCTCATAGGACCAACGCATCGGAATGAGCTGGCAGATAAAGGGTACTTCGACATCTTGTGGTTTCATTCGTCCGTCCGCGGGTTGCTGATCCTTGGCGGCCTGGTCCCGCGTCAGCACGTACAGGAAATCCAGGTTCCGATTCATTTCGTCGTACTTAATCAGCGCCCCACCCAGAATGATTTGGGGAATCAAAACCAACGGAACGATGTTGGCCGCAGTCTTGGCGTCATTGACTAAAGACGAAATGAGCAGTCCACCGGCCACTCCCCCGACCGCCGTAGTTCCCATGAACCAAAGATACGGCCAAAACATTCCGCGGATTTCAAGGATTGCGTCGCCGATCAGGAGGAACAGCACACACTGAATGACCGCGAACAGAGATAAGGTAAGGAACTTCGACAGCACATAGTAGGGCAGGTGAATATTCAGATTCCTCTCTCGCTCTAGAATTGCCCGGTCCCTGATGATGTCGTCGGCACTGTTAGTGAGCCCGAGGAACATCGCCACGACAAGGGCCAGAAACAGGTAGGTCGGAATATGAAAGGCCGACGCGAAGTTGTAGGTGGAGTTCTCGGCGTATCTCAGGACAAACCCGATTAAAGCGGCCAGGAGCGGAGCCTCGATTATGGTGGTCAAAAGATTCGTTCGATTGCGCAGCTTGCTGACAAAAGCGCGTCTGAAAATGGTAGCGATTCGGACCCATTCATCGCGCCACCGCGTCGCCGGTTTCTTGTCACTGGGAGGAGGCAGATTGGCCGGCGGCTCCTGCTTAAGGGAAACCTGTCGCATTTCCTGGATCAGCCGAAATGATTCGTACTTGTCTCGCCAAAAGTCGGGGGAATATCGCCGCGCTGGGACGAGCTGTCCTTTGCTGTTCTCTTCGTAGATGATGTCTCCGCTCAAATCGCGGAGAGGCGTCTCCAGGACATCGAAAATAAATTCGGGGCGCGTTGTACCGCACGAGGGACAGCCGCCAAGCTCAGTGCCAAAATGCTGCTCGTGTTCTGCGGTCGCAAAATACTGCAACATTTCCTGCGGAGTGCCGAAGAATACCAGTCGGCCACCTTTGTCCAACAAGACCGCTTTGTTGAACATCTGGAATATTTTCGAGGTCGGCGTGTGTATGGTGACAAGGACAATCTTGTTTTGCGAAAGGCTCCGAATGATTTCGATAACGTGCTCTGAATCTTTCGACGAGAGTCCTGAAGTCGGTTCGTCAAATAGGTAGACATCGGCAGAACTGATCATGTCCAGGCCGATGTTGAGACGCTTGCGTTCACCGCCGCTCAGATATTTTTTGACCGAACTGCCAACAACGCTATCGCGCCGCTCGGAGAGACCCAACTCGATCAGTTTACCGTCGATCCGCCGCAGGCGGTCTTTCGCTGACAGGTGTGGAGAACGAATCGCAGCCGCGTAATCGAGGTTTTCGAGAATGGTTAGATGCTCGTCGAACGCGTCGTCCTGGGGAATGTACGCGATGTAACCCCGCAATGGTTCGAGATTGCCATAGAGAGATTGACCATTTAAGAGGATCGCGCCATTGGTCGGGTGGTTTTGCCCACAGATCGCTTTGAGGAGGGTGCTCTTCCCTGAACCGCTTGCTCCCATGACGCAGACCATCTCACCTCGATTCACCGCGAACGACATGCCGTCGAGAGCAACGTCACCGGTCTGGAAACGAAGGGAAAGGTCGCGGACTTCCAGGTGCCGAATAATGTTGCGCTCTTCTTCGATAATGCGTTCGGAGAAATCGCAGCGCAAAATCTGCCCGGTATCGATGCGGATGATATCGCCGTCGGTCAGACTAGCCAAATTTCGAACGATCGTTTCACCGACCATGATCGGGCGATCCGCCTGCAAGACCTCCAGAGTCCCTACTCTCCGCTCATAGTCACACGAGATTTTAAGGAGCACTTCGCCGCTTGTCCCAGGACTGAGCAAGATATCGTCCTCCTCCAGCAAGGATGGATTGTTCGAGACAAGGTACTCGGATTTTGACGCCTTTAGTTGGAAACGGCCGCCCATCGCGCGGGCCCCGCGCCGCAGATCAACCAACGGAAGTTCCAAAGCGTTCTCAAATACGATTCGGTCTTCCAGGTTGCCCGAGACCGTGGTCCCGGCCTTGAGACCCATCCCATTGAGCGTGGCGGCCACGTTTTTGAGGGCCTTCACCTGAACGTTCAGACCAAACTGGACTTCCAGACTGCTATCCCGCGTTCTGGACTTCTCGAGCTGTACCACATCATTGGGCGCAACCGTCACGAAAATATGCGGTAAAGAAACGTTCTTCTTGGCATTAAAATAGAAGAGGAGATCCTGATGACTGATGACTCGCTCATCAAAGAGCAGACGCTGGCCCGGGTAGATCCGGCAAAACTCCCCCGGCGCCAAAGTTCGCCCTCTAACCGTGACTGGGCGGCCACTCAGATTCTTAAACAGGATCAACTCATGGTACCGATAGGCCATCAAGCGTTCGTCTTGTCTCAATTCCTTCAACTGCACATCAGCGGTTGGTTCCGAGCCAAAAACGATTGATTCAAGAGGAGAAGTCCCCTTTTGGTAGATTGAAGGATCGGCGGATTCCGCTGCGTTTAGCTGATAGACAATATCGATTGCCTGGGCGGCCATGCCCAGTTGGGACATGAACGAATAATAAGCAATGACCTGTTCCTGCTGCATACCAGCCTTGGAGATGAGGTCATACAGTTGGACACCCAGCATGATCTTTCGATCCTGCGGCATCTCTTCGGCGAGCCGCTTCGCCATGTGCGCAAGATCCTGGTGCTCTTTTAACGCCTTCTTGAAGAGAGTCCGAAGTTCCGAATAGACCGCTTCGGGATAGTCGTACCTTAAGAACCCGAGGCTGGAGTCGATTTCGTCTTCCAAAATCCTTCCGTCGACTTTCGTAAATCCCGCCAGAACCTGGATCAGGAGAGGTAGAAGGTTACGGTCACCGCCAGGCCGGCGTCTTTTTCGACGCAGGCGTCGCAGGGTCAGGGCGGCGAAATCCCTCGCTTTTCGCGTGAGCGGTCTCGCCTTCCGAATTGGCGCATCCAGGGTTTGAGGCATTTCCGGATCGAGATTAGCTGCTGATTAGAAAAGAAGCAACCTCGCTAGGGGATGCGGTCTTACAACATGCGGTAGGGCCGAGGACTTCGGCGAGCTCAGTCGAGCTGTTCACCTTGGCCTAAGCGGCCAGGAAGCGCGTCCCTACCGAACGCTGGGCCAACACACGGTAGGGCCAAGTTTCACCTTGGCCAGGACGCGGCGAAGCGCGTCCCTACCAAAGGATGAGTTTTGCAGGCTAGTTTCCTTGCCGGTTGCCCTGATTTCCTCTACAATAAGTTAGTTCGCTCAAGAGAGTTCCAGTATGGCTTTGCTTTCAAGCTTCAACGGAGATCGTCCTGTCACGTATTTTCGGGGTTACCCGATATACTACGCGACGATACTGACGATCAGTTACGCGGTCGGGGTCCTGGCTACTTTCCTCGCCAAAGCCTTCGGAGGATGGGACGCAATTGTTTCGCTGCTGGCATTCGATTCAACTCGTTCGATCCTAGGCGGTCAAATCTGGCAAATCGTCACATACTCGTTCATCGACGTTCCGAGTTTCTTCACGATTATCGGCCTCCTGTTCCTCTATGTGTCAGCTGTTGAGATCGAAAAATACATCGGAAAAGCACGATTCTTAACGCTCTACGGAGTCATTATCTTGATTCCTGTAGTGACCCTGACCGTTCTTGGCCTGATCACCAGTTCTCCGATCCTTTACTTTGGCCAGACGCAAGTGATGATCGGTCTCTTTATCGCCTTTTGTACGCTTTACCCCGGAGTTCAGTGGGGCGGATTCCTGACCGCGAAATGGGTCGCAATTGCCAGTTTAGTGCTCTCTTCGGTGGTTGACCTCTCTTCCTCGGCTTGGGTCCCACTCGGGGAGCTTTGGCTGATCAGCGGATTCGCATTTGGTTATATACGGTTTCTTCAGCGAGGCGGAGAATTGCCTTCGTTTCGTCTGGCGCTGCGAAAGCGACCGAAATTGCGAGTGGTTCAGAAACCGAAGTCACGACCGCGCCCGATTGTTGTTGAACCCGCAGAGAGTAGCACCGTCGAGATTGACCAATTGCTCGACAAAATCTCAAAACAGGGTCTCAACAGTCTCACTGCACAGGAGCGCGCTGCGTTAGAACGTGCTCGCGAGAAGCTGTTGGAAAAGGACGAACAATAATGGCCTAAGGGGCAAGGAGCCTCGCCCTACCTGAGCCGCGACCCGCCCGACCCGATGATGTTCTCTGGCCGATTGGATTTATGACTTCTCCGGTTGATCGTCTACGTAAAATTGTGGCTCAGCTCCGGTCGCCGGACGGCTGCCCATGGGATCGCGAGCAAACTCACGAAAGCCTGAAACCGCATTTGGTGGAGGAATGTTACGAGTTGATGGATGCAATCGATGCGGGCGACGACAAAGAACTGAAGGAAGAGTTGGGCGACTTGCTGCTGCAAGTCGTTCTGCACTCGCAGATGGCCGCCGAAGCCACTCGTTTCACGCTCGATGATGTTGCAACGGTGATTGCCGACAAACTCGTGAACAGACATCCGCACGTTTTCGGAGATAGCCGATTACCGAATAGCGAAGCAGTTCTTAGGCAATGGGAGGTGATAAAGCGTTCCGAAAAACAGGAACGCCGATCGGCGCTTGATGGCGTTCCCAGAGCCTTGCCGGCTCTGGCGCGCGCCCAAAAAATTCAGACTAAAGCAGCCAGGGTCGGTTTTGACTGGGACAAGGCCGAGGGTGCTCTGGCGAAAGTGCGGGAAGAACTCCGAGAGGTCGAGTCTGCGGCGGAGAGTCATCTCGAAGAGGAGCTTGGCGATTTACTCTTCGCCGTGGTGAATTTCGCCCGCAAAAAGCAGCTTGATGCGGAGCAGCTCCTGAATGCAGCGACCGCGAAATTCGCTGCTCGGTTCCGTGCGATGGAACGCTTGGCGGAGGACCACGGCGTGGAATTCGGCTCCCTTGGTCTGCCGGAAATGGATCGTTTGTGGGACGAGACGAAGGCAGGGAGTGACCTGGGAAGCGCGTTGCCAAAGTAGCATAGGCTTCCAGCCTGTATTTACGTCGCCACGCGACGAGCCGTCCGACAGGCAGGATGCCTATGCTACCTTGCTGTCGCCCCATCAAGCGTTGCTGTACGTCCAAAGTAGCCCCCCCTTCCGCAATGCGTTGCAACGTACAGCTCGCCCTCCTCGTTTGCACACCTCTGGACTCGCGGTAGGTTTATCAATGCCTGAAACACCATTTCCGTCGCAAGAGGAACTCCAGAAGAAGATCCAGGAGTTCATGAAGGCGAATTTCGGCGATCACGTCGCAGTGTCCGCGTTTACCCAGCAGGCCACCACCGACGACCCACCCGAAGAACGGCAAGAATCGATCGACCCTTTCCAATTCAACGCGACGCCAAAACAGATCAAAGCCCACCTGGATCGTTTCGTCATTCAACAGGACGAGGCAAAAAAGACGCTGTCGATCGCGGTCTGCGATCACTATAACCACGTCAATCGCGTCCACAGGCTCGAAAAGGAAAACCCGGAAACCGCCCGCCAGATTGAGTACACCAAGGGCAACGTCTTGCTACTTGGACCTACCGGTGTGGGTAAGACCTATCTGGTCAAGCACGTCGCCGACTTGATCGGGGTACCGTTTGTGAAAGCTGATGCGACCAAATTCAGTGAAACCGGTTATGTGGGTGGCGATGTCGAGGACCTGGTTCGCGACCTCGTGCAAAAGGCGGACGGTAACGTTGAACTTGCCCAGTACGGCATCATCTACATCGATGAAATCGACAAGATCGCCACGAGCGCTAATCTTACGGGACGCGATGTGAGCGGGCGTGGCGTCCAGACCACACTGCTGAAACTGATGGAGGAAACCGAGGTTCCGTTACGCAATCCGATGGATCTCCAATCTCAGCTCCAGTCGGCTCTCGAGTTTCAGCGCCGAGGTAAGGCAAAGAAAGAAGTGATCAATACGCGCCACATCCTGTTTATTTGTAGCGGTGCATTTGATCGCCTCAGAGACCAGGTCGAGCGCCGGTTGCGCCAGGCGAGTATCGGCTTTGGCGAGGCTCCTCTGCCGGCCAATAGCGCCGATGTGCTGCGTGCGGTGACAACGCGGGATTTCATCGATTATGGACTCGAACCGGAGTTTATCGGGCGATTGCCGATCCGCGTGGTGTGTGAGGAATTATCTGCGGAAGATCTGTTCGCCATTTTAAAGACGTCCGAGGGCAGCGTGATTCGGCAGTACAGCCGCGCTTTCGAGGCGTTCGGGATCGATGCCCACTTTCATGATGAAGCGCTGCGGGAAATAGCCGTCCTGGCTGCGGAGGAGAAGACCGGTGCGCGCGGTCTGGTAACTGTTTGCGATAGGTTGTTTCGAGACTTCAAGTTTGAGCTCCCTGGATCCGGCGTTCGCCAGTTGGATATTGACCTCGACCTGGTTAGAGACCCTGAAGGGACGCTGAAGAATGTTCTCGAGCGGGCCCATGCCGAAGCAGAGTTCAATCAACTCGAGAAGGTGCGACAATTTGCGTCGGTATTTTCTCAGAAACATGGTGTGCAGTTCGAAATCCAGGAAGCTGCGGTGGCCAAGATTGCCCAGCGCGCCCGGGAAGCTGGTACGAATGTCACCGAGTTCTGCAATAATCTGTTTAAAGATTACCCTTACGGGCTCAAGCTTCTGAGGGATAGGGACGCAAACCTGAAGTTCTCGGTGCCGGTTTTTGCGCTCGATGATCCTGACAAATTCCTCAGTGAGCGTGTGGTCGAGTTTTACCGGCAGGCAAAAGGGGCTGAGCAGGCGACCGGTTAAGGCGGGACGGGCTGGTGTGCGGATCGGCTAGTTCTGGTTGCTCACCGCAAGTGAAAGTTCGAATAGCGGGCGAAATGTGCGGTCCTACTTTGGAACTCAGGTTTAGAAGATGCAGCGAATTGATTATCCACCGTTAATGCAGGAGTTGATTCGACAACTCCGCCGCATGCCAGGCATAGGGCCGCGGAGTGCAGAGCGAATTGCGCTCTGGATTGTCCAAAGAAAAGAGGCACGCGCAAACGAAATTGCAGAAACAATTTCAAAAGCCGTCTCGCGCATCCGGTCTTGCGTCCGGTGCGGTTTTTTTTCGGAGACCGAACAATGCGCGATTTGCGCGGATCCGGGGCGCGACTCGACCAGCTTGTGTGTCGTAGAACAGCCGACCGACATTCTTTCGCTTGAGCGCACCGGCGCGTTCCGCGGATTCTATCATTCGCTTGGCGGACGGTTGTCACCGCTTGATCACATTGGTCCCGAGGATCTGCGCATCGACGGGCTTTTGCGCCGCGTGCAGGAAGAACGCCCGCGAGAAGTGATTTTTGCGCTCAGTGCCGATGTGGAAGGAGAGGCGACTCTCAGTTACCTTGCGGACCTACTGGAACGAGAAGGAGTGGCCATTACGCGAATTGCCCAGGGATTGCCGGCTGGGTCCGGCCTGGACACGGCCGACGAACTCACGCTGGCGAGAGCGTTCAGTGGCCGTACCGTGTTTCAGCGCTAAGCCCGCAATGAGCGACTCGACTGAGCTCGTCGAGA
>Ga0213878_10000319_pt1 | contig 18601 bp, 20 predicted proteins | sample VelepicoBEBS_R02_FD_161053 | JGI IMG/M metagenome (GOLD analysis project Ga0213878, IMG submission 161053) | Vellozia epidendroides bulk soil microbial communities from rupestrian grasslands, the National Park of Serra do Cipo, Brazil - BS_R02 | ecosystem: Environmental > Terrestrial > Soil >... | reverse complement strand
AAGTTGTGGATGCGCCGGTCGGTGACCACCGCAAGGGTGTTGGGGGCGTTTGCGGCGCTCCTCGGCTTGACGAACAAGGTCCGGCCGCCGGGCTGGGCCGCAACGCACCAGGCCGCGTCGGCCCTGGCACAGTCGCCGCCCTGGCCGGCCGCGACTTCGGTGATGGCTTCGTCCGCGCCGAGCACGATCAGCGTCACGACGCCCCTCTTGACCGGCACGGTGACCACGGCATCCGGGGCGTAGCCGACTTCGCGCAGCCGTGGGTCCGCAGCGGTGCCGGAGGCCGCGATGGGCAGCAGGGCCAGCCCGCCGATGGCCAGCCGGGCAGGGCAGGGGCTCATGACCTGGTCTCCTGGGACGCCGTGCCGATCTCCGGGTCGGATCGGTAGGCGGTGACGACGAACCCGAACGGGTTCTCCAGCCGGTCGCGCTCCCTGGCGAGCACCCCGGGCTGGTACTGGAACACGATGCTGGCCACATGCCGGGACCTGGCGTCCGGCACGCCACGCTCGACCTGGCGGACCACCTTCTCGTAGGTGACGGTGGCTTCGCCCGAGTTCCCGGTGCGCCCGGCGGCGGCAAGGCGCACGCCGATGACGTGGATCCGCCATTCCTCCGCGCCCGCGACCCTCTTGTGCAGCGCGTCGCTGCCCTCGAACTGCCGGTTGTAGTCCGCGAAGACGGACGGCACGGCCATCCGTGCCACCTGGTCATAGTCGCGTTGCAGGAACGCCCAGCTGTAGCCGGCCCTTGCCCGGACGAAGACCGCCAGGTTGTGCTTGTCCAGCGCATCCAGGGCGGGGATGGTCTCGACGCTCAGGCGCTGCTGGACCGTGGTCTCTCCGGTCACCCGGTCGACGACGATGGGGATCTCGACGATGCGCCTCAGCGGCCCCTGCGCAAAGACGGACGCGATGCCCACGAAGGCCAGGACCGCCCCGGCGCCCGCGACCCACCAGGCCCGTCGCTCCGAGCGCTCGAGGAGGGCCGCGCGATCGAGTTCCCAGCCGCGGTTGGCCTCGATCACGACGAGCTCGTCCGGCGGGAGCTCGGTGCCCGCCGGCTGCGGGGGCGATGCGGCGGCTGCGCCTGGCGTCGGGACGGCACTCATGGGGGCCTCGGGTTGCCTGGATGGGGAGTCAGGGCAGGTAGGTCGCGACCTTGCCCTTGCGGTTGAGCATCTCGTACTGGCGTTCACGGTCGCGGGCGCGGGCGATGCGTTCCTCGCTGTCGGCCATCCCCTGCGCCATCTGCAGCTGCGACATCTCGTGGGCCAGCAGTGCGTTCTCGGCACCGATGCGCGCCTGTATCTCCTGCACTGACTTCTGGTCCGTGGTCGCGTCGACCTGGCCCATCAGCGACTGGATCTGCGCCAGCCGGCCGGCCGCGGCGCCCATCGCATCCTGCAACATGCCCTTGTGCTGATAGGGCATGGCCAGCGACGCCTGGCAGCGGGTGCGATCTGCGCCGCCCAGGTCCATGCAGTTGTAGACCATGGCGGCGTCCCGCAGGGCCTTGGCGGTCGAGGCCAGGCCCGAGTAGCCCGAGACGTCCACCGCATTGAACCGGGCATGGGCTCCGGCCGGCACGTAGTTCCTCAGCGCCGGGTCGTTGAACACGTTGCCAAGCCTCCTCGCACCGTTGATGCTGTCCAGCTGTGCCTGGAGCTGCGTGATCTGCCTGACCTGGTTGTTGATCGCGGTGACGTCGTTGATCACCTGCTGGATCGCCTGCGCGAGGTTGGCGACGTCGATGACGGGTATGCCGCCGGCGTCGGCGGTGTCGACGCCGGCGGCGAGCAGGGCTGCTGCGGCGATCCTCGAAGGCAGTTGCATGGTGGTTCTCCGGTGGTTTGACGAACCCGGCTCACCCACGGTGGGCGGCGAGCCTGTAGGCAGCGGTCCTCAGTGCGCCGGCGCCCCGGCGCACGCCTGCCACCGAGCCGGCAGTGGCACCGGCGAGGCTTCGGCCCAGCGCATGCGCAACTCCCGTGCCGGCGCGGGCGCCGACGGCACGCGCGCCGGACGTGGAGCGCAGGCCCGACACCATCAGCACGTTCTGGATCATCTGGATGCCTTGGTGGAGCGCCGTGCCGCCGGCCAGCGCGGACGCCAGGCTCGGCGCCTGGAAGCAGATGATGGCCATGAGGACCATGACGATGCAGTACCTCATCGACTCGGCCACGACGTTGAAGGTCGGGCCGCCAAAGCCGCCCTGGGACTGGATGGCCTGGACCAGCGCCTCGCCCATGTAGACGCTGAGCCCCAGCGCAAAGGACGCGAACCACGTCAGCACCACGGCATTCAGGACCATGGACAGCCAGCTGTCGAAGAATCGTGCGCTGGGCCGCCAGGCCAGGGCGAGGATGAACAGCGGGCCCACCGCGATCGTGAACGTCAGGAACAGCTTGGCGAGCGTGACGACGAACAGCGCAATGCACAGGAAGATGACATTGCCGAAGGCGGTGACCACCGCGGCGAACACGATGTCCAGGCGCGTGATGCCGGCTTCCTTCAGGAGGTCGAGGACCAGCTGGCTCGCCCGGTCGTTGAAGGCGTCCAGGATGGCGTAGGGGCTGCCGACGGTCGCCGGATCCGCCGATGGGGGCAGGAACGTCGAGGCGACGCCGGTGGCGAGGGCCGTCGCCGTATCGGCGATGCTGGCGATGTAGAAGCCGCCCTGCAATGCGACGGCCAGGACGAGACCGATCTTGAAGACCTTCCAGACGAATGCGGGGAGGGCTTCCGGCACCTCGTTCCTCAGTACGGCCCAGCCATGGAGCGCGACCCAGAGCGTCGTCACGGACAGCGCAACCGGCGTGATCGCCGCGACCAGGGCGGACACCACGCCGATGACGTAGGTGTTCAGCACCGTATCGAACTGTGATCCAACCCAGGTGAACATGACGTCGTGCCTCTGCGGAATGAGGGGCGGCAGCGCCTTCACGCCGATGCCCGGGCCAGGGATGTCGGGGTACCGGCGCTGCATCCATCGCCCCCGCGGCCTGGCGATCCACCGCTGTGGGTGCTTCCCGCAGCCATGGACCGAAGGTCGGCATGCGCCGGGTCCGGCATGGATTCCCGCGCAATCCCGCAGGCCTTCGATGGTCTCGAGTCCGCGCCAGCCGCCAGCGGTGCATACGGGCTCCTGGGCGGACAGGGCTTGCCCAGGGCGGCGGCAATCACGGCGAGGCCATGGGAGAGGCGGCTCATGAGGCGCTCCCGCAAGCGCGACGCCTGCGTTCCCGGACTTCGCGCTGGAGCACCGGAAGCCAGAGGGCCGGATCGTCACCCAGCCTCGCCCGGATCTCGTCCAGGAGGACGATGTTGTCGGTCGTCGCGGACAGGACGGTGATGAAGTCCTCGAGGCCCGCCAGGTCCAGCTCGCAGAGGGCGCTGGCGTGACCCTGCTTGACCAGGAAGCGGCGTCCGCCCCGGGCGCTCAGGTTGCGGACGATCTCGAACTCCGCCTCGGTGAGGCCGAAGCCCTCGACATACTCGTCGTGCTGTGCCTCGGGGTTGGCGAGGAAGATCTTGGTCACGCTCTGCTCGACCATGGTGCGGCCTATGGGGTGGCGCAGCACGTCGGACGGACTCTGGGTGTCGAAGATGCCGAGCCCGTTCTGCTTGCGGATCGTCTTCTGCCTGTGCCTGGCGAAGTCGCTGAAGATCTCGTGGTCGAGCGCCTTCCAGAACTCGGAGATGACGTAGATCAGGCGCTCGCCGTCGACCAACTCCTCCATCACCTGGAGCAGGTACATCATGACCGGCGTCCGCACCTCCGGCAGGTCCAGGAACCCGGTCGTATCGAAGCCGATGACCGAGGTGTGCTGCAGATCCATCAGGCGGTCGTCGGCCTGGTCGAAGACCCAGCCCAGGGCGCCGCCCTGGCACCAGCGGCCCAGCCGCTCGAAGAGGCTGTTGTCGCCGCCCTTGGGCAGGTTCTGCCGGATGGTCGAGAAGCGCCGCAGCGTGGCGGGCATCATGGCCACGGCCTTCACCGCCTCCGCGATGGCACGCTCGTCCGCTGGCATGAGCGGCAGCGCGGGCGTGGCGATGCAGGTCCGTACGAGCTGCTCCCAGAACTGCAGGCGGGCCGGCGTCGGATCACGCTGCAGCGGGTTGCAGCCCGTGGGCTTGCCGGCCTCCAGCGCGAAGTAGGTGCCGCCGAGGGCTCGCATGGCGATCTCGCAGCCTCGGTCCAGGTCGAACAGCACGAGGCGGGGCATCGGGTCCCATTTGCGCGTCAGCGCCAGCAGGAACATCTCCAGCGTCGTCTTGCCCACGCCGGTCGAGCCGATGATGAGGGTGTTGCCGGGGAGCTTCCTGTCCTCGGAATCCTCGCCGTCCGGGCTGCTGTGCAGGTTGAGGTAGAACGGCTGGCCCGCGGGCGTCTTCAGCAGCGCGAGGGCTTCGCCCCAGGGGTTGCCGTCACGCTTGCCGGTGGCGAAGTTGTGCGCGCTGGCCAGGGCCGCGAAGGCCCTGGACGACAGCCGGGCGTCGCGAGGCCGCCATTGCCAGTTACCGGGCATCTGTGCGAACCACGCGGCGTCCGCCACCAGGTCGACGGGCGACATCTGCAGGCTCGACGACTCCCCGACGGCACCGATGGCCCTGGCGGCGCGTCGGCCCGCATCCGCGACGTCATCGCCGAACACGGTCAGGGAGTAGTGGTACTCGCCCATGCAGAACTGTCCGTCGCCCAGTTCGTCGAGGGCCTCGTCCATGTCGGCGATCTGGCTGGCGACGACGTCGTCGCTGGCGATGAGCTGATCGCGCTGCAGCTCCAGCGCCCGCATGGCGTCGCGCCGCGGCAGGATGGAGAAGCTCTGGGCCTCGATGAACTCGCTGTCCTCATAGAGCAGGGCGTCGAGCACGCCCGGCTCGACGGCATCCGCGTACTCCTTGATGTCGACCAGTGCCGCGTAGCGACGATCGCCGCCGAGGCGAAGCTCCAGCTTGTCGGCGCCGAAGGTCAGCCGGGCGGTTGGCAAGGACCGATAGAGCGGCCCCGCGACCATGGGGATGGGCCGCCAGTGCCCATTGACCAGGTAGCCGAGGAACTCGCCGACCTCCGAGTAGCTGCGCCCTTGCTGCTGCCTGCAGCCGAGCAGCCGCGGGCCGAAGCCGCGCAGCACCCGCTCCACGAATGCCGAGCGCTCTTCCATGGCCTTCAGCGCCTCCGACTGGGCGGCCGCGATGGCGTCGCGCGTGCGCTGCCGCGGCCGCAGGGCCCGCGTGAGGCGGGAAGCGTCGGGCCGATGGACCAATGTCAGGTAGAGCTCGCTGCTCATGAGCCGGCCGTCGGTGAGCCCCGCTTGATAGGCGCACGACAGGTCGCGGGCAAAGCCCGCGGCCGGCGGATCCTGCAGGCGGTCCGAGACCAGCCGGTGCAGGCGGTGTGTCCAGACGCCCCATCGCCCGCCCGCGAGATTCCTGAGCAGGCTGCACAGGGCTTCATGGCGCTCGGCGACCAGGTGCTCGTCGGCGCATTCGAAGGCGACGCCGTCCAGGCGCCAGACCCGCAGGTAGTCGCCCCCGCGCGTGATCACGTCGTGCGGGCTGACCAGCGAGGAGAAGGGCACGAAGGCGGCCAGCGGGTTCTCGCGGCCGGCCTGCGACCAGTGCCTGGGGCGCGCCGCGGCGCGTGCGCGGCGGCGGCGACCGATCCCGAATCCATCAAGCATGCCAGGCATCGCGGCCTCCCCGGTAGGTCGTTGGCGAGTAGCTGCGGCCACGCCAGAACCGGTGATTGCGATCGTGCAGGCGCAGCTTCGCGGCGACGAGCACCTGCCGCAGGCGCTGGTCGTCCCTGTCGGTGACGAGGCGCATCCACAGCAATGCGGGGACCATCGCCAGGACGGCGCCCAGGGCCAGCCACCCGCTCACCAGCACCCCGCCCCACATGATCAGCAGCACGCCGGCGCCGGTCACGGCCACCAGCGGCACCAGCGGAATGCCGAACTTCATGGCCGGCCGGGTGGCGCCCTTGAAGATGGCTTCGCCCTGCATGACGTCCGGCCCGCTCAGCTGACGATGTAGGCGGCCATGGCACCGGCGCCGCCGACGAGCGTGCCGCCGATCAGCACGTTGGCCACGTCGGCCAGCCGGGCGCCCTGGAAGATCATCTTGAAGCCGGCCCAGATGATGGCAATCGTGACCACGGCGACGGAGATCGTCACCAGGATGGCGTTGACGTTCACGACCGTGTCGTTGACCTTGTCGAAGCCGGCGGCCCATGCGACGGGCGACGACATCGTTGCGAACTGGGCGGCCAGCACGGATGCGGCAGGCCGGATCTGCTTGAAGCGGTTCATGGCTTCTCCTTCGTGAGGGCGAGGGGGTGGTGTCGAAGAGGTCCGGTCGTGGCGTCGACGACCCTGCGCACGTAGCCATGGCGAAAGCCGGTGGCGTAGTTGCCGCTGTAGTAGCAGGACAGTGCCTGGCGAAGCGCCAGCTGCTCGTGGCGCGGCGCGGTGCCCTGGCCCGGCGCCGCGCCGAAGCAGTCCGACAGGATCGCCTGCATGGCGGCCAGGTTGTTGCAGGGATCGAAGGCCGATTCCAGCGTCAGGCCGAGCCGGTCGAAGTTGCCGACATGGATCTGCCCCAGGCCGACGCTGAAGCTCCAGCCCTGGGCACGCAGCGCGCGTGCCGTGGACAGCGCCTCGGCGCGATTGCGGGGCTGTCGCACCAGGGCGCCGCCGACCACGCCGATGGCCCAGGGATTGAAGTTGCTCTCGACCTGGACCAGCGCCTGCGCCGTCTGCCCGTGCACGTCGGGTGCGCAGGCGAGCGCGAGCGCGATGAAGGCAGTGGCGTCCATGGCGGACTTCAGTGGCTCGGCGCCGGCTGGGGGAGGGCGGCCAGCCAGGCGGCGTAGTCGTCGTCGAAGCGCGTGTCCCAGCGTCCGAGCCGGGCCTTGGCCGACGCACTGAAGTCGGTCACGGAATCGCCTGACATCGACCACCAGGTCGTTGCAAACAGGACGCCGTCGACCGAGACAGACACTGCGCCGGCGTAGTCGCAGGTGTAGCGAGGCCCGTTCGGGCCATCGTGGTTGCGGGTGTACTGCGGCGGGCAGTAGCCCGGGGCACTGGCCCAGGCATGACTCGACGAGCTCCCGGCTCCCGCCATCGCGCAGGTCGGGAATGCGCGGCCACGGGCGAGGTCGCGCAGGAGCTGGCTGATCGGGGGCACGCACGCCGGAACGGCACGCCAGCTGGGCGCCGCCAGGCACAGCAGCACCGTGCAGCCGTCGACGGCATGTGCCGATGCCGGTGTGGCCAGAAGGAGCATCGACGCCAGGCCGGCCAGGTGGCTTTGCATGGCACGGACCAAGAAGCAGTGATGGCGCTGCACCCGCTGCGCGGACCGTGCCGCATCCCGGAATTCGTACATGGCCGATTGCCTCCAATGGGGGATGGCGCAGCGCCCCATCCCGAGCCGGCTCCCGTGAGCCATGGAGGAAATCTAGAAGCCGGCGACCCGTGCCGCGCCGCTGGATTCGTGCCGTTATCCAGCGCATGCCCAACCGTTGCCGGCGGCGTCCGCGCAGCTGCTAGAGCAGGCCGTAAAGGCGGGCGATGCGCGCCGCGGACCTCCGATCCGGCGCATCGAGCTTGGCGTTCAGGCGCTGGAATCGACAGTCCACGGTCTTCGCCTCGATGTTGAGCGTGGCGCCGATGAGCTTGCTGGTATGGCCGGCCTCTTCGTGCCGCAGGAGGTCCAGTTCGGCGGACGTGATGCGCGTTCTCGCCAGGAGGTCCATGCGCATGGACTGCAGCAGCCAGCGATGCAGCTCCATCGCGAGGGCCCGTGCGAGGATGCGGACCTTTGCGTAGCGCTCGCCGTTGAAGAAGCCGACGCTGTACGACCCGAGGCAGAGCATGCCGACACGCGAGGAGCCCGCGCTGCTGGGGGCGGGCGCGATGACGGCTGACGCAAAGCCCAGCGCGGCAGATGCATTCACGAAGTCCTGCTCATCCGGGAGGATGCTCAGCTCGGTGTCGCGGACGGGCTCCGTGCCGTGGATCGCATGCCGCAGCCAGGGGTCCCTCTCATGCCAGCCCTTGCTGGCGTACTCCACCGACCACAGCGGGTCGCAGGCCAGGATCCAGCGGTAGGACGTGCGCGTGGCGTCATCCCTGATGAAGCTCAGGAAGACGCCGGCGTCTGCCCCCATGAGGCCGAGCACCGCCTTGAACCGCTCGATCACCGCCGCCGTGTCGAGGGCGTCACCCAGGTCCGACAGGATCTCGAGGATGTGCGTCCCGCAGTCCATGGCCTGCGCCGGTGCCGACCGGCGCAAGAGGTCAGCCCGCACCGTCGAGGGCCTCATGTCCATGGCGACGCAGTTGGTCGTACAGCATCGGGTCGTCGAAGCGGACCGGTTCCAAGGTGCACCAGCGATCGAATCCGTCGGCGCTGTCGAACACCATCGTCTGCACGATGCGGGGGCCGCCCGGCGGGCAGTGCGTGCGCTCCACCAGCAGGCCCATCGCAGTGGAACGGATGGCGAATGCGAGAGTCGAGTCGCTCGAGGTCAGGAGCCGATCGAAGGCCCTGGCGTTACCCCGAGCGCCGGTCGTGACCTTCGAGGACGAAGCTCGTTGCCGGCGGGCCTGCAGCGCGGCTCGCTTGTCTCCAAGCGGCCGAGGCGGGCCGTCAACGGGATCGGGTTGTCGATAGGGGCGGGCGTTCCACGGCCTGACGAGCGATGGATCGCGGGTTCCACGGGGCTGCTGGTTTGAATTCATCCCTGCTCCCATGCCGTACGGCTGAAGAGATCCGCATTGATCAGCGGTTGTGCCCGGGTTTGCGGCGTGCGCCGTTTCGCCATTGCAAGCCGAGAAGGGCCTTGTGTCTACACACGTTGGCAGCAGGTTCACGACACAAGTTACATCGCCCTGCGTGGCGACGTATTCAAAGCGGCCCGTTCGAATCTGACCAGACCGAACGGTCATGATGGTGTTGCGTTCGATGCGTCGATGACGGCGGACTTTCCCTGCGCAGGCTGGGCCGCAATGCATCTCTCGCGCCCCTGTTCAACACCGGTGCCGCCACGGGAACGACATTCTTACCAATAGTTGCCGTACGGCAGCAGCGTTAGTCAGGCAGGTGATTGGATCGCGCGTGTTCGGCGGGACTCGCTGCGCCCGCAGGGGATCCCTGTCATCGCTGATCGCTCGCAGGCCTCGACCGGGCGCTGCGCTGTGGCCGGGGGGCTGGATCGCATTGCTTCGACAGGTTCCGGTGCGGGACGGGCGGGTCGGGCATGTCGCAGTTGCGATCGCCGCTCCATGCGGAGCTCGAGCGCCTGCATCGTGCGGCGCCGGTCAATGAGCGCTACTGGCCCACGAGCTGGCGCTGGGGCGGGTCGTGCGGGCTCTTCTTCTCCAGGTCGGGGTCGTGATGAAGCTCTCGATGGTGACTTGCCCGTGCATCGACGCTGACGCCTCTGTCAGTGGGAGGTGGCAGGGCGCGCGGCGCTCCATGCATGGATCTCGCTCAGGCGCCAGCCGACGGCCCTGGGTCCGAGGCGCACGGGGTGGGGGAAGAGGTCCTGCGCCACAAGCCGATAGATGGTGGAACGGCCGAGGCCTGTCATCTTTCGCAGCTTGGACATCCGGACGAAGACCGGCATGTGCGCATCTGACGAAACGCTGGGCGCGTTCAACTGATTGCCCTGCATGGCCCGGACTCCGGTGAAGTGTCAGTGAAGCTTATGCAGGAGTGCGTGGACGATGACTGCTGGATTCTGCGATGAATGCCGCGCAGGAATGCCAGCGCAGAGCCTGCTGATAGCGCGGTAGCAACACAAAGCTGATTGCAATCAGGCGATATGTTCGAATACCGATCGGGTATTAACTCATTTCAGATTCAAACCACTAAGGAGTCAGTGCAGTGGCGAAGTCCCTCTCAAGCATCATGTCCCAGATTGAGCGTCTTCAAAAGGAAGCCGCATCCATCCAGTCCGAGATCGTCTCGCGAGTCCGCAAGGACATTGCCAAGTACGGCCTCACTGCCGAGCAGCTCTTCGGCACCGTGGCAGTCGCAGGGACCGGCCGCGCAAAGAGGTCCAACGGACAAGCCGCCAAGAGCGCCAAGAGCACCAAGAGCACCAAGCCGCCGAAGTACGCCGATGCTGTCGGCAACACCTGGGGCGGCATGGGCAAGCGCCCCGAGTGGATCCGGCAGGCACTGGCGGCTGGCAAGGCACTCGAGGAATTCCTGATTGCCCAGGCCGGCGCACCTGCACCCGCCAGGGCGAAGGCGCCAAAGCCCCGCGCGAAGCCCAAGGCCGCCCCTCGGCCGAAGACGGCCGCGAGGAAGCGTGCCCCTGCCAAATCGGCGGCTCCGCGCAAGCCTCGTACCAAGGCCGCAGCCGCTCCTGCGCCGGCCTGACGCGCGAGCCGCGCCGGGCCCTGCAAATGCATGCCGGCATCGTCGGCACCCGGCGCCACAAAAAAGGGCTTGACGGCACAAGCCGTCAAGCCCAATGCCGCGTCGTCAAGGACGCACGGCAACTGCTCTGGTGGGGGAGGGCGCGCCGGCCCGCCGAACTTCGTCAAGCCATCGAAAGCTCGCGGTACCTCAGTTCGCGCGCCGACACCTCGCTGTCCAGCTCGGCGTGCCTGGCCTGCCGCACGTGGCGCTCCTGGATCGACCGCTCGCGCAGCGCCAGCAGCTCGGGGCTGGACGCAATCCGTCGTCGCGCCGCCCAGATGCTGGGCGCGAATTCCGGGCTCGCTCGCAGCTTGTAGTCCAGGTAGCTGTCATGGCGCTCCGGGAAGACCCGCCACCAGGCCAGGATGCTGTCCACGTTGTTCAGGTCGAGTTGCATCAGGTACTCCTTGTCAGAAGAGGTCGCCCGTCGTCGGGCCTGAACGTTCAGGCGGCCCGGGCAGCAGGGCTCGTGGCGCGCGGACAGCCTTCTTGCGCGGTTGTTCTGCGGCCAGGGCATGCCATTCCGGCGCGAACATGTCGGGCGTGGAGGTCCAGCTCATGGGCTCGTGCCTCGCTTTCTCGGAGGGCTCGCGCGACGCCGCCTGCAACTGCCTGGCCGGGTAGCGCACCAGCAGCCGTTCGGCTTCCTTCAGCGAGCCGTAGAGCCACAGCGCCTGCACGCCGATCGGCAGGATGACCGGCATGCGCTTTTCATGGGCGGGTGTGTTCAGGCGGCCGAAGACCTCGTGACCCTCGGCGTCGATGGTCAGCACGCTGAACGACAGCACCTTCTCTCCAGCCGGGCTGGTCCAGTCGCTCCACAGCCCGGCAAGTCCCATGGGCGCCTCGTCGACTTGCTGGATGCGCCACAGCTCTGGCCGGCCCGACTCATAGCTCCACTCCGTGATCGCCTCGACCGGGATGACGCAGCGGCGGCCCGCCCACCAGCTCTCCCGGGAGGCCGGCGAGGACTTCATCGTCTCGGCGTGGCAGCTGTAGGTGTGCCTGGAGAGGCCGATGTCGGTCGCAAAGTGGGGCAGCAGCCCCAGCAGGCCGAACCTGGCGTCCCCCAAGGCCTCCGGTGACTTGACCTCGGCAGGGACGATGAGGGGCAGCACGCCGGCGCCGCGGTCGGGTGCCGGGTCGATGCCCTCAGGCAGGGTGACACCGAAGCTGGTCAGCAGCCGGTCGTTGTCCGTGACGGGTTCGTAGTTCGAGCACATGGTCCAGGGCCTTTCGCTCGCCGACGGGTGCTCTTGCGGCGGTGGTTACGCCCTGCATCCCGTCGACTCGACGAGGTCGATGGAATGATCATACTGTATGAAAATACAGTGCTCAACCATGTGCCTGCGCCTTCCACCCAGAACGCCGCCGGGCCCCTGCCGGAGCCGTCGCCTGGCTGCACGGAGGTCAGGGATCTGACGCCGGTGCTGCGGCGGTTAGCGAGCCAGGTGGTGGCCCGGTGCCTTCAGCGAATGCGGCCGAGATGAGGCTCCGCGCAGGGCGTCGTTGAGTGTTGCGGCCAGTCGCTGAGCGGCGCTCCTGAGCCGTCCGACCAGCACGGGGTCCCAGTGGTCAACGTAGCTCTGCTCGATGAAACGGCCGTCGGGATAGAAGCCGGGGCTCAGGACGACTTTGCACGATTCGATGGCCCAGGTGGCCGGCCGGGGCGGCAAAGGTGTCGCGACCCCGGAGGTCGACGCGCTGGCGCGCAGAGCATCCAGGCCTCCGACACGATTGCGGATCAGGACGCCGTCCCAGAGCGAGTGCAGGTTCGTGCCGCGCCCGAAGGCCCGCACCTGGTACAGGTTGCCCCCTTTGTCGCCCTTGAAGCCGGCGTGCAGGGGCTGGTGGATGTCGCCCACGAGGTGGATGACCCACTTCAGCGCCGTGAGGCGCTTGCTGTCCGGGGCCTTGGACTTCAGGACGCCCAACTGCTTGTTGATGGCCTCGACGGCGCACTTGCCATCGTTGCAGTCGCGGCTTCGGTCGTAGGAACAGTCGCCGGGCGGCGGATTGACGTAGTGCCAGGATCCCGTCGACGGTGAACGAACTTCGTCGGCCCAGGTGGCGATCGATGACATGGTGGCGCCGGGCTCGGCAGCCAGCAGCCGAGCCACTTCGGACCGGGCTGCCGGCGTCAGCTGGCTATCGGCGAGTTCGGCGATCAGGCGGTGGCCTTCGGCGCCCCAGGCGTGTGCGGTTGATGAGACGGTCAGGGAAATCAGCAGTGCTGCAGTTGCGGGGAACGGTTTCATGGACAGGAGCGAAAACCCTAGTGTCCAACACGCCCCTCAGGCCGGCGCGAGCCGGGGCGGCGATCGGAGCTGCGCCGGCCTCTGTCAAGGTCGACTGTGTAGCGTTATGCACAGGCCCCTGCTATGAACAGTTGCCAGGCCTGAGCCGGCCGGCGGCGGTGACCGGCCTGGGTGCGGTGCCTGGCCAGCGGTCAACGCTGCGTGACGGTGTCAGAGCTGTTGTCGTCTTTGCGCCAAGGTGCTTTGGCAAGGCGTGCAAGCGCCGTCGGGCAAGGTGATGGAACAGCGCACCCATGAGCCCGCCCTCGGCCTCAAGGAACCATCGACTCACGGAACACGGACCGTCATCAGTCCTGACGATGCCCCCGTCCACGAGGCTGCCTAGCATCGCCCCGCTCGCGCGCGTGCGCGACGACGAGGTCTGGGAGGCGTCACGATGGCTAGAACAGAAATAGCAGGAGCGGCACCGTCGGAGCGCGAGCTCCTCGCCGCGCGGCGCCAGGAGATCAATGGCGGCGGCGCCACCGGTGGGGTCGTCGACGGGCACCTGGCCCTCTCCATTTCTGGAGGCGGCATCCGCAGTGCCACGTTCGCGCTGGGCGTGCTGGAGGCTCTCGCAAAGCAGAAGGTGCCGGCTCCGGCGTCGGCTCAATCGGCGAGTGGGCGGACTGCGAAGCCTTCCGGCAACCTGTTCCGGACCTCGTTGCTGTCCCAATTCGACTATCTGTCTACAGTGAGCGGCGGTGGTTACGTCGGCGCCTTCCTCTGCAGCCTGTTCCAGCCCGGACGTCTGCGCCGGCAGGCACCGGCATCTTCGACGGCGTCCGCCCCGTCGCCGCTGCCGGCCCCGCAAGAGTCGTCGATATGGCAGCGCCTGGGCTCGGCGATGTCTGACTCCCGGTCGACGCGCCAGGTCAGCCTGGATGAGGCCGAAGACGCTGCGGACGACGCCGTCCGGGTGCTGCAGTCCGGCCCACCGGGCCGCATCCATTCCGAGACCGACTACGACAAGGGCGACGAGATCCTGCGCGCCCCGAAAGCCTGGTTGCGCGAGAACGGGCGCTACCTGATCCCCACCGGGACCGGCGACGCCTTCTACGCCGCTGCACTCGGCGTGCGCAACTGGCTGGCCGTGCACTACGTGATCGGGATCGTGCTGCTGGCGCTGATGGCGGCCATCGGCGCAGCGCGGATCGCGCTGGCCTTGTCGTGGAATGACGCGATGAACTGGGAGTTCCTGGCGCTGACCACGGCGATCGCTTCCGCGAACCCGGAGGGCTCGCTGGTCGGCAGCATCTGGTGGAGCCCGCTGTTTCCGCTGAGCCTCGCGCCGATCGTGTTCCTTGGCCTGCCGCTGGGCATCGCGTTCTGGCTTGTCAGTGAGCGGCTGGACGGCAAGAGCTGGCCGATCAACCGCGGCGTGATGGGAAGCCTGCTCGTCGCCGCGATCCTGGTGGTCATTTCGTTCCGGGCCTTCCACAACACGCCACTGGAGAACTTCCAGCTGGCCGAGCCGGCCCCGGTGCCGTGGCACCGGCAGTTGATCCTGCTGAGTATCGCGGCGGCGACCGCGGCCGGCATCGTCGTGTACTTCTTCCTCGCGTTGTTTGAGCGCTCCGCAGCGAAGCAGCGCGTGAAGCTCACGCGCTGGTTGGCCGCAATCCTCGTAACGACAGCGGTGATCGTGACGCTGGCCGTGATCGACACGCTCGGCCAGACGCTGTACCTGCTGGCGGCGAGGCAGGAGTTCGCGGGCCCGGTGCTGGCTCCTGCGGGCCTGGCCGCGGCGCTGGTCTGGCTTGCCCAGAAAGCCGCAGCCAAGGACGGCGGCCTGCCGCCCTGGCTCTCGCGCATCCCGATGCACTCGCTGGCGGGACTGGCCGGCATCCTGATCTTCGTGCTGGTCGGCGCGCTGTGGAGCATGGCGGTCAACGCCATCGTTTGGGATGGCGAGCCACCAGACATCGGTGCAGGCTTCCTCGATCGCAGCCAGCTGACGACGCTGCTCTACCTGCTGCTGCTTGGCGCGATCTTTTCCATCGTCACCGGACAGTTCGCCGGCTTCATCAACTTGTCCAGCCTGCAGGCCTTCTACGGATCCCGACTCACGCGCGCCTATCTCGGCGCTTCCAACGGCGATCGCTTCAAGACTGCCAACACCGCCGCGCGCAGCGCCTCCGAGCCGCTGCCCGGCGACAACCTGACCCCGTCCGACTACTACGGCGTGCGGCCGCAGGGCACGGAGAAGGTGCTGACCACCTTCGCGCCGCTGCACATCATCAACGTGACCGTCAACAAGACGGTCGATCCTGCGGAGCAACTGGTGCAGCGCGACCGCAAGGGCCAGCCGATGGCGGTATTGCCGTACGGCTTCCAGCTTGATACGCATGAGCCCAGGCTGTTCCCTGAGCCGACGCTGAAGAACATCGGCGCGAGCGGCCAGATGTCGATAGGGCATTGGATCGGCACTTCGGGCGCAGCCTTCAGCACCGGCATTGGCCGGGAGACCTCGCTGGGCATGTCGTTGCTGATGGGCGCGGCCAATGTGCGGCTTGGAACCTGGTGGGGATCCGGCCTGGAACGACAGAACATCCGCGGGCTCGGCGATGCCCTGCGCCGCGTGGCTGGCGCACTGTTCCGGACCCAGACCTACCTGTCCTACGAGTTCCGCGCCCGCTTCTTCGGCACGGCGCGGGTGCTGCAGTACCTGTCCGATGGCGGCCACTTCGAGAACACCGGCATCTATGAGCTGCTGCGCCCCGAGCGCCGGGTGCTGCGAATCTTCGCCACCGACAGTGGTGCCGATCCGAACTACCGGTTCGAGGACCTCGCCAACCTGATTCGGCTGGCTCGGATCGACCTGGGCGTGGAAATCGACGTGCAGACCGATTTCACTGGCGAACTGGGACAGGTCTTCGCCGGTCCCGCCGCGTTCAAGCGCATGAGCCCCTGCGAAGAATCACCCGGCATGGCGTCCCGGCCGACGCCCAGCGCGATGCTGCTCTGGGCCACGCGGCGGGGCGAGGCGCTGCCTTGCACGCAGATCATCGTCATCAAGCCCAACGTGCCCTGGGATGCCGACGAAGATGTCCGCCAGTACGCCGTCGAGCATGACTCCTTCCCGCAGGAGTCGACGGCGGACCAGTTCTTCGATGAGGCGCAATGGGAGAGCTACCGGTCGCTGGGCTGCCACCTGGGCGGCAAGGTCTTCGATTCCGCGATTCTTCAAGCCTTGGACAAGCTGATGCTGGAACGGATGCGGCAGGCCGCACCGTGGCCGGCAATTCCGTCGTCTTCATCACCTGTACCACCCCCGCCGTAAGTACTCTTGGGTACCACGGCGCTGACCACTGCAAGCGCTTTGCAGGCGCCGGCCTCAGCCGCTCGCTGGTTCGCGCAGGTAGGAAGGGGCGGTGCGGAAAACATCGTCGCCATCGAAGCCCAGCGCGACCAGGTCAAACTCGTCCATGATGCGATCCACGTTGTCCTTGGCGATGAAGTCGTCCTGGGTACGCCGGCAGGCTCCGAAGAATGATTCGGTCGGCGTGTTCTAGATCGACGCCGAAGGCGGCCTGGCTTTAAACGCGTCGGTCTTCGGATGATTCAAATGAAGAGTTCTCGGAGTTTGACGATCTGGTTGCTCCTTCCGGTCGTGGTCTGGGCTGAGCCTTGCTCCGACGAATCGCAGCGTGAGGCCTACGGCTTGATTGCCACGCTTGACCAGCAGCCGCGCATCCGCCTGGCTGAATGGCTGACAAAGCATGGCGGTACCAAGGGCGACCCCGAGCTGGCAGAAATCCAGGAAGACATGCAGCGGACCGATGTCAGGGTCAGAGGGCTACTCACCACCTTGTGGGATCAGTGCGGGCGCCCGGCGAATGCCGCTCTTTCCAAGGAGAACATCGGGGCGATTCTCCTGGTCGCATTGCACGGAGACCTCGAAATCCAATCGAGACTCATCGAGTTTCTCAGGGAGGCAGCTGGGCGCGGGCTCGTCGGCTCCAAGCAAATGGCAACTCTGGAGGAGCGCTTCAAGAAGCAGCAGATGGGCAGCGGAATCGTGCGTCCAGGGAACCCACCTCCGCCGTCGACCTGATCAGCCCGCTCCTCCTATGGTTCGCCGGCCAATGCGGTGCGGCACGCGGCCAGCCGCGCGTCGCCGCCCCATTTTTCAAACGCCGACTTCGCTCGCCCAGCGACCTGGAGCTCCTGGTCGTGGTGGAAGGGATCAGCCGGCCCGCCGAAAAATACCCATAGCAATTGAGGCCCGTCAACCTGCCCGTCGTAGCGATTCTTCAGGTCAATGTTGTCGGAGGGTGTCAGCCCCGCCGCCGCGCGCGCCAGCACGGGGCTGCCCTCGCCGATTCGAGGGCCGCGGTCGCCAACGACAAAAGGAACCGCGATCAACTTCTTCTTGTGGATGACGACGCCATAGCTGCCAACCACCACCCCCGCAAGACTGCCGGGCGCTACCGCCGCTGGTACGCGCAACGGGTTCACGTAGCGGCGCTGATCGGTCGGATCGCTGATGTCCGCGTCGACGAGCGCCGTGGGTGAAACATAGAAACCTGATCCGTCCTTCTGCAGAACTGGCCTCACACCCTTGACGGTGCGTCCGGCCATCTTCACCGAACCGTCTGCAACGATGCCGTACCACTCGACCACACCGATCGTCGGGTCGGTCCAGCCGGCGGCCTCGATGCGCGCCAGATCGGCCATGAACTTTCCCGTACAGGTGGCACTGCTCTCCGAACCTTCGTAGGAGCTTCCGTCAGGCAGCCTGACGCGACCGCCGACGCACAGGTGCAGTACCGCACCAGCATCGCGGTTGCGTCGATGGTAGGCACGGGCATAGCCGTCAATGTTTATGTTCATGCCACTGGACGCGATGATTGAGCCATCACCCAACCTGAAGGCCTGCACACCCCTGCCGCCGCCTGGCACCTGCAGCGCCTCGCAACTGGCCGGAGCGCCCATCGCCGCAGTACTTGCCAGTATTAGCAGTACACCGGTCGTCCAATACTGCCATCGGTTCACTGTCGCTTCCACGTGTTCCTCCCGCTGTCCATTGGGTCCTCAAAAATCGTGTGGCTTGGATCTGGCGCGACGCACTAACGAAGCGCTGCACCGAATGCCCGGGGATGGAGCGCGTCGTGCCATGGAAGATCCTCGTGGAGATCATCGAGCCGCACTGGCCCAGGAGCAAGCCGACGGCACTTCGCGATCGAGACGATGCTGCGCATTCACTACATGCAACAGTGGTTCGGGTTGAGCGACCCAGCGATGGAGGGGCGCTGCACGACGTGCCGCTGTATCTGGAGTTCACGGGGCTGTTCCGATTTTTGGAGGGCATCTACGCACAACGAAGTCGGATGACATTGGTGCGCTGCTCGGATCGATGTCCCTGCTGGCTGACGGCGGGCCGCGGACCCGGCGCTCAAATCGGAATGGGCCTTCGCGGTCAAGGCGGCACTTGATGGCGAAGTCGAAGCCGGTATGCGTCTTGGCCCCGCTGCTTGATGGCAAGCGTGCGCAGCCCCGGCAAGCTGCTTGCGGCCAGCAGCTGCCATTCGCAGGGGGCGGCTATGGGGTCGACTGGGGTCCAATTGCTTGGAAAGCCGCGGGCCGTCTCGCTTGACAGCGACCAACCACGTCTTTGCGATATCCGAAATCGTAAAGAATGGTGATGCATGTCGGGGCCAACCACAATCTCGAGTAAGGGCCAGGTCACCGTGCCGCGGGACGTCCGCGAGCGGCTGGGTCTGCAGGCTGGAGACAAAATCGCCTGGTCGATGCTGAGCAACGGCACCATCGTCCTGCGGCCCAAGACGCGTCGTCTGGCAGACCTCGTGGGCATCCTGACGCAGCCGGGGCAGCCTGGTGTCGCTGTCGACGAAA
>Ga0213878_10000318_pt1 | contig 18604 bp, 15 predicted proteins | sample VelepicoBEBS_R02_FD_161053 | JGI IMG/M metagenome (GOLD analysis project Ga0213878, IMG submission 161053) | Vellozia epidendroides bulk soil microbial communities from rupestrian grasslands, the National Park of Serra do Cipo, Brazil - BS_R02 | ecosystem: Environmental > Terrestrial > Soil >... | reverse complement strand
CACACCGCCCCGCCGCCGCGGCCGGGGCCGCCGGTGATGTCGATCCTCGCGAAGTGCGGCTTGAGGTAGGCGTAGTGATAGGTGCGGTCCTGGACGTCGGTGCCCTTCGTCATGTGGACCTTGATGTTCGCGGTGTAGCTCGGGACCTTCGCCCAAGCATCGAGAAAGGCCGCGGCCGCGCCGCTCGGCGCCGCGCCCAAAAGCGCGACGCCGAGGGTCACGGCGGCGGCGGAGGCCGTCGCGTGCTTCATAGTGGTTTCCGGATAACGCTGAAGCCCGAGACGCCGTTCCCCGGTGCGAACGGATCGTTCGCGTAAACCGCGCCGACGTTGACTTGCGGGATGCCGAGCCCGTACGAGGTGTCGAGCTGCGCGATGAACGCGTTGGCGATCAGCGCGTAGCCCGTGTTCGAGGGGTGCAAGCCGTCCAAGCTCGTCAGACCACCCCGATAGACCGTGCTGCAGCACTTCAGGTTGATGAACACGCCGCCGGCCGCCGAGATCTGCGCGAAGAGCGCGTGGATGTCGACGAGCGCCGCGTGGGTGTCGGACGCTGCCTGCCCGATCGCGGAGTTGTAGGCGGCGTTGAGCTGCTTCACGTTGTTCGCGACCGCGTCGGCGACGAAGTCGCCGCTGCCGAGGGCCGGCGCGACCGGCGCGGCGTGCGCCGGAATTTGCGCGGCGGCCGCCTGCAGCGTCTTGAACAGCGCGTTGATGGTGAAGTAGCCGTTCGGGCCGAGTCCCGCCTGCGCGGTCTCCTGCGCGGCGTACGCCGTCGAATACTGCGTCGCGATCGCGTTCGCGATCGGCGCCGGCACGTTGTTCGGCGGAGCTTGGAGGATGCCCGAGATGTACGCCTGCAGCGTCGGCTGGTACGCCGGCTGCGGGATGAACGTCGAGGCGCCCATCACGTCGACCAAGTTCGCCACGGCGACCTTCGCGCCGGAGCCTTGGAGCTTGCGGATGATCGCCACCGTGTCGTCGTGCATCGACTGCGGCGCGGTGACCGGTGCCGCGCCGCCCGAGAACGCGACCTTGAGCAGGTCGTTCGAGCCGAGCCACACCGTCGCGACCTGCGCGTGCAGCGACGCGGCGGCGTCGACCTGGGTGACGCCTTGACCGAAGCCGGCGAGGATCGGCCAGAAGTTCTGGCTCTCGCCGTTGACCAGCGCGTTGAGCTGCACGAACTGCGCGGGCGCGTTTTGGCCGTTGATCGTGCAGTCACCGATCGGCCCGACCATGAACAGCGCTTCGTGCACGGTCTGGCCCGGGATCCCGACGTCCCACGGGTTCAGGTTCGGGTTCTCACGCAGCGAGAGGGCGGTGCCGAAGGTATTCGCCGGCAGCTGGTGGGGGTCGCACGTGTTCGAGATCGGCGCCGGGAAGATGTGGGTCTGCGTCGGTGCGAGCAGCCCGCCGATCCCCGGCGGCACCATGAGCGGGAGCGGCGACTTCGTCGGGTCGCTCATCGTCGCGGGGCCGACGCCGTTGGCCTGTTGCCAGAGCAGCGAGAAGAACCCGTTCTCTTGCGTTTGCGGTACGCCGACCGGCGGCGGCGCGACCAGACCGACGCCCGGAATGTTCCCGAGCGGACCGGTCATCGGTGCGCCGGTGAGGCCACCGGACTGCACGCCCGCGGTCAAGCTGTCGCCGACACCGGCGATCGTGAGCTTCTGCGCCGGCGCCACCGAACCGGGATTTCCGGCCGGCGGGACGACGTTGATCTGCGAGGTCGAACCGCCGCCGGTGCAGGCGGCGAGCACGACGGCGGCGCCGAGCGCCGCGGTAGCGAGGCGAAGGCGCGCGCTCACAGCGGGATCACCGTCGGCGACCCGAAGCCGAACTGCACCTGGACTTCGGCGGCGTGGAGTCCGGCGAACTGCGGCGCGATCTGGTTTTGACGACACGGAAGCCGTTGGCATGTCAAGCTGACGATCCCCCATTGATGGTTGTAGTTCGTCGCGCCGCCTTCGAGGACGGTCATCTGCACGAACGTCTGTTTCGTGAAATGGTGCGAGAGCCCGTAGATCAAGGAGGGAGTGTATTCAGGATAGGGATCGACGGGATTGTACTGGACCAGGCGCGAGGGCTGGACGAAGAACGTCGTCGCCCGGTTCGCGCGGTACTCCAGGTAGCCCAGCATGAAGAGCTGAGCGTGGTTCGTCTGGTTCACGCCGCCGCGGTGGACGAGCCACTGCGGCGCGGCGGTGAAGGTGCCGAACATCCGCGGCGTGGCGAGAAACGGCAGCGTCACGGCGAGCAGATACTCCTGCTCGGTGCGCAGCTTCACCGTGGTCGGGAACCCGTTGTACTCGATGAGCTGGTCGTCGGAGTGCCCGCCGATCGTGGCGGTGTGCGCCAGATACGTCGGCGTGATCACGATCGGCAGCTTGTTCGCGATCACGAACAGGTTCTGCAGGCCGACCTGCAAGATCTTGTCCTTGGTCGTCGCGTCGACGACCCCGGTGTTCACCGTGCCGAGCGAGGCGCCCGGGAGGTTGCTGCCGGGGCCGGTGAAGCCTTGCAGGTAGAACGGCACGTTGACGTTGCTGAAGCCGACCGGGACCTGCTGGATCTCGTAGTAGCCCGCGGTGAGGCGCTGCGTCCGCGAGAAGGCGTAGCCGAAGCCCGCGTCCACCCCGCCCGGGTCGCCGGCGTTGAAGCCGACGTTGCTCAGCGGGTACGCGAACGAGACGTCGACGTTGTAGGTGAAGCCCTGCGGGAGGCTCGGCCGGCGGAGCGGCGCCTGCGGCGTGCCGGGCGGATTCGCTTGCGCGACGTCCTTGGCGGCTTCGAGCTTCTGGTTCTCCTTGATGTCGTGCAGCGCACGTTGGAGCGAGGCGTTGGCGGGCGCGAGGAGACCGGCGTTGAGCGCATTTGCCTGCGACACGTCGGCGCGGGCGGACAACGGCGCGAACGCGAACGCGGCGCACACCGCGGCGCACGCGGCGGCCCAGACTCGTCTGTTCATCCCCGCCGCTTGTGCGATCCGGCGCGAGGTTCCTTCGTTTTCGCCGACGGCGCGAAGCGCGTCTCCTGCTCGCGCGGGGCAAAAGTTGCGCGCCGACGTGCATTAGTGGTATAACCTATGCAACTAGCCGGCGGTCGCCCCGCCGGATCTCCGCGCGTCCGTCGGGTACCGCGGACGCGGAAAGGAACGGTAGCACTACCGAATGGCCGCAAAGAAGGCTGCGTCGAAACGCAAATCGACGCGGAAGAAATACACGCGGAAATCCGCCGCCAAGAAGACGACGGGCCGCAAGAAGACCTACCGCAAGAAGGCCGCCGCCAAGAAGACCGGCGGGCGCAAAAAGGGCTACGGCCGCAAGAAAAAGGCGACCGGCGGGCGCAAAAAGGGCTACGGCCGCAAGAAGACCGGTGGCCGCGGGCGCAAGAAGGGCGGCGCGAAGAAAGTCGTTCGCAAAGCTGGAGCGCGCAAGACTCGCCGCCGGAAGGCCGGCGGCCGCAAGAAGGCCGCGGCGACCTAAGCCGCACCCGATCCCAGGGACAGCGCGTCGCGAGGCAACTCGCGGCGCGCTTCTTCTTTTATGCGTAGCCGCGCCAGCGGCGCAGCTCGCCGGACCCACGCTCGAGAACCTCGCGTGCGGCGCGCAGCTCGGCGTCCGCAGCCGGGCCGGGAACGAGGATGCGCTGCGCTTCGCGCGGCTCGACCTTGAGCATCCCGCCTCCGAGGGGATGGCCTTCGACCTCGCAGCTCAACCGCGAGAGCGCGGATTCGAACCCCTGCTGCAGCGCCCGAAACGAGGCCGTCCCCTTCATCCGCACGACGTGGACCGAGTTCGTGGCGACACAGCGCGCGGCGTTGCGGACGATCCGCACGCGCTCGCCGCTCATGTAGGTCAGAAACCCGTCCGGAACGAGGACGTCCGGAACGGCGTACCACGGCTCGCGCGCGCGACACTTGTACGCCTGGCGCGCCCGCTCGCCGAGCGGTGAGTCGAGATACGAGCGCACGGCGCTCGGCAGCCGCCGCTCGTCGCGCGCGATGCGCAAGAGCAGCACCGGCTCGTCGGCGTCGAGCCAAGACTTCACGTGGCGATGCGTAACCGACGGCGCCGCCGGCAGTGATCCGCCGCGCCGAACGGCGACGCGCAGAAAGCATCCCGGGATCCGCATGCGGCGCGCCTCGGAGGGGCGCACGTGAAAGAAACCGTTCGCGCCGCTGACGTAGCCAATCCCGACCGTGGCGAGCGATACGAGCCGGTGGACGGCTTCGCTCCCTTCGAAATGCTCGTACACCTCGCGCACGTCGCCCGGCAGAAGCCAGCGCCGCAGCCGGCCGCGCGAACGGCGGAGCGCCGCCAGCGGAATGCGGTGCTGCGGCGCCGGCGGTTCACGACTCGGCGCGAATGCGTCGTGCAGCGAGAGCTCGACCTCGCCGGTGCGTCCGCCATAGCCCGACGCGTAGAGCAGCCATGCGTCCGCGGAAAGCGCCGCAAAGAGTTTTTCGCGCACCGCGACGACCGCAACGCGTTCGAACTTCGCGCACAGCGCTTCGAGCAACGGTGCGGCGTACGAGGCGTGGCCGATCTCGGCCGGTACGACGAATGCGAGCCGGCCGCCGGGCTTGAGCAGCAGCGAGGATGCCGCGATGAACGGCGCCCATGACGAGGTCACTTGCGGCAACACGGCGCCGAACGCGGCCGACTGCTTCAACGCGCGCGCGCGCATCGCGCCGGAGAAGCCTTGATAGCGGATGAACGGCGGGTTTCCGACGATCGCTTCGAAGCGTTCGTGCGTCTGCGCAGCCCACGCGAAGAAATCGGCCTCATGAACCAGCGCGGCCGGCGCGCGCCCGCGCGCTGCCGCCGCATGCACAGCGTCGAGCTCAATGCCCACGGCGCACTCGTGCGCGCTCAGAAACTCGCCGTCGCCGCAAGCCGGATCCAGCACGCGGTCTTCGTCGCGGCGCACCGCCCACCGCACCAACGTCTTTGCGACTGCCTCCGGCGTGAAGAACTGGCCGAGCTGCTTTCGTTTCGACATCGGTTTCCGAGCACGAAACTTCGGCGGTTGCTGCGGCAGCCATTTTAGGGCCCAGCCTAGGGCTGCGCCCTCTAGCCTGGCGCCCTGCCGGCCGGGCGCATGAATTCGGCTCGCCCTATTGACTTTATATCAAAGTTTTGATATAAGACTGATAGACCTCACGGTCAGCCGCCAAGACAGACAGGAGTCCCCCACCATGCCGCTCTTCACCGCCCCCCTCCTCACCGGCATCGCCGGCGCCCTGACCATCGCTTCCGCCACCCCTGCCGCCCCCGCGAGCTCGGTCGGCGTCTACACGACCCTGCCGGTCGCAGTCGCCGCCTGCGAGCAGTCCAGCCTCAGCCTCAACCCCTCGCTGGAAGGCCCGGCCGTCGCGCTGCAGCTCGACAACCTGCGCATCTCGTTCGTCAACCGCGCCTCGCTCAAGGCGACCGACGTTCGCTTCGCCGTCAGCACGCCCAGCGGAACGCAGACGATCGAGGACGTCGGCTCGTTCGCTCCGGGCGCGCAGATCACGCACAACTTCGCGCCGGCCCGGACCGGTCTGAACTTCTCCGACCCCGCCAAGTGCGCGGTGCAGTCGGTCACGTTCAGTGACGGTTCGACCTGGCAGCCGTCCTGACACCTGAAATGGTCGCCGCGGCCGCTGGGGAACCAGCGGCCATGGCCGACTCGTCCGACGCCCTGAGCCGCTTGGAAGAGCTGAGCGTCTCGGGCCACCTGCTCTCGAAGCTCAAGCACGCCCAAGCAGCCTCGCGCGCCGCGCTCGAAAGCGAGTTCGCCCGCATCGGGATCACGATCCCGCAGTTCCTCGCCCTCGCGAACGTCGACGAGAACGACAACATCTCCAGCGCCGAGTTGGCGCGCAAAAGCTACTGCTCGCCGCAAGCGATGATCACGATCGTCGCGCGGCTCGAAGCCGCCGGGCTCGTCAGCCGCGCGCCTGCGGCCGGCGGAGGGCGTTCGCTCGTCATGCGGCTCACGCCGAAAGGTACCGAGCTGCTCCGCTCCGCCCGCGCGCACGCGTACGCCATCGAGCGCTTCATCTTGGACCGGCTCGGCAACGCGCAGTACCTTGCGTTGCTCGACGCGCTCGACCGCGTCACGGCCGCGCTCTCCGAAGGCGCGACCGTCACCAAGACCACACCGTGGGACGCGTACCTCGAGAACGCTCCGGCCGTTCTGGAGCCCGAACGAACGCCGCAGCGCGCGCGCAAGGGCGCCTGAGCTCAGCTCAGCAGCTTCTTCAAGAACGCGTCGTGCTTGTACGACGACGAGCCGCCGAACTTCACCACCACCGCATCCGCGGACGGGAGGACGTACATCGCCTGTCCGCCGGATCCGCTCGCATAGACGACGTCCGGCGCCTGTGGCAACGGGCTGAGCCACCAGCACAATCCGTAGCGCGGGTTCGCCGGCGAGCCGCTGAAGCAGCGGGCGAGCGCCTCCGGCGGGACGATCGTCTTCTTCTTCCACGCGCCGCGGTCGCGCACGAGCAGCCCGAACTTCAGCCACTCGCGCGCGGCCAAGAACGCGCCGGTCGGAAGCGGCTGCGTTCCGTCCTTCAGCGAGCGCCACGAACCGACGCGCAATCCGATCGGATCGAGGATGCGCTCGCGCAAGAACGCGTGCGGCGTGAGCGCGCGCGGCGCCAGCTTCTGCGCCAGCACCGCGCCGAAGACTTGGGGCGGAATCCCGCCGTAGGTGAACTTCTCGCCGGGCTCGTCTTTCAGCTCGACCACGAGCGCTTTGGCATACTCCGGAACCGCGGCGCCCAGCCCGCCGAAACCGATCCCGCTGGTGAGCTGCAGCAGCTGGCGCAGCGTCACGCGCGCCTTCGCGCCGTCCGCCCACGACGAGATCGTGCGCGCAACCGGCTCGTCCAGCTCGAGCAGCCCGTCGTGCTCCGCCGCGACCGCGAGCACGCCCCAAAAGCTTTTCGTCCCGCTGTAGAGCGCGTGTGGTTTCTCTTCATGGTAACCGCCGCCGTAGCGCTCGAGGACGATCTGCTCGCCGCGCTGCACGACGAGCGCGTGCAACTGGTGCTTCTCCGCGTACGCGAGCGCCGCTTCGAGGTTCAGCGCCGCCGCGGGCGCGCGGCTCGTCAGAGCGGACGCCGCGGCAGCGAGCCGCTCGCCGGCACGGTCGTAAACGTGACGTTCTCCGTAACGACGACCGTCGAGGTCAGCGTACCTAGATCCAGCTGGCCCGGCTGGCCCGGGAAGAATTCCGTCGGTCCGGGACAGCCGCCGAACTCCGAAACCGCGGCGACGCCCTCGACGGTGACGCCGGTGAGCGCCGCGAGCGCCTGCGCTTTCCGGCGTGCGTCGGCGATCGCCGCGGAGCGCGCGTCTTGCTCGTGCGGGGCACATGCGTCGCTCGGGACGGAAAACGTCACGGCCTCGAGCGTCGCCCCGGGATGCGCGAGCATGTACGCGGCCGCTGCGCGACCCAGGCTTTCGAGCTTCGCGCGCGAGACGTCGCGGACGGTCCCTCGCAACGTCGTCGACCCGTTGCCGTAGAGCTGCGAGCCCGTCGGACCGACCACGGGGTTCTCGACGCCCGCCGCGCGCAGCGCCGCGACCACCGCGGCCTCGTCCGCGTTGCCGCGCGCTTGCGCCACGAACTGGACGTCCTTCACCGGGAACCGCACCGCGCCGCGCCCCTGCACGCTGATTCCCATCGCCGCGGAGAGCGCGCCGGGGCCGTTCCGCGGCACGTTGACCTGCGCGCTCGCGGCGAGCGGCAGCAGCACGAGCCCGAGTACGGCGATTCGCTTCAGCATGGCCATACGTGTTCGTCGCGGGCCCCGGCGTTCCGGTTCATCGCGGGCGCTATTCGAGCTGCGACTCCGCGAGGTCGAGGTCCCATTGCAGCTGGCGGAAGAGATCGTCGGTGAGCGCGCCGGCGCGGCGCAGCTCCTGCAGGGCACGCTGCTGCGCCTCGAACGCCTCGCGGCGCAGCCGGCCTTCGATCGCGTGCTGCTGCGCGTCGTCGTCCGGCTCGGCGCCGTCGGCGTGCGCGGTGAAGTGCGCCGCTTGCAGCTCGTAGTGCGCGTGCAGGCGTCCGGCGATCTCCCACTCCGCCGGCGAGGCGAACGAAGGCTCCAGGCTGCGCAGGTGCGCGCGGACCGCGTCGGCGAGCTGGACGCGCGCGGCCGCGAGCGCTTTTCCTTCATCGTCGGCGCCGTGCACGCCGAGCCGGCGAATGATCCACGGCAGCGCGAGCCCTTCGCCGACCAGCGTCACCACGATGACGACGAAGGTCACGAACAGGATCAGGTTGCGCTGCGGAAACGGCACGCCGGGCGCGATCGTCTCCGGCAGCGCGAGCGCGGCGGCGAGCGAGACGATCCCGCGCATCCCCGCCAAGCTGAGCACGAGCACCGACTGCCACGGCGGATCGGGACCTTCGCGCTCGCGAATCTTCGGCCACAGCTTGCGCCGGCCGTACGCCGCCGGAAACATCCACGCCACCCGCACCACGATGACGAGCAGCGCGATCGCAAGCGCCCAGCCGATCACCGTCGCGAGCGAATACGGTTGGAGCGTGCGGACGATGCTGCGCAGCTGCAGTCCGATCAGCACGAACGCGGCGCCGTTGAAGACGAAGAACAGCAGGTTCCACGTGTACGCCGCGGCCAGCCGGGCGTCGGCGTCGAAGATCTGCGTCGATTTCCGGCTCAGGTAGATGCCGCCGGCCATCGCGGCGAGCACGCCGGAGGCGCCGATCGCGTCGGCCGGCACGTACAGCGCGAACGGCGTGACGAGCGAGATCGAGACCGAGATCAGCTCGTCGCCGAGCCCGGCCTTGCGAATCGCGACCGAGACCTTCGCGATCAGCCACGCGATCGCGAGCCCGACCGCGACGCCCACGATCACGACGTAGGCGAACTGCAGCGCGGCGGCGAGCAGCGAGAACGCGCCGGTCGCGACCGCGATCACCGCGAAGCGGTAGATCACCAGGCCCGTCGCGTCGTTGACCAGGCTCTCGCCGCTGATGATCGTCATCAGCGTGCGCGGCAGCGAGACCTCTTCGGCGATCGCGTCGGTCGCGACGGCGTCGGTCGGCGAGAGGATCGCGCCGAGGACGAAGCCGAGCGCGAGCGGGAAGCCCATCAGCCAGTGCGCGGCGTATGCGACGATCAGCGAGGTGAACGCGACCAGCCCGATCGCCAGCATGAAGATCGGCTGGTAGAACCGTTTGAACCAATGGTAGTCGGTCGTCCAGCCGTCCCCGAAGATCAGCGCCGGCAGAAACAGCAGAAAGACGAGGTCGGGGCGCAGCTCGATGGTCGGCACGCCGGGGATCAGCGCCAACACGATCCCGCCGGCGACGAAGACGACCGGATACGGGACGTGCAGCCGCTTCGCCAGCAGCGCGAGCGCGACGATCGCGGCCAGGATCGAGACCAGCAGCACGCCGCTCACGTCTCGCGCACCTGCGGCTGCGTGAGCGCGACGAACAGCACGACGAGCGTCGCGACGACTCCGGCGAGCACGAGCGTCCAGCGCAGCTCGAGCAGCGTCGCCAGCGATCCCACCAGCAGCGAGCCGAGCGGGACCAGGCCGAGCAGGATCATCGAGTAGACCGAGACGGCGCGCCCGCGCATCTCGTCGGGCGCGAGCGTCTGCAGCATGATGTTCGAGGAGCCGATGAAGCTCATCGTTCCAAGCCCCGTCGCGGTGAGGATCACCGCCGCGAGCCCGAAGTGCGAGGTCAGCCCGAGCGCCGCGACGCCGAGCGAGGCGCAGACGGCCGACACGAGCCAGATCGTTCCGCGCCGCGAGCCTCCCGTCGCCGCGGTGAAGAACGCGCCCGCGATTGCGCCGACTCCGCCGGCCGCCATCAGCAAGCCGAGCCCTTTCGCACCGGTGTGCACGACGTGCACGGCGTAGGCCGGGAGCAGAAAGTTGTACGGCCGCACCGTGAGCGAAGTGACGACGAGCAACAGCACGACCCAGCGCAGCACCGGGTGTCCGATCAGGAACCGCACGCCTTCCAGAACCGCGGCGAACACCTTTCCGCGGCGCTTACTCGAGGGCGGCGCCGGCTTCATGAAAGCCAACGCGGCGACGACCGCCAGCGTGGTGACCGCGTTGACCAAGAAGCACGGCGCGACCCCGATCGCCGCGATGAGCAGTCCGGCGAGCGGCGGGCCGACGACGCTCGGGGCGTTGAACGCGACCGAGTTCAAGCCGATCGCGCCGCCGACGTACTCGCGCGGCACCATCAGCGGAACCCAGCTCTGCCGGGCCGGGGCGTCGAACGACTGCGTCGCCGCCTGCAAGCCGCTGGTGATCATCAGCGTCCACAGCGGCGCGTGGTTCGTCGCGACCAGCCCGAAGAGCACGAACGAGAGCGCCGAGGTCGTGCCGTTGGTGATGAAGAGCACGAACCGGCGGGGGTAGCGGTCGGCGACGACGCCGGCGAACGGCGAGAGCACCAAGACCGGGACCGCGCGCGCCGCGCCGATCAAGCCGATGTCGAGCGCACCGAGCCGCGCGTTCGGCGCCATTGCAGCGACGTAGAAGCCCAGCGCGGTGAACTGCATCCACGTCCCGAGATTCGAGATGAGCAGCCCGGTCCACAGCAGGCTGAAATCTTTGAAACGGAACGGTCCGAGAAAGCCGGGGCGGCGATCGGGGATCCGTGGCTCGGCGATCACCCTCCGGCGGCGCGGACGGCGGTGACGACGATCTCGGCGCTGCCTTCGACGCCGAAGCGCGAGGTGTCGACCACGAGGTCGTAGTTGCGCGGATCGCCCCAGGTCACGCGGTAGCCTTCCCGCGCGTACGCGCGGCGCGCCTCGTCGATGCGCGCGATCTCCGCGCGCGCGGCGGCGAGGTCGACGCCGAGCGATTCGGCGACGTGCTCGGCGCGCCACGCCGGCGGCGCGTGCACGAAGACGCGCACCACGTCGGAGCGCTCGCGCAGGATCGCGCCGGCCATTCGCCCGACGATGACCGCGTTGCCGCTCGCGGCTTCCTCGCGCACCGCTTCCTCGATCGCGCGCCGCGTCTCGGCGGGAACGTCGTCTTCGGCCGGCGGCTGCGCCGCCTCCGGGACGCCGCCGCTGAGCCCTTGCAGCACCCGCTCGCCGAATCCGCGCGGCCGTTCGGTCGCGGTCTGCACGACGTCGGCCGAGGTCCCGAGCCGCCACGCCGCGACGACCGGCAACTGCTCGTCGACCAGCCGGTAGCCGAGCTTTTCCGCCACCAGCCGCGACACCGCCAGCGCCGAAGCGCCGTACATCCGCGAGATCGTGACGATCATCGGCTCGGCTCTTCGCTGCCCGTCAGATTTCGACCGTTACGCCGAGCTCGACGCGGCGTTCCGCTTTGATGCGCAAGTCGTCGGGGAGCGGGCGCGCGTTGCGCTGCAGCGCGGTGTAGAGCTCACGGCGCCAGCCCGGCATGCCGTGCCCCAGCGCCGCCTCGATCTTTGGGTCGGCGTAGAAGAACGAGGTGTCGTCGCGGTCGAGATCGAGCCCGAACGCGTCGCACGAGCGCAGGATCGGGTCGATCCGCGGCGCCTCCATGTAGCCGAAGCGCGCGATGACGCGGATCAGGCGCAGCGAGAACCGCTCGACGGTGACGCGTTCGGCGTCGTCGACGTACGGCGTGCCGGCGCGCGCGATGTTCAGCACGACCATGCGCTCTTCGCGCGCGCGGTCGCGGATCCAGCGGTGGCGCGCCAGGAACGGGACGCCGCGCGGGTCGGGCGTCAGAAACACCATCGTGCCCTCTTCGGCCATCCCGGCCGGCAGCTTGTCGAGCACCTCTTCGATCGGAACCTGCTGCTCGGCGAGCGCCTTCGCGAGACACCGCCGGCCTTCGAGCCAGGTCAGGCTGATCAAAGTGAGCACCGCGCTGATCGAGATCGGGATCCAGCCGCCGTCGAGGAACTTCGGCAGCGAGGCGAGGACGAGGCTGCCGTCGACGCACACGAAGGCGGCGACGAGCAAGACCGAGAGGACGCGGTTCCAGCGCAGCGTGCGCGAGATCACGACGTAGAACGCGAGCGAGGTGCATAGCATCGTGAACCCGACCGCGAGGCCGTACGCCGACGCGAGCCGGTCGCTCGAGCGGAACGAGACGACGAGCAACGCGCACCCGATCGCGAGCCAGCGGTTCACCGACGGCACGAAGACTTGGCCTTTGTAGAGGTGCGAGGTGTGCTGCACCAGGACCCGCGGTGCGAGGTTCAGCGCGATCGCCTGCTCGACGAGGGTGAACGTCCCCGAGATCAGCGCCTGCGAGGCGATCACCGTCGCGAGCGTCGCGAGCACCACCATCGGGATCAGCGTCCAGCCCGGCGCCAGCGCGTAGAACGGGCTGTCGAGCGCGCGCGGATCGCCGATCAGCCGCGCACCCTGGCCGAAGTAGTTGAGCACGAGCGCCGGAAAGACGAGCGCGTACCACGCGCTCACGATCGGCTTGCGCCCGAAGTGCGAGAGATCGGCGTACAGCGCCTCCACGCCTGTCACCGCCAGGATCACTCCACCGAGGATCGTGAAGCCGGCCAAGCCGCCGCGCGTCATGAAGCGCAGCGCGTGGCGCGGATCGAGGCCGTAGAGCACCTCGGGATGGCGCACCAGCGCGAGCGCGCCGAGCACGCCGATCACGATGAACCACAGGATCATCACCGGGCCGAAGAGCCGCCCGACCTTCTCCGTCCCGCGGCTCTGCAACGCGAAGAGCACGATGATCACCGCGAGGGAGATCGGCACGATGTACGGCTGAAACGCGTTTGAGACCACGCCGATCCCTTCGACCGCCGAGATGATCGAGATCGCGGGCGTGATCACGCCGTCGCCGAAGAGCATCGACGCGCCGATCACCACGATCAGCGTCAAGCCGACGGGGCGAATCATCTTCGCGAACTGGGGCGGCGGCGAGGCGAGCGCGAGCAGCGCAAGGATCCCGCCCTCGCCGTCGTGGTCGACGCGCAGGATGAACGTGACGTACTTGACGCACACCACGATGACGAGCGCCCAGAACAGCAGCGAGCAGATGCCGAGCACGTCGGCCAGCTCGCCCTTCGAGCCGGCGAGCCCGAGGCAGACCTTCAGCGTGTAGAGCGGGCTCGTCCCGATGTCGCCGAAGACGACGCCGATCGCCGCGACGATCAGGAGCAATGGGGTCTTGGCGCGGCGCTGCGTCACGGACCCTTTGTCCCCCGTCGCGCTCGAAATCTCCCTCGGTGAGGAAGCGACCACGTCACACCGCCTCGGCAGGCGGGGCGACGATCCCCAGCGCCACCGCGCGGGCGACGGCGCGGGCGCGCGAGCTCACGCCCAGCTTGCCGGTGACGCGCGCGACGTGCGTCTCGACCGTGCGCGCGGAGACGATCAGCCGCTGCGCGATCTCGCGGTTGGTCAAGCCCGCGGCGAGCAGCTCCAAGATCTCGTGCTCGCGCGCGGTGAGCGGCTCGCGCGGCTCGTCGCGTTTCACCGCGGCGCTCGTCTGGCGGCCACGCAGATGCGGCGCGGCGAACCGCGCGACGAGGTGCGTCTCGAAGCGCGCGCCGCCGTGCGCCGCGCGCGCGAGCAGCTCGTCGTATGTTTCGGCGCGCTGCGCGCCGCGCGCGATCGCGCGCAGCGCGGTTCCCAGCGGTGCGAGCGCCTCCGGCTCGGCGCGGCGCGCGATCAGGCCGTCGAACGGCGCGCTCCTCAGCGGCGTCTCGATCGGGTGTCCGGCCAGCGCGTCGAGGAAGTCCAGCATTTGCGCGGCCGACCACAGCGCGACCGCGTCGGCGCCGTCGACCGGCGCCGCTTGCGCGAGCGCAGTCCGCGCGTGCTTGCGGCGCGCGTCCGCGTCGTTCGCGCCGGCGAGCGCGGTGAAAGCGGCCGCGTCGGCGCGCGCCAGCGGATCGTCGCCGCCGCTGGCGGCGAGCGCGGCGAGCAAGTCGCCGTCGAGCGCGTCGGCGCGCGCGAGAATCCGCGTCGCGAGCGTGCGCGTGCGCTCCGCGTCGCGCGCGTACCACGCGGCGTCGGCCGAACGCAGCGCCGCGCGCGCTTCGCGCCGCGCCGGCGCGGTCTCGCCGGCGTGCAGCGCCGCTTCGGCGAGCGTCGCGTGCAACGCGGCGGCTTGCGCGCGCAGCGCGAACGGGCGCGCGATCCGCTCGCCTTCGCGCGCCAGCTCGTACGCGGCGGTCGTCTCACCGCGCAACAGCGCGAAGCGCGCCGCCCACACGAGCGCGCCGGCGTAGCGCACCAGATCGTCGCTCGCCGCCCAGGTTTCGATCAAGCCGTTCGCGATCTGCTCCGCCGCCTCGAAATCGCCGAGCGCGACGTGCGCGTAAGCGGCGAGCGGCGCGACGTCGGCGAGCACGGTGGGATCGCCGCCGTCGGCCAGGCCGTCGAGCCGCGCCAGCGCGTGCTCGAAGCGGCCGGCCAGCGCGTCGGCCCACCCGGCGCGCACCAGCGCCTTCCCTTGCGCAGCCGCGCCGTGACGGGGGGCGCGCGCGAGCAGCTCGTCGATGCGCTCGCGCGCGACCGCGTCGCCGTGCGCGAGATCGGCTTCGATCCACTGCAGTCGCGCCTCGAACGCGAGCGCTTCGTCGCCGGCGGCGTCGGCCTCGCGCGCCGCCTCGATGAACGACGCGCGCGCGTCGTCGCCGCGCGACTTCGCCAGCAGCCCGTCGGTGAGCGCGACGAGCGCCGGCTCGGCGGCGCGCGCCGCGCGCACGCGCGCAAGCGCACCGCGCACGCCGTCGACGAGGCCCGACGCGACGGCGGCCGGTGCGTAGTTCCGCAGAAACGCGGCGTCCGCGGCAACGTTGTGCGCACGTTCCAAATGAAAGAGCGCGGGGCGCAAGCGCCCGGCGCGCGCGTAAGCGGCGGCCGAGTCACCGTGACGCGCGGCGAGCGCGCGTTCGCCCGCGCGGCGCGCGAGCGTTTCGCGCACGAGCGGGTGAACGCGAAAGCCGCCGCGCACCGTGCCGACCAGAGACGCGTCGTCGGCGAGCGCGGCGAAGCGCGCGGCGACGGCGGAATCGTTCGGCGCGACGATATCGGGCTCGATCGTCTCGTACGCCGCGGTCGCTTCCAGCAACGCGCGATCGTCCGGCGCAAGCGCGTCGAGCCGGTGCGCGACGAGCTCGTCGAGGAGCGCGTCGGAGGATGCGGGCGCGCGGAGCGCAAGCGCGACCGCGATCGGCCAGCCTTCCGTGCGCTTCAGCAGCGCTTGGATGCGGGCGTCGTCAGCGTCGACGCCCAGCGAGCGCGCGAGCGCGCGCGTGCGATCCGCATCGAACCGCAGCCCGCTCGCGTCGACGAGCGCGCCACGTCCGGCGGCGACCGCTTCCGGCATCCCGACGTCGACCGGCACGCGCGTGAGCAAAACGAGCCGCACCGGCTCGGGCATCCGCCGCGCGAGCGTGCGCGCGAACGCGGCGAACGAGGGGCCGAGCACGTGCGCGTCGTCGACGACGATCCGCAGCGGCGCATCGACGTGGGTCAGCTCCTCGGCGAAGGCGGCGCCGAGCCGCTCGGGATCCGCGCGCTGCTCGGCGAGCGCGAGCGTGAGCCGGCCGACGTCAGGCCGGACGGCGCGCACGCGCGCCAGCAGCGCGCCGGCGAACGCGTCGGTTTCCCACGGCTGCGCGTCGTACCAGGCGACGCTGCGATCTCCGTCGAGCGCGGCGCGCGTGCTCGTCGTCTTGCCGTAGCCCGCCGGCGCCTGGACGACGACGAACGGCGCGTCGCTCAGCGCCCGACGCAGCGCCTCGGGAAGCATCGCCGAGCGCTTCGCTGCTTTCTACTCCTCACCTCGGGGCGCGCCGTCTTCGCGTTCGAGCGCCTCGCGCTCGCGCTCGGCGCGCGTCCCGCGGCGCGGCTTCGGCTCAATCGGCCCCGCGCCGCTCTTCTGACGCACCGCGAGCCACTGCTCGGCGCCGATCCGACCGGCACTCGCTTGCTTCTTCTTTTTCTTCGCCTTTGTCATCGTAGCCGCAAGGTGGGGTGAAGTTGTCGTAAATGTGCGCTTTCGTTGCGGGGAGCCGCCTTCACTTGCGCGCACGTCGCGGTATGCCGACGCCGCTTTATCGACGCGCGAGCCTTTTCGCTGCGCTCGCGCTCCTCGCCGGTTGCGGTGGCAGCAGCCACGCAACCTTGCTGCCGCAGCCGCACGCCGGCTCGCCGTCGAGCAACTCGGGCGGAAGCATGTCTTTCGTCATCAAGGTTCCGCAGTCGTCGAAAGCGAGCTCGTCGCGCGCGCGCGCGCCGCGCTACGTGTCGCCTGCGACCCAGTCGCTCGGGATCACGATCGATCCGGGAACCGGGAACCAGAGCTTTCACGGTCAGAACATCGGGCCGGGTCAGCCGGGCTGCAACAACCCCACGCCGGTCTCGCCGCTGACCTGCACGGTGAGCGTCAACGCTTCACCGGGCTCGCACACGTTCGACTTCCGCACCTATGACGGGGCGCTCGACGGCAACGGCAACCCGCAAGGCAACGTGCTCTCCACGAACATCGGCTTCCCGTTCACGATCGTCGCGGGCCAGGCCAACACCATCAACTTCGTCCTGCAAGGAATTCCGGTCGGGATCTCGCTGACGGCATCGCCGAATCAGGACGTGCGCGGCGATCAGATCGGCGGCTTCGACCTCTACGGGGCGTACAAAGCCGACGGGTCGACGATCTTCCCGCGCACCTTCACCGCGGTCGCGACCGACGCGGACGGTAACTTCATCGTCGGCCCCGGTGCGCCGGCGATCACGGTGACCAGCTCCGACACCACCGCGATCTCGAACGGCGTCGCGGCAGCGAGCAACGCCAACTTGTTCACCCTCACGCCGGCCGGCTGGGCCTACAACAACGGGTTCCAGCTCACCGTCACGGCGACGCCGTCGACCGCGAGCCAGTCGAACAGCGGCGCCTCGCCGACGGTGATCCACGTTCCGATCCGCTACGTCGCGCGCAACGCGCCGCGCATCTACCTCTCCGGCGGCCCGGGCCAGAACTGGGTCAAGGTCTACGACGAGAACGGCAACGCGGTGACCGTCAGCGGCACCTTCCCGAACGTCAACGGCCCGATGGGCTTGGCGTACGACATGTTCCAGCAGCGCATCATCGTCGCCAACTACTCGAACAACACCGTGACGGCGTACAATCTCGACGGCACCGCCACCGGTCCGGGCACCCCGATCTCGCTGGTGAATCCGATGGCGGTCGCGATGGACAACAGCATGCAGCGGATCTACGTCGCCACGCACGACCAAGGGCTGTTCGTCTTCGACACCACCGGCGGCCCCGTGACGACGAGCGGGAACTGGAAGATGCCCGCGAACGTAACGCACGGAACGCCGAACGCGTTCCCCTACGACGTGACGGCGCTGCTGATCACCGACCGCGGTATGGGCAACGTGGGAAGCGTGTACGTCGAGGACACCGCCTCGGGCTCGGGCGAGATCTACGACCTCGACGGCAACTGGCGCTACAGCTTCGACGCGCACAACGGCTTCTCGGGCCTCGCTCAGGATCCCGCGTCCGGACGCATCTATGCCACGTTCGGCGCGCAGCCCGTGCTCGTGTTCGACGAGATCGGAAACTTGATCAGCGTGCCGGGAACGTGGCCGAACGCGCACCAGCCGATCGGGATCGGCTTCAACCCCGCGAACGGCCTGCTCTACGTGAACAACTCGCAAGGCGCGGCGCACGCCGGCCCCAACGTGACGGTGTACGACCAGAGCGGAAACCAAGTCTCGACGTCCGGCGCGTTCACCGGCGCCGACAACGGTTGGGGGCTCGCGGTCGTCCCATAGCGGCGGCAGCCGAGGCGGCGGCGGCCCCACGCCGAAGTCGCCTCGTGCATGCCGGTCATCGAGACGCGCGACCTGCGCAAGGTGTTCCGCTCGCTCGTCCGGCACCCGGGCGTCGGCGGGACGCTGCGCACGCTGTTCTCGCGCGAATACGAGGACAAGGTCGCGGTCGAGGGCGTCACCCTGACAGTGAACGAAGGCGAATTGGTCGGCTACATCGGGCCGAACGGCGCCGGCAAGTCCACGACGATCAAGATGCTCACCGGCATCCTCGTCCCGACGTCGGGCGAGGTCCGCGTCGCGGGGCTGGTGCCGCACGAGCAGCGGCAGAAGAACGCGCGCAACATCGGCGTCGTGTTCGGGCAGCGCTCACAGCTCTACTGGGACTTGCCGCTGATCGAGTCGTTCGAGCTGCTGCGCGCGATCTACGGCATCAAGCCGGACCGCTACCGCGCGAACCTCGACCACTTCACCGACGTGCTCGACATGGGCGGCTTCCTGCGCACGCCGGTGCGGCAGCTCTCGCTCGGCCAGCGGATGCGCGGCGACTTCGCGGCGGCGATGCTGCACGATCCGCCGGTGGTCTTCCTCGACGAGCCGACGATCGGGCTCGACGTCGTCGCGAAGGAGGCGATCCGCGAGTTCATCGCGCGCGTCAACCGCGAGCGCGGGACGACCTTCATCCTCACCACCCACGACCTCGCCGACGTCGAGCGACTGTGCCGCCGCATCGTGCTGATCGACAAAGGGACGCTGGTCTACGACGGCGAGATCGACGCGCTGCGCGACCGCTACGGCACGCACCGCACGCTCGTCATCACCCTGAACGAAG
>Ga0213878_10000317_pt1 | contig 18617 bp, 17 predicted proteins | sample VelepicoBEBS_R02_FD_161053 | JGI IMG/M metagenome (GOLD analysis project Ga0213878, IMG submission 161053) | Vellozia epidendroides bulk soil microbial communities from rupestrian grasslands, the National Park of Serra do Cipo, Brazil - BS_R02 | ecosystem: Environmental > Terrestrial > Soil >... | reverse complement strand
ACTGCCGGGATGATCTCACCCGCTTTTTCGATCACTACAATGTCACCCTCACGAACATCTTTGCGTCGTATCTCGTCTCCGTTATGGAGCGTTGCCCGTGAAACCGTCGTCCCGCTGACAAATACCGGATCAAGATTGGCCACGGGCGTCAGTTTTCCAGAGCGCCCCACGTACACTCTAATGGATTGCACCCGAGTCTCCGCACGTTCGGCTTGGTATTTGTAGGCCATTGCCCAGCGAGGCGCTTTCGATGTGTAGCCGAGTTGTTCCCGGAGATCATAACGGTCGACCTTAACGACCGCACCATCCATCTCGTACCCGAAATCGTGCCGCATACGGCCCAAGGTTTGAATCGCTTCGATGACCTCGTCCACCGATTGCGCGGTCCAGACCTTCTCATGTGTCGGCAGGCCCCAACTCTTCAGCCGGCCCAAGGCTTGCTGGTGAGTCGATACTTCGTCTCCGGTCAACAGACCGAAGCCATAAAAAATCGCACTCAGCTTTCTTTTAGCCACAAGTGCAGGGTCGAGCTGTTTGAGACTCCCGGCAGCCGTATTTCGTGGATTGGCAAAAAGCGGCTCCCCGGCTTCCTCGCGTTCGGCGTTCAACGAGGCGAATACCTTTTTAGGGAGAAAAACCTCGCCGCGTACCTCCACCTCATCCGGCACGGAACCATGCAGGCGCAGCGGTACGGCGCGAATCGTCCGAATATTTGCCGTGACATCATCGCCGGTAACACCATTTCCGCGCGTTGCCGCATACTCCAGAAGCCCGCTGCGGTAAAGAATGGAAATGGCCACCCCGTCGACTTTAGGCTCGATCACTGCGTCAATGGTTTCACCCGGAAGTAGTCGCTGCAACCGTCGGAAGAACTCTGCGACCTCTTCCTCCGAATAGGTGTTATCCAGGCTAAGCATGGGCGTACGGTGCGTCACTTGGATAAAGCCCTCGAGGGGAGCTCCCCCAACTCGCTGAGTCGGCGACTCCGGTGTTACGAGCTCAGGAAATTCTTTCTCAAGCTCCCGCAGCTCACGGTACAAATTATCGTACTCCTGGTCACTGATGCTCGGAGCAGCCTCCAGGTAATACCGTAGGTCATGCTCGGCGATTTCTTTCCGCAGTTCCAGGATCCGGTGTTTGGCTTGGTCGACTTTTTCCATGGATAAGGATTAAGGTGCAGGCTACTGCCGGACCGCTCTCTAGGCCAGCCTGCGAAATCAGAAATCAATCAGCAGCAGCGAGCTCAAACCCACAGTGATGGCGCATTTTTGCCATTCGTTGGGCGGTTTTTTCTCCTCTCGATTCGAAAACCGCTCAAGGTCAGCATGATCTCCACGGAAAAAATCTTCCCAGATTTCCTGGCACAAGAGATGCTTCTGTAACATCTCGGTTCGGCTACTAGCTGGGATAGATAAAGGAGCGCGGCTCGATTGGAGCGGGGCATCGTATGCAAGAAATCGGGGGTTCTTGCGAACAGGGGGGAATCCAATCGAGCTGCTTCTTTTATCACCTGCGAATTAATGGGGCCGTCGCGCTCGCGCGACGCCCCTTGGAGCCGCTATCCTGCCAGTGTGCTCGGTAGTCGAGGTTGGTAATTGACCGGACAATCCATTTTGCTTGTGAGGGAGAACATTTCGGGAAACGGACGACGTTGGACTGATCAATCCAGGATATTCGCCCGGCGTCGTCGCCGCCTCTCTCCAGCCGCTTCGACCTGCTCCGCCATAGGACCGGCAGACCGGTCCGGTCTCTGCACCGCGTGGAAATACGCTTATCTGTGCCGTGCAGGCATGCGGTTGACCCGATACGTCGAGTAGCTCGGGTAGGGCGGTAGGGCGAAGCTCCGCCTGAGCCGCGACGCGTGACGCCAAGTAAGCGAAGCGTCCCGCTTTGCACACTTCGGAGTTAAGCAAACCGAGACGCTTCGCCTACGTCGTATCGCATCACGTGCCACGGCTCGGACGGAGCGGCTCGACTGAGCTCGCCGAAGTCCTCGCCCTACCTCCTCGATTCCTCGAGTTCTTCCCAACTCCTCGTTTAAAAAAACAAACCTCCGACCGATCCTTCGGCGCAGGACGAAGCTACTTTGTGGGTAAATTGCAACGATTAGGCTGGCACAGGCCGCAAAACCTTTTAAAAATGTTAAGCACGGTCGCCCCTCTCTCCGCGAAAATGAACTTTATTAATCAATCGTCCAAGAGCCCTTAAGGTTTGTCACGATATTCTGGTTCAATACTAAATACATTACATGGATTCCCTCGATTTAGAGATCTTATCTCTTATCCAAAATGATGCTCGCGTTGCCCACGCTTCGGTCGGCGAAAGGCTGGGGCTCACGGCGCCGGCGGTTCATGCGCGGATCAAACGCCTTGAAAAAGACGGCGTGATTCGCGGATATCTTACTTCGATAGATCCACTCGCGGTCAACCAGAGCTTGTTGGCTTTCGTGCGAGTGATGAACAACGCTGCCGGCAAGAACGAGCAAGCTTTCGAAGGGTTTATTCGTCAACAGCCCAATATTCTCGAATGCCACGACATCTCCGGCGAAGACAGCTACATGTTAAAGGTCCGTACCGATTCACCGGACTCTCTCCGGCGCTTGCTGTCCAGGATTCGCGAATTCCCCGGAGTAGAACGCACCGTCACGTCTATCACCCTTTTGACCATCAAAGAATCCGGCGGACCACCGCTCTCTGTGCGCGCCAGCGAGACCCGCTAGGACTTCCCGTAGCATGGGCGTCTCGCCCGTGATCATACGCGTCTCGCCCGCGCCTCCGCGACGATCATGCGTGTCCCACCCGGTGCCTCCGCGACGATCACGGGCGGGACGCCCATGCCACATTCAGATCACGAATAGATCCATAAACCGATGCACCGGCGTGGACTCGAGCCGGCTCGGATCGGCACAGAGCTCGAGTATCGCATCTGCTTTGCGCGGCGAAATCCGGCCGCGCAGGTTGCGCTCGAACTTCTGCAATAACAACGGTAACCCTTCCCTGCGACGGCGCCGATGGCCGATGGGATACTCTACACTAATGCGCTCTGTGCTTGTCGAGTCCTTGAAAAAGACTTGCACACTGTTACCGATCGAACGCTTGGCCGGGTCGAGGTAATCGGCCGTGAACTGTCCATTTTCTACGACCTCCATCTTCCCGCGAAGCCGGTCGATACGCGGATCTGAAGCAACGGCGTCTTCATAATCTTCGGCTGTCAACCGGCCGAAAATGAGAGGTACAGCAACCATGTACTGAATGCAGTGGTCTCGGTCTGCCGGATTTGCCAGCGGACCGGTCTTGTCGATGATCCGCTTACCGCTCTCCTGTGTTTCAATGACGATGCGCTCGACCTCGTCGAGTCGCCCGGCAATCTGTGGATGCAATCTGACTGCGGCCTCAACGGCCGTCTGCGCATGGAATTCGGCCGGGAACGAGATCTTGAACAAAATATTCTCCATAACATAAGAACCGAATCCCTCCGCGGGAACCCTGACCTCGTTGCCTCTGAATAATACCTCCTGGAAACCCCAGATTTTCGCGCTTAACGCGCTCGGATAACCCATTTCGCCTCGCAACGCTTGCAAAGCGAGCCAGACAGCTCGGCTCGTCGCATCGCCGGCTGCCCAGGATTTTCGTGATCCCGTGTTTGGGGCGTGCCGGTAAGTACGGAGTGCCGCGCCGTCGATAAACGCGTTCGAGAGCGCGGCGATGACATCATCGCGCGTACCGCCGAGCAGCCGCGTTACGACGCCGGTTGAGGCGATTCGCACCAGCAGCACGTGATCGAGACCGATGCGGTTAAATCCGTTCTCCAAGGCCAGCACACCCTGAATCTCATAGGCTTGGACCATGCCGAGCAGCACGTCGCGGATCGTAAGCGCCCCTTCGTTGACCCTTTCCCGAGAAACATAATCGGCCACCGCTAGTATGCCCCCAAGGTTGTCCGAGGGATGACCCCATTCCAACGCAAGCCAGGTATCATTGAAGTCGAGCCAGCGTACCATCGCGCCGATGTTGAAAGCGGCGCGAACAGGGTCCAACTCGTAGGAGGTACCCGGAACCCGCGCACCCACGCCGGGCATGGTTGCTCCGGGCACCACCGGGCCAAGCAGCTTGGTGCACGCCGGGTAACTCAACGCGAGCAGACCGCAGCCAAGCGTGTCCATCAGACATAACCGCGCCGTATCGAGCGCCTCTTTGCTCCTGATTTGATCGACCCTGATCACATAGTCAGCTATCTGCTGCAAGAGCGCGTCTGGTTCCGGGCGCACGGCGCTGGTGAGATCGTGGTGTGGCATAAACACAGGCTTGTTTTCTCGTTTCCGCACTCTCTCCGAATTAAAAAGCAAGAATCGGAGTTCGGAGCGAATGAAGAAGAATAATATCCCTGTAAATTACAAGAAAGGTTCAGATGATCAGATCAACGCAGCTCCAAAATACGGATCAACTCTTTACCTCCGACGAAGCCAAATGGCAGGCTCTCGTCGAAAAGGATCCGGCCGCCGATGGGAAATTTTGCTACGCGGTCAAGACTACGGGTGTCTATTGTCGACCTTCCTGTCTGTCCCGCGTTCCGTTGCGCAAAAATGTGGCGTTTTTTGACTCTCCCGAGGCGGCTGAGCAAGCGGGTTTTCGCGCCTGCAAACGTTGCTGTCCCACGGGTCTGACGATCGCTGCCCAACGCGCCACCGCAGTAGCGAAGGCTTGCCGCGCCATTGAAGCGGCCGAAGAACTGCCCACGCTCAGCAGTGTCGCGAAGACAGCAGGAATGAGCCCCTACCATTTCCATCGTGTCTTTAAAGCCACCACCGGTTTAACGCCGAAAGCTTATGCTCAGGCGCATCGCTCCAAGCGGATCCGGGAAGAGTTAGCCAAGCGCAACACCATTACCGAAGCCATTTACGGCGCCGGCTTCAATTCGAATAGCCGGTTTTATGAAAAGTCTTCGGAAACCCTCGGTATGACTCCATCGCTTTTTCGTAAGGGAGGAACCGGAGTAAGTATTCGATTTGCCTTGGCCGAATGTTCTCTCGGTTCCGTTCTGGTTGCAGCGTCGCAGAAAGGCGTTTGCGCAATTTTCCTTGGGGACGACCCCGAGATCCTCGTTCAGGATCTTCAAAATAAGTTTCCAAAAGCGAATTTGATCGGCGGCGACCGGGACTTTGAACAGATCGTTGCGCAAGTCATCGGGCTTATCGAAGCGCCGAAGACAGGCTTCAACCTGCCGCTCGATATGCGTGGGACTGCCTTTCAGCAAAGGGTCTGGCGGGCATTGCGCGAAATACCGGCCGGCTCAACCCTGAGCTACGGCGACCTTGCTACGAGAATTGGCGCACCGAAAGCAGTCCGTGCTGTGGCCAGAGCGTGTGCCACCAACTCAATCGCCGTTGCCATTCCGTGTCATCGGGTTGTCCGCAATAATGGTGCCCTGTCAGGCTACCGGTGGGGTGTCGAACGTAAGGACACGCTGCTGAAAAGGGAGGCCGCATGAACTCGACTCTGGCAAAGACCAATTCCAAGGCCGAGGAGATTGCCGGCCGGGTCGCAGCCTTAGACTGGTCTCGAATCGAAGCAGACTTGGACAACTACGGATGCGCCATCGCTCCCGCGCTGTTGCTGCCGGCCGAATGCCGTAAACTGGCTGCGCTCTATTCTCAAGAAGATATATTTAGGAGTCGTATCGTTATGGCTCGGCACGGCTTTGGGCGGGGAGAGTATAAGTATTGGGAATATCCGCTGCCGGAAATAGTAGCTGCCCTCCGTGAAGCTCTCTATCCGGCGTTGTCAGGGATCGCGAATCGGTGGAACCAAGCCCTGGGAATCGATGCGAGCTTTCCCGCCGACCATTCCGAGTACCTGGACCGGTGCCATCGACACGGTCAAACCAGGCCGACCCCGCTCCTTCTGCAATACGGCGAAGGCGACTTCAATTGTTTGCATCAAGACGTTTACGGAGAGCTCGTTTTTCCGTTGCAAGTCGCTTTTCTGCTTTCAATGCCAGAGCAGGATTTTACCGGAGGCGAATTCGTACTGACTGAACAAAGACCCAGAATGCAGTCCCGGGCCGAAGTGGTCCGCTTGAACCAGGGTGACGCTGTGATTTTTGCAGTCCATCACCGACCGGTTCAAGGCTCCAGAGGAGTATACCGCGTCAACCTGCGTCATGGCGTCAGCCGAATTCGTTCGGGTCACAGGCACACGCTGGGTGTCATTTTTCACGACTCGAAATGACACCAGCGTATCGGTGTGTCGGCGTATCGGCGGAGGGGTGTATAGGTCATATAGGTCACATGGGTCATATAGGTCCTATAGGAAGCAAGGCGCTGAAACTAAGCAGCCCTTTCGAGGGTTTTTCTTACGCTCGCGACACGCCGACACGCCAATACGCCGACACGCTCCCCTCCTACTTCTCGACATCCTGCTTCCGAAACTGGCTAAACCCAAGCGGAGTCGAAACCCGGTGCGCCTTAATGTAGTGACGGACGGTCGGCTCTCCCTCCCCGGCGTGCATATTCCAGACCCGCTCGGCTAACTCGGTATCTGCCTTCGTCGTGCGCAAATGTTGCCTCATGTGCTCTGCCCAGGAAGATACAACCATTTCAGTCCGAAACGTTCCGGGATCTTCCAGGCTCTCTTCGATGCGGAAAAGAGACGCGCCGTTCCGCAAAAAGGTCAACCGGAGCTGTTCGACTAACGAAAGGAATTCTTCCCGATCTTCTGGGCGAATCATCGTCTCCACCATCACTGTGACGGGGCCGTCATCCGGTTTCGGCGCCAATGGGAAATCGTGTGCGGCCTCTAACGGCGCCGGCTCAAAATTGAGGGACTGCGCGAAGTTGATCGAGAGCGGGATGGCAAACACCAAACTGGCTGTGAGGAGCACGGCACCACCTAACAGCGTCTTGCCAAGCCCGAGAGAAGTCGCTGACCAGCCCCAAAGGATCGCGCCAAGCGCTACCCCGCCTTGTGACGCCATCATGTGCACCGCGTTCATTCGCCCCCGAGCCCAATGCGGCATCGCCCGTTGACCTGCGACCCAAAGTTCTGACGCGGATGTCGTCCAACTAAGGCCTGCCAACGCTGCGACCGGGAGAAAGAGCCACAGATTAGAAACGAATGCCATCAATGCAAAAACCGCAACCAGAAGGGCGCTCGCCAGGATGGTCAGCGTGTTCGGCGTGGCTTTAGCCCGGGCGTAAGGAAGGAACACGGTTGCGCCGAGCAACGATCCGATCCCCATGCTTGTGAATACTAACCCGAGCTGGCTCGCCTGAAGCCGCAAATGTTGAAGCGCAACCACCGGGACAAGGGCGGGCACAACCGCAATGAAGACGCCGAATAAAAAGTTGCGTGTCAGGATGACTTGCATTCCGGGTGCGTACCGAACGTACCGGGCCGCGCTGGCAAATGATTCCAGAAAGCTTTCCAATTGCGCCTTAGGCCGTCGCCGGCCTCGGTAACGTCGGGCTATCAGCATCGCCTCGCCTAAAAAGGCCACGGCGTTGAGAGAAAACAGCATCGCGGGCCCGACGACTGGCAGAACCAGACCGCCCAACGCCGGACCTGCAATCCCGGCGAAGTTCATTTGTACAGCACCCAGAGTGATCGCCGATGCCAGCTCCTGTCTTCGGACGATCTCGGGAATGATTGAGGCCCAAACAGGTGCGCTAAAGGCAAAGCCAACACCCATCAACAATACCGTTGCCAGTATGACATACGGATGCACCAGGTGCAGCCAGGTGCAGATCGCCAGCAGTGCCGCCGCGGCCGCTAACCAAAGATAAATCCCGATCAGTAAATACCGGCGCCGAGTCAAGTCCGCAATGGCTCCGGCTGGCAGGGTAAAAAGGAAAAAGGGCAGCGAAGCGCTCGTCGCCATCAGCGACAACAGGAAAGGTGAAGCACCCAGCGAATTCATGAGCCAGGTTGCCGCCGTGTCATGGGCGGACACACAACAGCCAGAGACAACACTTGCTAACCAAAGCCCGACAAAGACCCGATTCCTCAGGGCCAACCAGACGGAGGTGTTTTGTTGTGGCTTCGCGGTTGTGCTCATGAACCTATGATTGATCGAAATCGAGATTTTGCACAGAAGCCAAAAGCGGCAAAACTAGCGAAGCAATGCCGACGACCCCAAGTGAACTGCTAGGCAGACTCTTGGGGCGCTTTTGCCCCATATTTCAATGAATTGCTCCGTGAAGCGGAGCTTTAGAGCCTGTCCGCAGCGACCAGAGACCTGCGACTTGGATACCCGATCTACCAATGAGCTCCTTTTAGCAAATCTGACAGGCTCCCAGGCAGTTCAATCGAGCCTTGGCGCCCGACTCGGAAACAACCCGTCACTTCGGAACTTGGGCAGATGCGAGGGCTCATCTTCGAAATAATCTAGGAAGCTAACGGCGAAATGGCGCGAGTTCATCCTCGAGGAAGTTCTTTGAATGGATTGAAGATTTTAAGACCGGGCCGTCGGAAATGCCGGTCGTTGCCCGTGACAATGGTTAGGCCATACCGCAAGGCTGTTGCAGCGATGTAGCTGTCCTCGATCGGCATCCGTTGACCCGCTTGGTCGAGTTGATGCTGCAGGTCGGCCCAGATCTTTGCCACAGAGACGTTGAAGCCTCGGATGCGCCCCTGCATGGCCTCAATCAATCGCGTGAGCCATTCCTGAAGGGCTTCCCTTTGCCCTCCCTGTTTCGTGTAGACCCAGTAGGCTAGTTGAGCAATTACGATCGAGCTGGTGTAGCAGTGATCCCGCTCTTGGTGGAGCCGCTCGATGACCCGCGCGTCCCTGTGCCGCTTCGCGGGTTGACTGAGAACATCGGCGTCAAGCAACCAGTTCATAGTCTCGCGTGGAAATACTCTCGGCGTCGTGGCGGCAGATCGTCCATTGGGGCAGGGCACTGTTCCAGAACCGCCAGCCAGTCCTTTTCCCGGTTAATTCGGCGGAAGACAATGGCGTCATCGTCAGTGTCGATAGTGACCTCGAACGCATCCCCCGGCTGTGCAGCGCCGAGACCGGCCGGAACGGTCAAACGGCGTTTGGCATCCATCGTCAAGATCATAGTGGGACTATCCCACCGGCCCACGCGATGTCAATCGACCGACTGCTTTGCCCTGACGCCAACTCACATTGTTGGGTTTGTTCGCTTTAGCGGTCAAATCCGTGACGATAGCTTCATACAACCATGCTCTGGTCATTGCGCCAGAGGTAAACTTGCGATACTAAGACACCGGTGAACGGCTTCGGATGTGAAGAGATAAAGTAGAACTCTGGTTATTTTTCAACACTTTTTTATTCGTAAGTCGTTCAGAATCAGGCGTCCCCGTAGTTCAACGGATAGAACGGAGGTTTCCTAAACCTTAAATGTGGGTTCGATTCCCGCCGGGGACATAGCGATAAGTCGCTGATTACTAGTGTCTTAAGAAAAGTCACCAAATCTCACTGTACCTCACAATCCATCAAGTTTGATCACTGAAAGACACACACAAGACACACACGCAAGCTGCGGTCCGATTGTCTGCCTACGGCTTATTTAATTGGTCAGACTCCACTTTCTCGGTCCCAACAGAAGCGGCCTCGACATCCCCAAATCGTGAAATGAGTGATCGCAGACCTCTGACTCCCCTCTATTTGGTGGGACGCGTCAGAAAACAAATCGGGGTCAAGCAAGGTTAACCAAGGGATTGCCAACTTCCCCCCCAGATTGATTGCCTGGCAGTAGGCAATGTGACCGTTTTCCCTTAATTGTCCCCCGGAATGCAGCGCGAATGGATATACTCGTCCAAGTCAAGGATTAGAAACAAACGTCGTCCACGAATCAGAACCGAGGATATTTCGCCAGCTCGGACCATCCGGTCGATCGTCGCCAGCGAGATTCGCAAGTAATTCGCAGCCTCCTGATAAGTCATCAGCGGCGACATGATTGCACCAGATAGTTTCTGCCGTTCCACGCGGATAAGATAGCAGACTGGTTGAGAACCCAATTTCTCGAAATTGCCGCCGCTTGTGAACCCCTATGAACCTTTCTGCGCTTTCGTGACCTAACAATTCAGCCGAAATTTTTGGCGAAAGTTGTCAAATGAAATTTTTCGAAAACTTGGCGATTTTCTCATTCACTCGAGTTTCGAGTTGGCGAGCTTCCTCCGTTTGTCAGCAGTTTCACAAAGGTAGTATGTGACTTCGGATCATAGGGTCGCAGGTTCTAGCCCTGCCGGCTGCATGCCTCAGCATCACACCTTCAAATCGTGAACGCGGCGAACACCAAGCGATTTTACGATTTTTCGAATCTGATGGCAAGCCGGCCCTAGGCGCGCGGACAGTTCATCCGCCGGACCCTCTTGGTAGGATGCTAGCGTCAAGCCTTGCAGGTCAGTAGGGAGTTTGAGTCCAGAAGTCCGGGGATGAACAAGTATCGCCCGATACCTCGTCAATCTCCCCAGAAAGAGACCGAGCTCAAAGAGCACGTTGTCACGCAACGTCGGAACTCGTGCACCTCTTGTCTCCACGATGTCGTCAGGTTGAGCGACTGCAACCGCAAAGTCGGATTCATTGACCGCTTTTTCTAAAATCTCAAGCGGATAGCCGCCAGCGAAGAAGACGCCATCAGTCCATACAGTACTAAGAGCATCGTGCTCCATTTGAGCCTGTATTTCATGCGCAACATCCAATGCCTCTACTGAGGAGATTATAAAAAGCTTCGGGTAGTCGTTGGGCGGCGGAATGTCTCGGTTTCGCTGATACAGGCGACGGGAAAGCTCCCTAACCATCGGCAACCAGATCTCCGGATGAGTCCGTCCAATCGAAATGAAATCCGCACTGCTCACCTTGAGCACTACAAGAATGTCTTGTGCAACGACGCTAGCCGATCGTTTCTGCGCTGGCTCGATGGCAGCCATTTCCCCAACATATTGACCGGCATGTCGGGTAGCACGCTGGCTGCGATTGATTACTATTGCGACGGACCCGGCCAGCAATAGGTAGATGTCATTGTCTTCCCCGCCCTGCGTAACAATTTCGTCACCTTTTTTGAACTCAAGGATTTGTCCGCAACTAGCAAACGCCGCGGCTATCTTTGAGTCCGCCGCAACAAATTCTTGGCGCTTCAAAGCGTCGATCAGCGTCTGGTAGTCGTTTTCAAATCTTTCCTTCATATCAACAACTTGTATTAAGGCATTCACTGCTTGAACGGTACCGCTCCGATGAACGTTAGTCGCTCCGCAGCCACTGGTGAGCGACTACTGACCACAGAAAACTGTTTGACTCTTATTCAAATCAAGTAAATACGTTTGGGCCCGCTTTTAAACTTTAGCGGCTACTAATCTTTCGATGTCAACTTGGACTTCACCCCGTAGCTTCATCTCTTCATACTTTCGTCGAGCTGCTTCGCCATGAGGCCAGGCTGACCATTCATTAGGCCACTTGTTCAAAGACAGTCTATCAGCGAGAAGGTGTCTACTAATTAGTTCGCTGGACTGTTCTGCGAACCAGTACGCCGCAGTCTGGCGAGCGACCGGCCTATTTAGTCGACTACCGACACCTTCAAGCACCTCTCGCCAATATGGCGGGTACACCCAGCAAAGTTCGCCTGTAGGATACACGTGCCAATCTGGATCTCTCCGTATCCAGGAAGCAGCGCAAATGCAGCGAGGCGGAATGATCCACCATTTGCTGAACATCGAATAAGAGCAAGGCACGAAGAGCCCTGAAACCACGACCATCGCATCGAAGGAAATCATTCTCAGGCCGGTGCCGTGCAGGTTTTCTCCATTAGAACCGAACAATCCGCTGCGCCAAGGCGAACTCGCTTTAACGTAATGCGTAAGCTCCCAGGCGAATCCAAGCAGTTCTTCCAAATCCGGGTCAATCCCACTCTCCATAGTAGGGTCGCGACTTAGGAACGATAATTTCAGACTGCCGCGGCACGATATTGACCCGTTTCTCGAGCAGTGCTTTCCCCTTGGCGCGCTTCAGCCCGGCGGCCGTAGCCTTACGATAGATCGTAGGTCCGTCACTCCATCGATTGAAGGCCTCCTGGTAATTTGGATCCAATTTAGGATAATCCTCGTCGTGGATTGCTACTTCATTCTTGCTCAGCCCGGTCGCGTTTTGAGCATCCAGGGATCTGCGCGCGCCCCATCCGGCTGCCACGAGAAAGCGACGGCGCCGAGTCTCTATATTCGCGACTAATAGACGGCCGTCTGACTCCTCTCCGCCGGCTACCCCGATTGACCAGGCGCATCTGCTCGCCACTACGGCAAGCGATTTCTCTCTTGTCGCATTGACTTCACCGTCTGGGTCAAAGTAGGAAAGCGATAGGGTGGCCGGGAGATAACTTCTGATCGCCCCGTATTCTTCGTAATCTTTGGGAAGGAAGATTGCGCAATAGCAATCCCCGGCCCAAGGCAATCGGATCAACGGTCGGCCCAAATGGGTTTCGAAAGCCTCCGGTAGCCTCATTATCTGTAGAAACTCCAGGACTAACCGTTTGATCGCGTCTTCAGTACCCTGGGCGAAGGCTGCCTGAACACGCAACGAGAAGCCGTCGAGGTCCGCACGCATCAAAAATGCCTGCACCGACATGGGGTTGTTGATGCTAGCCGCACCCGTTTTAACTATTTCCGCCGCTTTGGCTAAAAGCACTCTTTTCCGGCCCCGCTCGGCTGCTGCAACGCGAGAGCTTTCCATCGCTTCGACCAACAGATTCTTTTCTAACTTCTCGTCGGGGCACCGCGGTCGGTCCTTTACGTTAATTTCCACCCAATCGCCGACAGCATATCGTTCGCGAGAATTCCTGAACTCAACGCTTTGCTGGACAAGCTCGTATTTGATCGCCAGGCAACCAGATCTGACCTGGGGCATACGTGCCAGACGTTTTGCCGGAGCATTCGCAGGACTTCCGAGGGAAATGAGAGAATCATCACCGTCCTGCCCGGTACTTAGTATGATCGCTCGCCCAAAATCCGCTGCCATGCAGAAGCCGGCCCAGTACTCCTCGGCCTTCGGTTTGATTATGGCAAAGACCGCATCCGTAAAGTAAGACGCAAAGCTGATTAGCTCGCCTAAAGTGGTCGGAGTCGCATTCACCCGATTCAGGAAGAGATGGAGACGCTCGCCCTGGACTTCAAAAATCAAGAGCTTCGGGTCGTGAAGTGAGAAGTCCGAGGCGATCCGCGCGTAATCCTCAAGAATTTCCAAATAGAGGTCGGCCTTGCTTTCTTCTGTGGCCGCCGAGAGCTCCAGCGTGAGATGAAGGTCCGCGTAGACATGAAATCCGGTAGCATCCGAAATCATGACCTGCCTTTCCTCGCTGGACTCCACGAGGCCGAGGATCCCGGATGATGCCGCCAGTTTCTCTGCGCGCCGATTTACAAGAGACGAAATAGGTTCAAAACTTACTTTCATATTTAGTTACGAAGCGCAGCAAAGACCATTTTCCCCCTTTGGGATCACAACTCCTTCAGTGCCGCTCCCAACTAGGGATGCCGAGTTGCCGATTAAAATTGCCGCTCGTTGTGCAGATTTTTGTCGGATCCGACAAAAAAGACTCTAATCTTACTGGTCCGCGGCAATTTTCGTTTGATTGCCGGCATTTCAGTTATGGAACGAGAAATCATGACCGGGGGAGCCGGATTCTCCGCGTCTAGTGCGTTTCTTGAGGTCCTTGCTTCCCAGGATTGGGAAGCGATCCTTAAGGAACTCCTCCGATATACAATGTCCTTAATGAAGAATCGGGAATGGCTATCCGTGTGGAGCGGCCACCTACCAGGAGCCAGGGAAGCACATGACATAGTGATGAGTGCCGTCGAAGACGTCATCGAACAAAAGCGAAGGCTACCCGGCGACGTCCCGATAGTCGCTTTTTTGAAGAATGTGATTCGCAGTAAGGTCAGCCATCTGGCGAATAGTTTAGAGAATCGCCGGACAACGCGGCTAGATCCTTTGCCTCAGGAAGACCACGAGGCTGGAGAAATTCATGAGCCCAAAGGGAACGATCCACTTCCTGATTGTGACGCGATATCTAAGGAGACCGAGATCCAAAATGCCCGCCTGCTGGACCTTTTGATCGAGTTCTTATCGGATGACCCGGAGTTACAGAAGGTCATCGAGTGCAATCTCGATGGAATCTTTAAGCGAGAGCAGATTGCGTCTCGACTCGGAAAGTCCGTGAACGAGATTACCAATATTAGGAAAAGGCTCGATCGTCGCCTGGCCGCTTTTCGGGAGAGGTATGCCGATCAGAATCCATTTCTAGAAGGGAAGCAATGAGCGAACCTGAGAATACCACGCCCGCAACCGATGCGGTCAAAGCCCTGCACTTCTTCCTTCGAGGCACCGAAAGCCCAGCCGAAATTACACAAGAGCGGCTTACTCAAGAATTAATGGAAGCCGGGATAGATCTGTCGAAAATGGCCACCGAAGTGAGAAAGCGAATTTTCCAAGCTCAAAATCGCGCTAGGCTCGCCGGCGTTCAAAAAACTGTTCGGGTAAATAGCCCGCTTATTTCGGCTGGCAAGGCTCTATCTGACCTGCGGAGAGCGGTCGAAGACACGATCCAAAGGCTTGCGATGAATGAGCCTCAAGCGGCCGCTGTTTTCTATCGAAAGCTTGAACAGTCCGCCCCAGAGGATTTGGAGAGCTTACTAGCCGATTTGAAAGAGCTTGAGTCGGACTCTAAGACCGATGAAACGCAAAATCACGGGTAATGTGATTCGCGCACAAGGCACGGCCTTTAGAATACTCGACCTGTATGGCTTTCGACATCCAAGTCAAATCGACGTTTGTGCACTCGCCACGGATCGCGGCGTATCCGTTAGAAGTGGTGGTCTGAGCGGCTGCGAAGCTCGACTGATTCGAGTCGGGAGCAAGGGCATTATGCGCGTTCGTGATCCCGAGCTCGGATCAGCGCGAGCGCGGTTCAACGTTTCGCACGAGCTAGGCCACTGGGAACTTCACGCTGACACCCAAGCGTTTCTTTGCACGAGCGATAAGTTGCGGGACTACAAGACCGATCCTCAGGAATCCGAGGCCAATGCGTTCGCGTCGGAACTATTGATGCCGACCTATCTCGTAAGGCCGATAATCGAGTCCCATGAACCCAGCCTTGCGACTACGAGAGGCATCGCTTCGGAATTCAACGTTTCTGTAACGGCGGCGGCAATCCGCATCTTTTTGGAGACACGGCACGAGTGTTTTCTTGTCCTATCACGCCATGGCCAAGTCTGCTGGTGGATGTCGGGATCCGAACGGTATGGTATCTGGCTGGAGTCCAAACAGCCACTGCAGCCGCGCAGTCTGGCTTACCACATAGATGAGGGAATACCACTAGAACCAGAGACTGTGCCTTCGGAGTCCTGGTTTCTGCACCTTCCATCACCTGAGAATGTTGAGGTGACTGAGGACTCAATGCAGTTAGGACAAACGGGGTTCGTCCTTTCATTCCTCACACTAGGTGACGCGGATTGAAGCATGAATCCATAACGAGCCGTTTGAAAGCAGTGGATCCAAGTGGAAGGGCGATAGTGGCTTTTCATTTGAGTACCGTCTGCGGCTTACAGCCGCATCCACAACGCGAACCATCGCTTCGTCATCAAGACTCGGCCAACAGGCATCGCCGGGCCCGAACATTTCGCCGAGGAGACCGTCCCGGTTCGGCTGCCAGACAACGGCGAAGTCCCTCTGGAAACGCTGCTCGTCTCGATCGACCCGGCGATGCGTGTCTGGATCAGCGAGAACCCGGGCTATGTGCCGGCCATCAAGATCGGTGAGACTATGCGCGCGAGCGGGATCGCGCGTATGCTCGAAAGCCGCGCCAACGGGTTTACGCCGGGTGACATCGTGCAGGCCTCACTCGACTGACAGTCCCATCCGACGCTGTCGACGGCGAAGATCGAGGAGCTCTATCTCGGTCTGAGAGGGCCACTCACTGAGAGTGAAGACGCTCGTTCTGAGGTGTTCGACAATCCCGAATCGGTCTATCGAGCCTGTGCCGACACGAAACTTTTGAATCAGGAGGTCCTTCGAATCATGCTCCTCGATCCAAAAGTAGCGTTATCCTGGGAGAATCATACAAAGTGTAAAAACTTTGCCACGGTTCTTTACCGTCGTTACGAGTCAAATTGGCAAAAACGATATACCCTAGACGAAAGTCTCAACGTCTATATAGAAACTGACGATGAGGCTAACCACCAAAAGGGCGATGAGAATCCAGTGCGGAAAAGTCGTTAAACGTTCTGGGACTTGAAATATGCACTGGTTAAAGAAAGCGACCAATCCACTGGACCCACATCTTCGGGCGGGCGGTTATGAGGTTTTGCCAGTCGCTGAAATCATCGGAAAACTCCGCACCAATGCGTGCGTGCCCAGGTACTTGATCCGGAACAATGAATTGAATGACTCACTTGCCGCCTGGACCATCAATGCGTTCTTTCTATTAGGGGGCCTGAAAGAGACCGATCAAATAGGCTATATTGTCTCCACCTTTCTAAAGCCTGACCATTTCACCGAACGCCTGACTCGCACCGAAGCCCAAAAAATCATCGATCGGGTCATAAAGAATGCGGAACGAGTCAATCGGGAACCGAGAGATTTCTATTTCGACTGGATCGGCATTTTTGGCTCGGTTTTAGCGGGTAGCGAGACTCCCGCAGACGTCGATATCGTTTTTTCTGCCAGATGGACCCTTGATGGCACCCCTTTGCCCAAATCCTCCTACTATCCATTTCGCGGCCACCATGAACCGGTTGATCTCGCCGGACGTGCGCTCGGTACCGGGTCTCGCCGCTCGGCCCTAAGTTGTCATTCCTCGCACGAAATTACGACCCTTGGGATGCCCTACCAAGTTATTTGGACAAACCGAGAAGGACCAGTCAATCGCAAAACGATTTTCCCAAAAGCCAAGATAACGCAAAATGACAAGTCAAAATCAGAATTAGCTAACGCCAATGCTTTTGCAGATGATTTCCGGGCGCGCTGCGCGGACCTTCCACCACTTCCTGAGCCTGTAAGGCCTTTTATTCCAGCGGACCCAAAACCACTCAGCCGATCTCAATGGACCAAAATTCTTAACTCCGACCATCCGGTCATCGGTCTCGCCCACGTCCTTTGCCTCCCACCAGGAAAACTCAAAGAATCAGCCTCTAAGCTCCTGGAGGACCACTTCACCAAAAATCCGAAAGAAAAGCCAAAAGCTGAAAAAATCCTTTATCCCTATTTGGCCGCTTCAGCTACCTACGCGAAGAACTGGATTTGGGACTCGACCGTTGGCCTGCGGAAACCCAAACGAAATGAATTATGAAAAGACTCCTCCTCCCTGCTGTTTGTCACACCAGTTTCAGGGATTAGCTAGACTAGGATTTAGCGATCGACCAACCGCCGTCAACGAAGATGGTAGCGCCGGTGACAAAACCGGACGCTCGGGACGCCAAATAAACAGCGGTTCCGGCGCATTCTTCGGGATTGCCCGAGCGGGGCGACAGGCGTCCGCGCGATAACCGTTTCTCACCCATGACGCGCTTGATTTTTCTCCTCGTTACGTGCCAGAACGGCGATCGCAGGTCCAGCCCGAGCCATCCGGTGGATTGACCCGCTACAACGTATGAGGCCTTGTCGAAGTACTTTTCCGCGCCCTTCGCGGACAGCGACATGATTACTCTCAGCATAGGTTTTTACGTTTTCCGGACTGGCAAGCTGGCGTACGCGCCAAGACCCGCTTGTGATGTCGCACTGGGTTTTTTAACGGTTTTCGGTACCCCTCGACTACGCAGGCTTCTTCCCTAACTCTTGCGGGTTCAGGAGAGAAGAATTGGAAACAATTGGAAACAAAACGGCCGTTTTGTTTCCAATTGTTTCCAACTGTTTCCATTTCTCGTATTTTCCACGTTAATAAGTTATTTCTTTTGAATTAATTAAGCCGGTCAGCCGATCGAAAAAACGTCGTGTGTTCTTTTGGTGTTTTTACGTTTCTCGCGGAAGCGCTTTAATGCGTTGTCTGGCGCTGGAAGCTCGCGTAAGCGGCACGGGCAAACACGCGTGCCAGCCAGTAGGAGAGGGATATCGTGAACATAAGAACACGATACCGACGGTTGCACTGGGCTGGCGAGCGCCGGCAAAAACTCGTACAACCTGCCTGCCACCAACCAAAGGCTTGGGGTGATTACGGCTTCTTTCAGTCATTACGATTATTTTGATTCTGGCGTCAGTCGGCTGTTACTTTGCGACGTAACGGTTCCTATTGCTCTTTGTCCGAAGATTGTGACATTTTTCGGACACCTTCGTTGCGCTTGTCCGAAAAATGTATCATATTTCGGACATGACTACTCTCGGGCAAGATGCTAACCTCCGCTCCCGACTCCTCGCTCGGGTCGCCTCCGACTCGGGAGAAGTCTGGACGCCCCGTGATTTTGTCGACCTCGGCAGCCGGGCGACCGTCGACAAGACTCTACAGCGCCTAACCGCAACAGGCGAGCTCCGCCGCATCGACCGTGGTCTTTATGACCAGCCGCGCAAGAACAAGCTGACCGGCCGCCCGACAGTGCCCGACTATCGCGCCGTTATCCGCGCGGTCTCCCGCCGCGACCAAGCGCGCACCGTGATCGATGGCATGACGGCAGCCAACGATCTCG
>Ga0213878_10000316_pt1 | contig 18682 bp, 20 predicted proteins | sample VelepicoBEBS_R02_FD_161053 | JGI IMG/M metagenome (GOLD analysis project Ga0213878, IMG submission 161053) | Vellozia epidendroides bulk soil microbial communities from rupestrian grasslands, the National Park of Serra do Cipo, Brazil - BS_R02 | ecosystem: Environmental > Terrestrial > Soil >... | reverse complement strand
CTTCCCTGTCCTGTCTACTCATCGATTCCATCTGCGCCAAATTCAGCCGAGCGACGCGGAAGCAGTCTTTCAAATCAAGTCCGATCCTCAGGTGACACACAGCTACGGGCGGGAGGCGCATCGTTCCTTGCAAGAGACCCAGGCTTGGATTCAGCGTATCCAAGATACTTACGCCCAGCGTGATGGAATCATGTGGGCCATTACCTTTAAGACCCGTGATTTTCCCGTTGGCTCTTGCAACTACTGGCCCTTAGATCCGGAATCCCACTGCGCAGAGATCGGATACGAGCTTAATAGGACTGCATGGAGCCAGGGTATCATGTCAGAAGTTCTGCCCATCATAATTTCCTACGGATTCAAAGAACTCGGGCTGAATCGAATCGAAGCCAATCCTTTAGGGAAAAACACTAGGTCTAGTAATGTCCTGGTAAAGCTAGGTTTCACTCACGAAGGTACGCTTCGCCAGCGGGTTTTGTTTCGAGACTCTTACGAGGACCAAATGTGTTTTAGTCTGCTGAAGAATGAATGGACAAAAACGATGGCACCACCGAAGTGAGATTAACCCTTCTTCGTCGCACTAATTTTTCTTCTAGTCTTTCTCTTCGGGGTAATCGAATACACACCATTCAGAACTTTGCTGGCGGGTTCCGCATAACTGGCCAGAATTTGCCGGATTTGTGCACGCAGCCACGTCGCACCGGGCTCCCGATCTGCCCGTGCTGACCAAACCATCGCCACTGGAGCGACCTGCATTTTCAGAGGGACCGGGCTAACGACGAGCCCGAAAGCGGGAGCATATCGCTGAGCCATTCTGGACGGTAACGTGGCTAGCACCGGAGCTTGCGATGCGGTCGACAATACTGCCAGGAAGTTCGAGGATGCTGTGACAACGTTTAATTCCGCGTTACATCGCGATAGCGCGTCCGCTAAACATCCCCGGAGATCATCCCTGAGGGTCACTAACGCATGACCCAGACTAACGTAAGCTTCCAAATCAATCGGCACAGATAAATCTAACAATTTCGGATTGAAGCAGCAGGACAGCGTCTGTTCGAATAGGTATTTACCGCGGTAACGCGATGCTCCGGGCTCGAAGCAGCCAATAGCAATATCCAGCTCCCCTTCATCTAATAGTCGGTGGACCTCGGCTCGCTCCGCCTGCCGGCCCAACAAGCGAACACCCGGCGCCATACTCCGAAGCCGGGCGGTGAGATCCGGCATTACTAGCAGCTCGACGTCACTGGAGAAACCTAAGCGAAAGGTCCGGTCCTCTCGACTGGGATCGAAGGGCTCTTTCCAGCGTAAGATGTCCTCCATTTGCCGCAACGTTGAGCGGACTGCTGGCGCAAGGTTAAGGGCGCGAGCGGTCGGCCGCATAATCGAACCGTCTCGGACAAAGAGCTCGTCTTGCAACAGCATGCGCAAGACAGAAAGGCTATGACTCATCGCGGGCTGTCTAACCCTAAGACGAGCCGCCGCTCGCGTAACGCTGCGTTCCTCCATCAATGCATCAAACGAGATGAGCAGATTCAAATCGAACGAGCGCAGATCGAAATGATCGATGGGGCGCATCAGTTGGGTTGATTGGAGTCGGTCATGACCGGGTTCTAGCATACAGCAAATCAATTCCTATCAGACTTTTCTAAGCATGCAGCATCTCAACAAGACCTATCAGATTGGCGGCGCCACGGTGACACGGATTGACGAAATCCCATTGCCCAATGTTGACCCCTCCGTGCTTTATCCGGATCTTGATCCCAGCGCTCTTGAGCGGTACGGGCGTTTTCTTGGCGACCGCTCGTATGACGGTAACGCCGGTACGCTGACTGAGAGCATCCATACTTGGCTGGTCCGATTCTCCGGTTACACCATGCTCGTCGACACAGGAGTCGGCAATAGTAAAACTCTACCAGCCACGCCCCAATTCGGTCATCTCGATTTACCCTACCTTGATCGGCTTCTCGCCGCCGGCGTCCAACCTGAGATGGTCGATTTCGTACTCTTGACGCATGTCCATATGGATCACGTCGGCTGGAATACCCGATTTGAAGATGGACGTTGGCTCCCGACCTTTCCAAACGCTAAATATATCTTCTCCCGCACTGAGCAGCGGTACAACGCAAGCCTATCAGGCCATAAGCCAGCGCCCGATTTGCCACCGCCTACACTAGGTAAACCGGTGAGGCAGCCTGCCCCGAATGTATACGACCAAAGTGTTGCTCCCATCATCGAATCGGGACTGGCAGAGTTGATTGATGTCGGTGGCGCCGAATTCCTGGACGGGATTTCGTTCTTACCAACACCGGGGCATAGCGTCGACCATGCTTCTATTCGTCTTCGCTCTGGCGGACAAGAAGCTCTGTTCCTGGGTGATGTTATGCATCATCCGCTGCAGGTACACCGTCCGGATCTCCGCTCCGTATACTGCGAATTTCCAGAAGCCAGTCAGGCCTCGCGTGAATGGATCCTTTCCTATGCTTCTGAGAATCACGCACTCTGCTTCACTTCCCACTTCGCAGAAAGTTCCGCCGGCTACGTCAGCCGGGGAACCGAAGGGTTTCAATGGCAATTCGCTTAATCCCTGATTCCGAAATTCGGAATTCATTCTCGTCCTCGTTCTCGTCGTCGTCCTCGTCCTCGAGATGTTCGCGGCTGACTTTCGCGATCCGTGTGCCGGAACCAAAAGTTGCACCTCCAACCGATCATTCGTCCGCCTGGGCTAAAGCCAAACATCGAGGACGAGGACGACGACGAGGTTCCGATATCGGATTTTCGCTCGACCCTAACACGATCAAAATTGCGTCTGCACGCATTCCATCACCGTATGCATACCGCGATCACTACCGAAGATTTCTTTGTTCCCAGCGATACCGCTGGGATCGACTTACACCTCCGACGCAAACGCTTGGCCCAAGTCGAAAATTTTCCTTCCGAACGAACGTTGCTCTTAATGCACGGCGCCACTTTTTCTTCCGGAAGCTTGTTCGATGCACCCGTGGGAGGTGCATCATTCATGGATCAACTAGCCGCAGCCGGTTTTGATGTTTATGCCGTCGATGTGCGCGGATATGGCGCTTCGACCCGGCCACCAGAAACGACCGGAGCAGCGGACCCAAGCACGCAGCCTGTCCGGAGCGAAACTGCGATCCGCGATCTTGGTTCGGCGATTGACTCTATCTTAGAGTCTCGCAAGCTGGAGCAGCTTAACCTGGTTGCAATGTCATGGGGCGGATCTATCGCCGGCGGTTATGCCGCAAAAAACAATGGCAAGATCAAACGGTTAGCCCTGATCGCTCCACTATGGCTGCGAGAGACACCGGGCCGCATTGATGCAGGTGGCGATCTTCCCGCCTATCGTGAAGTGGATCTTTTCAAATACGAAGAGACTTGGCGTGCTGCCGCGCCAAAAGACCATCGGGATGCATTGATTCCACCAGGGTGGTTTCGCATTTGGGCTGAAAACACGCTAGCGGTCGGTCCTCGAGGAACCATCCCAAATACTATCCTGGCGCCGTCAGGAGCAATCCAGGATATTCGCGAATACTGGGCAGTAAACAGGCCATTTTATGATCCGGGACAAATTCGTGTACCCGTGTCGCTGATTCATGCGGAATGGGATGTCGACGTCCCATTCGACACGGCCCGAGATTTCTTCAGCCGGCTAACTGCAGCGCCTTATCGGAGATGGATCGAGATCGGTCAGGGTACGCACATGGTCATCCTTGAGAAAAATCGCTGGCAAGCGATCAACTCGATTATCGAGTTCCTCCGCGAAGATGCGGCGGCAACATTCGAAGCTTAACATTCACGAGACTTACACCTCGAAACAAATATAATCCGCAGATTACACGGATTACGCAGATTTCGTTCCGCTCTTTGACCATACGTGCGCCCAACGGGAGCCCCACTCCCCTCCTATCCATTCCAGTCGAGTAAGATTCGATCGCTGATTTTAATCTGCGTAATCTGTGTAATCTGCGGATTATCTCGTCTTTCTGGAGCCAGTCCGCGGAGCTCTTGAGGACCGGCTGGAGCGACCCGCCAGGTTGCGCGTCCGCACTCGGTCAGACCCTTTGCTTACGACGACCGGTACGCTGCCTGCGCCGAAACTCGGCCACTTTGAACCGATTGCCGCACATCGAATTGCTACACCACTGACGTCGATGGTTTTTCGTGGTGTCGTAGAAAACCAGGACACAGGAATCGGTATTCGCGCAACGGCGCAGATACTTGAATTCTGCCGTGACCAGAAACTCGGCTATCGACCGCGCAACAATTGCCAGAGCCAACTGATTGCCTTCGAGCAGCGAGCGCGATCGGTGCAAATGAAAGCTAATTTTACCTTCGATACCTAAAGTTTCACTAAAGGTATCGAGACAAAGAATCCGGTTAAGCTGCTTGATGAACTGCGGCTGAACGCCATCCCCGGCCATAATCTGTTCAAGAGTGCTCTTCCACGCATGTCGCAAGTTTCGGATTGCCTCGAGCGCTTGGGGAGCATCGGATTCTGAGACCTTAAGGTTCTGTCCCCAGGACAGTTCGGTCTCCTTCAGCCAATCGACCACATCTTGCCATGACTGCAGGAATTCAATGTCAGGCCCTGGGGGCGACACAAGTGTGTTGGCGAAATCGATGGCGGGATGAGCGCCAAGTAAAAGAAAATCGGGGCGCCTGGGGACGGCAAGTTCAGACATAGAGACCATGCCTAAGGATAACTTATTAAATAGCGATTTGACAAGTTACTAGTTTAGCTGCTACTCAGTAACTTGTTACAATTCGACTTCACAAGTTACAGATTGGATCATAACTAGTGCCGACCCGAGAGATGAAGACCACCCGATCTACTGACATTTCCAGAAAAGAGTTCCTCCAACGGACGGGGCTGGGCGCTTTGGTCGCCCTGGCGGCGTCCAGTCCTCTTTTCACTCACGCAACCTCATTCGGAGATCAAACCATCATGAATCAAGCAAATATCCCCACGACTCAGCTTAAAACTGTTGAGGCTGACGGACTCAAGATTTTTTACCGGGAAGCCGGTCCAGCTGACGGTCCCGTGCTGTTGTTGCTGCACGGTTTTCCTACCTCTTCCCATATGTTCCGCCATCTAATACCGCGGCTGGCGTCGACATTCAGAGTGATTGCACCCGATTTGCCGGGCTTCGGGTTTACCGAGGTGCCTGACGGACGGAAGTATCATTACACCTTCGACAGTATCGCCGAGACCACTGACGCTTTTGTGCAAAAGCTGAATCTGACGCGCTACGCGTTGTACGTTTTCGATTACGGCGCGCCAACGGGCTACCGGCTAGCCGTCGCTCATCCGGACCAGGTTGCAGCGATCATCTCGCAGAACGGAAATGCTTACTTGGACGGCCTGGGCGACGCCTGGGATCCGATCAAAAAATATTGGAAAGATCCGAGTCCGGCCAATCGCAAGGCGCTACGTGAGTTCATCGACTTCGAAGGAACAAAGTTTCAGTACGTGCACGGAGTGGCAGACCCTCTGCTCGTGGAGCCTGAGTCCTACTGGCTCGACACCGCTCTGCTGCGACGTCCTGGTAACATCGACATCCAACTCGATCTTTTCCTGGATTACGCCAACAACCTAAAGTTATATCCGGCCTTCCAGGAGTATTTCCGCAAGTATCAACCGCCGCTGCTCGCGACGTGGGGTAAGAACGATCCGTTCTTCATTCCTCCCGGCGCTGAGGCGTATCGCCGGGATATTCCTTCTGCGAAGGTGGTTTTCTACGATACTGGCCACTTCGCACTCGAAACCCACGTCGAGGAAATCTCCGATCAAATCCGCTCGTTTCTAACTGGACTCGTACAGGGCGGAAAGTTCTAACTCCTAACCCGCACAGAAAACGATCATCTTTGCGATAGCTTCACGCACAGAGTTTCGAAACCTGGGAATGATTTGACCTGCAGTCAGACGATCAAACCAGATAGACATTCGATGAATACAACCGAACAACTTGTCGCCAATGTCACCGGCGCTTCCACCGGTCTGACGGTTCCGGATACATTTCCTCCATTCAGCCTGACTCACCTGCTCAGGACGGTATTTTATCCGAAGGCCGGCGATAAAGTGGTGGTCTCGGAACCTAGAATCCCGTGTTACAAGCTGGGCCTAAAGCTCAATGATCGCGCTTTTCCCGCAGTTTTCGCCAAAGCGCTGCGACCCGGCGCCTACTTGCGCATTATAAAAGAAGGCGATCTAGGAGCATCCGATTCCATTCAAATCATCTCCCGACCGGATCATGGGGTCACAGTTAGCGATGTCGCGAACGCTTACCTTTTCGATCATCGATTGTTCCCCCGCCTGCTTAACGTGCCGCAGTTGCGGTCGGAATGGCACGATCGCGCTCGCCGAGCCGCCGTTGGCTAAACGCCTCGAGCGTATTGAAAATAGAAACCGAACGATATGAAAATCACGTTGGGATTCGACGTATACGGTACTCTGGTGGACCCTTCGGGCATGGCCAAACACCTCGCGGACGAGCTAGGCGCCAAGGCAATCGCATTTGCAGATTGCTGGAGAGAGAAGCAGCTTGAATACAGCTTTCGGCGGGGTTTGATGGGTAACTACGCCGATTTTTCAATCTGCACGAGCGATGCGCTCAATTTCACCTGCCAACGCTTCAAGATTGCTATTTCCTCGGTGCGGCGAACCCAGTTGCTAGCCCTATATCAACATCTGCCGCGATTCGATGACGTAGCGCCGGCGCTCCGCTCACTGCGCGAGGAATTTCGGCTGTTCGCTTTCTCCAACGGCAAAAGAAGCGACATCGACGCGGTTCTGTCGAATGCGAACATCCTGGACTTTTTCGAAGGTATCGTCACAGCGGATGACGTCCGCAGCTTCAAACCAGATCCAGTAGTATACACCCATGCCAGGCGAGCGACGCGGGCTTGGTCCTCGCCGTTTTGGTTAGTATCCAGCAATCCCTGGGATATCATAGGAGCGCGGTCTGCCGGACTCTCGGCAGCGTGGGGTTCAACGGTCAGAAGAGAAGATCTATGACCCGTGGGGAATCGAACCTAACGTTACTGTGCACTCTTTGATTGACTTGCCCGCGGCGCTGGAAGGTGGGGTGACGCCTTCTGAAAATTCGGTTAACGACCGACTTCCCGGTGGACCGCCGGGCTGTTCTCAGTGAGTTTGAGTTCGGTTCTTCCAAGAGCACGACACTACTCGCAGAACGGTCGGACCTCATGGTTCGAATCTATGGCATCACTCGCCGATTAGCTCTGCGAAATCGTCCTCGTACTCGTCGTCGTCCTCGTCCTCGAAACGGAACGCATTACCGGAGTCGAGCGTCTACGAATGACACACGATTCGAGCGCAAACTGCAAAATAGCGGATCGACGCGCTGCGCCACAAACCCCTCGAGGACGAGAACGACGACGAGTACGAGGATGAAATAAATCCCGCTCACCGAAACAATCGAAAGAAGGCGCGCAGATCTTCCGCCAGGAGCTCCGGTTCTTCTGCGGCAGCGAAATGGCCGCCGCGAGGCATTTCGGACCAATGCTGCACATTATACCCACGCTCAACCCAGGTCCGAGGAGGGAAAGGCAGCTCTTTCGGAAAGTGGGCAATGCCAGTGGGCGCCTGGACAAATTCCCCTTCCCCGAACTGCAGCGGCGCTTTTCTGCCTTCAAAATACATGCGGAACGAAGAGTGAATCGTTTGCGTCATCCAGTAGAGGGTTACATTCGCTAACAGTTCGTCCCGCGTGAATCTGCGGTAAACATCACCGTCGCAATCAGACCATTCACGGAACTTTTCCAGAATCCAGGCAGCCAAACCGGCCGGAGAATCATTAAGCCCGTAGGCGGCCGTTTGTGGTCGCGTTCTCTGAACATGAGAGTAAGCGCCGCGTTCATCCGCCCATTGGCCTATCACTTTAAAGAACTCTTCTTCCGCTGAAGTAATTTTTGTGTTTGGCTCCATGAATGGCCGGTAAGAACCCGGAACAAAGTTCAGATGGATGGCAATAATTCGATCAGGATGGCGCAGTCCCAGCGCCGTGCTCACCCCGGCGCCCAAGTCTCCTCCCTGGGCAGCAAAACGTTGATATCCCAGTTCGTTCATCAAACTCGTCCACAACTCAGCGACCCGAAACGCGTTCATACCAGGCGCAGCTGGCCGGTCGGAGAACCCGTAACCGGGTAATGACGGAACCACGACGTCGAACGCATCGGTGGAGCTGCCGCCATACCTGGCCGGATCAGCCAGCAATGGAATGATGCGCATCATCTCAAGAAATGACCCAGGCCATCCGTGGGTCAGGATCAATGGGATCGGCGCCGAACCTTTGCCCCGCTCGTGGATAAAGTGGATGCCGACACTCTCCGATGAGTACCGATAATGGTGGAAGGTCGAGAGGCTCTCGACCTGCGCCTTCCAATCGAATCGGTCTGTCCAGTATGCGCAGATCTGCTGCAGAAAGCTTAAGTCCAGGCCGTACTCCCAGTTTGCTCCCGGTATTTCATCCGGCCATCGCGTCCGCCGCAATCGATCACGGAGATCGTCTACTGCGGGTTGCGAGAAAGGGATACTGAAGGGTTCAATGGCCATACGCACCCATGAATCGCATCAGGATCGCCCTCGGGAAACCCCGGAAAACATCCGGCGTGTGAATGTGGAAATTTCGCCAGATCTGTTTACTACCAGACAGACAGCGTCAGGCATTTCGATCCGTGAAAGGTAGTCGCGCTACGCTTTCAGCATCCAGGTAAAGTTTATAATTTGGGTGCAGGGAATGAAAAAATAATTTGGCGCGTAACTCATATTCCGTGAAAGAGCTCCAAATAGTTTTCGCTGCCAAACGCGCATCTCGCTACCCGCGTACTCAACGATCATCTCACGCGGCAATATGAAGAAAGCGTCACTAGTCTCAAGCGTACAACCCATTCTTCTCGCGGATTCTATTAGGATTCTTGGGGCATCGGGGTCCTGCATGTAGCCATGATACGCAATCACGTGCCAGATCGACCGACCGACCTGACTAACCTTAAGATGTTCCTCTATGGCTATTTGGCTCTTGGCGGTTCCAACGAGGCTTAATAGAACTAGCCTCTCACGGAGGCATCCGCATCGGCGCAGCCACTCGAAGCAGCGGGCGATCGCATAGCGCGGGTCAGGGTTTGAAGTGATAATGACCATTGCCCCCGGCACCTGCGGAATGCGACCGGAGCAAAGTTCTGTCTCAAGTGCCTCGACGGAACACGGACTCGATAGCATCTGAGTTCGGATCAGGGCCCTTCCCTTATGCCACGTCAACATAATCGCCATCAGGGCACTGGCGATAACGATAGGAAACCACCCCCCCTCTACAAACTTGACCAGAGACGAAAGAAAGAACGGAAGCTCCAAACTCAATAGAACGGCTGTGATAGCCACGCCGACCCAGAGTGGTTGGCGCCAAACCCGTATTGCCACCAACCCGAAAGCGATTGAAGTGATCAGCATGGTACCCGTCACCGCCAAGCCGTAAGCGGCGGCTAGGTTTGCGCTGGAACGGAAAGAGACGACGAGCAGAAGGCAGCCCGCTGCGAGATGCCAGTTGATGACGGGTAAATAGACTTGCCCGCGCTGCGCACTGCTCGTGTGCCGCACGAGGAAACGCGGAAGCAAACCCAAATCGCGAGCCTGGGCGGTGAGCGAAAAGACTCCTGAAATAAGTGCCTGCGAAGCGATAATCGTTGCCAAGGTGGCTAAAAACACCAGAAGCAAGGTCGGAATCCCTGCCGGAACCAGGCGAAAAAAAAGAGAACCTTCACCCGCTGCATCGGGATGGCGGATCGCTATCGCTGCTAAGCCTAGGTAGTTCAAGATTAGTGAGGGGAGGACAATAAAGTGCCAAGCCCGAGAGATGGTACGGCGTCCAAAGTGTCCCATATCTGCGTACAACGCCTCAACCCCGGTAACAGCGAGAACAACTCCTCCCAGCACGAAGGCCACTCGTAATCCTCCGTGTGCAACGGCGTCAACCGCGAGCATAGGATTGAGAGCGGCAAAAGCTTCCGGCGTCTGTAGAAGCTGAACCAGGCCGCTGAGCCCAAGGGTTACGAACCAGAGAAGCATGATTCCTCCGAATAGTGACCCCAACGGACCGGATCCAACACGTTGCACGGCAAAAAGTCCGATAAGAATTGCCAATGTAATCGGAACCACAAAAGCGGTTAGTTGCGGCGCCACATCTTTTAGGCCTTCGACGGCGCTTAAGACCGAGATGGCCGGAGTGATAACGCCATCTCCATAAATAAGCGCCGCCCCGAACATCAGTAAAAGCATAAAAAAAGGCAGTCGCAGCCGCCGCGACGGAGGGTTCTTGTCTCCGAGCAGGGCCAACAAGGCGAAGATGCCACCTTCACCCTTATAGTCCGCACGCATGACAAGAAGAACATATTTGCCCGTTACGATCGTTAGCAGGCTCCAGATAATAAGAGAAGCAACGCCAAGAGCAGCGTTTGACGTAGTCTTTGAGGACGCATTTAGCGCCACCTGAAACGCGTAAAGCGGGCTGGTGCCGATGTCTCCAAAGACCACACCAAGAGCTGGAACCAGGAGACTCCAGCGAACGGCGGCAGCGGTTTCCATTGTCCCGATAGTCGGCGGAACATTAGCACTTCCGGTCGAAGCTGATTTGTCCTCTTGCCTGCCAATCATGATGGGCACCGGGATGTCAGAGGGTTATTCAGGCATAATCGGGCGGGCAGCTCGATAAGCCGCTGCTCATTAACTATAGGCTAGTAAACCCGCCCCACCCTGCCATGGGACTTTGGTGCAACGACAGGCGTTTCGCAATAAAACAAAGAGAAAACCGGCCATTGGAGCGGGCTTGCTTTACGACAAGCAATTGCCCAATGGTTTGTCCAAGATGCGTCCCTCTGAGAAAAGGCCCCCCGTTGAATTTGCATCAGGACTGCCCTTCGGGAAACCCCGGAAAACATCTGGCAGGTGAATCTGGAAATTTCGCCATATCTGTTTTACTACCGCTAGACTATCATTGAGCACTATCATCTATGAAAAAGGTCCTGATGGGGCTGCTATGCGCGACCGCGATGGTCCCTTTGGTGTCTGGCCTTACGATCACTCGCAAAGGTGGCACAGAAGAGGAATTGAGGCCGATACAAGAAGCCACTGACGACGCTGCCGCTGAACTGGATAGCGATCAAGTCGACTACTACAATGTAGCGAATCAGGTTCACGCGAGGGTTACGGAAGTGACAAATGATACCAGAGACGACCATCAATTGATCCGCATGCATTGGACGGCGAATGCGGACGTTTGGATTCGGGCATTCAAACTTCAGTTCACCTATTTTGACGAAAACCGGGAACCGATTAAGACCGAAAGCCGGTGGATGTGTAGCCTGAACGAAGATGGATCATTCAATATGATCCCCCCTCATTCTCCGATCGACGAGTGGCACGAGCTCAATTTGCCAACCGACGAGGCAAACAAGTTAAAATCCGTGACCGTAGCAGTCGAATTTGCGTACGCATCAGACTAGAGAATAGCAAAGGTTTCTTCGCAAACTTAAGTGCAGCCGTATTTCGCTGTATTTGCGTTAAAACGTGTAACTCATCCAGGTGGAAAAATAGTCCACGTCCCGGGTTCTAACTTGGTTATCGGTTAGGAATCCGCATCCGAGGTCGGCGCCGTGGAGCGCTGCCTCGCTTGCGAGGCCGAAAGGGGTCGAGATCCCCGCGTTTTTATGTGCGTCACGGCAGGGAGCGCGGACGGGCTAGGTGCAGGTCACGATAGTGCTTGCATGCCGTTGCCTGGTCCGGTAAATGGCGGAACCCTGCGACCCGCAGTGCCGACCACTGTCGGCCTCGCAAGCGAGCTAACGCTCCACGGGTGGTCCGGCTGACGACTTCTCATTGAAATCAGGCCCTTGTCGTCAAAATCGGTTTTTCCCCGTCCTCTCCGACATAAGAAATGGCATCTTGAACCTTTTCAAATGGAAAGGCCTTTCCCTGCTTTGTCCTGAAATGCGGCATCACGATCAATGCGGAGAGCTGTTGCAACGCGGCTTCGAGTTCTAGCGGGTTCTGTACAGTCGTACTCCGGAAATTGCTAAAGCTCTTAAGAGTAAGATTTTTCGCCATCAAAAGATCCCAAGCGATACTGAAGATGCCCTCCTTACCCAGACGGCCATAGGAGTAAATCGTCGAATTCGGCGGGAGTGATGGAGCAATCCGATTGATGGCTTCGGCTCCGACGCCATCAAAAACCGCCGTCGTTTCGAGTCCCCGGGATATCTCGGCAATATCGCTTTGGAAGGTCTTTCCTTCTTGGACAAGCACGTTCTCCGCCCCAAGATTCTTTAGCTTCTCTTCACCCTCTTCATCTCTCACGATGGACAAGACTGGAATCCGATTCGCCAGAGCAATTCCCAGCATGGCAATCCCAGTGGCCGAAGCGCCGGCCGTGATCAGAACGCCTTTGTGACCTTCACTGGCAGTCTGTTTCCAAAATGCATAGGGAGTAATGGCATTTACCAGCGATCCAGAGTAGTCGAGTGTGTCCAGTTCTTCGGGCAGAAGGACACAGTTTAGCCAGTGAAGCTGCGAGTATTCGGACCACGTACCGATAAGATTTTCAGTTTTTTGCAAGGACCGGTAGACAGACACTTTTCTTCCGGCGTAGTTCGGCGGCACTCCCTCACCGACCGCAACGATGACTCCCGCACCGGAAACACCCCACACATCATAGACGCTAAGTGGTAGATCGGGCGGAGGCGTGCGCCCCAAGAAAAATTTCTCACCCGGATTGATCGCGCATCCGTCCATGCGAATGATGACGTGGTCAGGCGCCGGCTTCTCCGGCATTGGAATATCACGTGTAAACAGCGTTCGATCAGCTCCAACGCAAATTGCTTTCCGGCAGTTCAGAAATTTAGCGATTACTAACAGCCAACTCGTGCTTTCTGTGAAAGTGATATGCCTATCACTAAATCCTGGTTACTTCTGTGCCCTTGCTTATTGCTTGGGCTCTGCGTCCCTGCGTTCTCGCAGGATACGATCAAGATCGGCGAATTCGGCTCATTAACTGGAGACAATGCCAGCTACGGCGTTTCGCAAAACCAAGGGATCCAAATGGCAGTCGAAGAAGATTATAGCGTTGGCCTCACCCAGTTTGCGAGAGACTATCTCCAAAACAACGGAGTCCAAGTTGTCAAAGAACAGAGCTATAGTTCCGGAGACAAGGATTTCCGAGCTCAGTTGACCGATATCAAATCGGCTAATCCGGACGTAATCCTCATCACTGGTTATTATCCTGAGGTCTCTTTGATCATTCGAGAAGCTCGGCAGTTGGGAATTAAAGCTAAGTTTGCCGGCGGTGATGGCTGGGATGGTGCGTCGTTGATTCCCGTGGGCGGTAAAGCCATCGAGGGTTCCTATTTTTCGAACCATTTTTCTACCGAAGACAAATCACCTGCGGTGCAGCAATTCGTCGAGAAATATAAAAATAAATACAATAAACTGCCCGACGCTTTTGCTGCCCTTGGTTACGATTCCGTTAATCTCCTGGCCGACGCGATTAAACGGGCCGGGAGTACCGATCGTGAGAAATTGCGGGACGCGATTGCGGGGACCAAGGACTTTCCCGGGGTAACCGGTAAAATCACGATAAATCCCGAGCGCAACGCGAACAAGTCGGCGGTGATCATCACCATCAAGAACGGAGCACTGCATTACTTTGGAACGATAGAACCGAAGTCGACTTAGCTATCAACCTTCTTCAGCCAAACCAAAGATGCGAAAATTGCATAGTCATTCAGTATCAGTCCACGTCCGTCCCGTAATGGTCCCCGTTCTTTAGCTAGAGTGACGCAGGTCACATTCGGGATCCTGGAAAAAACTTCGAATGGGCCGGTAAAATCGATTTGGTCGACTCGTGGAAAAATCACCGAGCCGATAAGCAGCTGAGTACTTGGTCGTGTCTGGTTCATAATATTCTAACCCTGATGGTGAGCGTTTATGGATCTTAGATCCCATCACCATCTCCCGCTAATTCGGTCTTTCAATTACCTCGCAGGTAATACAGGCGGATCGCTATGGCAAAGCGTCATAAATCCAAGCCAGCGGAAATGAGGATCTTTTATTACCTGGCAGATAATTGCTGACACGGGCGGGCATTCCATATTGATGGCGTGCCGCAATTAGTGCGGACCAATGAGTAACTAAAAACAGGATACACAGATGCAAGAATATCAAATTCACACTATCGAAACGGCCCCGGAAAAGTCGAAGCCCCTGCTGGAACTATTCATCCACGCGGTTGGTTTCGTGCCTAATCTTGCCGGCGCCGTTGCTAATTCGCCCGTGCTGGCCAACTCTTTACTGGGACTTTTCAAAAACGTGCACGGCGGCAGCTTCACTGAGGCCGAGATGCAAGTTCTGCTTCTGACCAATGCTGTGACTAACTCGAGCAGCTGGCCGGTGGCATTCCATACCACGCTGGGTCTCAAGGAGGGGTTAGATCCCGCAGACGTCCAAGCCATCCGTGAGGGCAAGTTACCAAAACAGAAACGGTATGCGGCCCTTTCTGGATTGGCCAAGAAACTCATCGAGAACCGGGGTCAGCTGAACGACGACGATGTAACCGCCTTTTTGCAGGCCGGTTTTGAAAGAGAGCACTTGCTCGAAGTTATCGCAGTAGTCGCAGCGTCAACCATCACAAACTACGCGGGGAAAATCACGAATCCGCCCCTAGAGGATCTTATAAAAGAGAACGCTTGGCGTGGGTAATCACGCCTGAAGTCCGAGACGCGACCGGGCAACTTTAGAACTACTGAGCTGCTGTGCCGGTTGCGTTTTTCGGGCGCCGAATTCGAACCGCCAGACTTTTTTACCTGTGAGGTAATGGTGCGTCTCTGGACCCGCTTTACGCTGGATTGATCGATTTTCACATGAGTTCAGCAAATACTGATTTTAGACCAACCGGAAATAGGCTGGGAAACTTGTTGCGCCAGTGGCGGACTGTCCGCGGCAGAAATCAGTTAGATATATCCAGCGAAACCGGCATCTCACAGCGACATATCAGCTTTATCGAATCGGGACGCAGCACCCCGAGTCGTCACACTCTGTTGGAGATCGCTCGAGTGCTGGACGTGCCTCTCCGGGAGCGAAACGCTCTCTTACTGAGCGCAGGTTTCGCTCCAGTCTATTCCGAGGCAGCCTGGAACTCAGCCCAAATGCAGAGCGTAACTAAAGCGCTGGAACGTATCTTGCGCCAGCATGACCCTTTCCCGGCTCTGGTCATGGATCGATATTGGAACGTGCTCATGACGAATGACTCTGCGCCTCGTTTCTTCAACTGCTTCATCGACATGTCACAGCGTAAAGGTCCACGGAATATGCTGCATTTGATGTTCGACCCGGATGGGCTGCGCCCGTTTGTCGACCGCTGGGACGAAGTAGCGACGAGCCTGATTCAGCGAGTGCGTACCGAAGTCACCGGGCGGGTAATCGACGAGGAGACCAGGGAATTACTGGAAGCGTTGCTTACTTATTCTGAGGGGATCGGTCTGGACCCCGGTGACCACAGGGCGAGGCAAGACCGCCGAGGGTCACGAGACGAAGATCACAGGGCAACCGGCACCACGTCGATCCTGCCAATCATTCCAATCAGCTTCCGCAAATCCCAGACACTTCTAAATTACTTTTCGCTGGTAACAACGGTCGGTGCTCCGCGGACCGTCGCCGCACAGGAATTGCGCATCGAGTCGATGTTTCCTGCGGACGAGGAAACGGAAAAAGAGCATCTTAGACTTTTGGGTATCGTGCCCGCATAAGGAAGGCTTAAGATTCCCCAGCGGCACATAAACTGATGCCGGCCCAACCGAAGGTCTGCTGCGAACCTATGCGCTTAGAGGTCCCACAGCCATACCCTTGGGCTCTAGCTTACCGACCGCAACAACGCCATAACGTGGTCGCGCCCACTTGGCATATCCTAGGGTACGGTCCATGCTAGACAGCGTAGTCACAATGACGGGATTCTGCCTATGGCTGTGAAATCTGTGATCAAAGGCGTGCACCTTGTACCGATGGGGACGTCAAACGCCTATCTGATTGAAGGTGATGAAGGGTTGACGCTGATCGATGCCGGGTTCCCGGGTCGGGAGGCAGCCGTCTTCGGAGCGATCCGCGGGCTTGCCCATTCGCTAGACCAACTCAAACACCTGGTCTTCACTCACGGCCACCCTGATCATATCGGCAGCGCCGCTGCGATCGTGCAGGAGACCCGTGCGAGGACTTACCTGCATCCGCTTGATATCTCCATCGCCGAGAGTGGAGGTCCTTTTCGGCCGTTGAAGGCGGCGCCTGGCCTGTTGCCGCCGGTCCTGTGCCGGCTACTCTTCCATCCCAGCGAGCCAGTGGAACCGGTTAGCATCGACCAACCTTTGACCGATGGAGAATTACTGCCCATCGCTGGCGGCATCGAAGTCATTCATACTCCCGGGCATTGCGCGGGACAGGTCGCGCTGTTATGGCGTCCGGGACGAATGCTATTCGCGGGCGATGTCGCTTCTAACATAATGGGCCTCGGTGATCCTCTCGGCTTCGAGAATTTAGAGCAAGGTCGTGCCAGCCAGCGCAAACTTGGCAGTCTGTCATTCGATGCTGCTGGGTTCGGCCATGGCAAGCCGATCGCCCACGGTGCATCGACGCGTTTCCGCGAAAAATGGGGCATTTAACAGAGAAGGCCACAGAGGACGCGAAGGACAAATCTTTTCAATACATTGGTTTGTCGGTCTGCAAAAGCTAGGCCTTAGAACGGAACATTGGAACGGTATACGAAGCCTTTCTGGCTAACCTCCAGACCAAGACTTGGGTTTTCATACGCGTTGGCCGGAACGAAAGAATTTCGAAGAGCGCGCTAGCTAACCCGTGCCGCCCAGGCTTCTTACTTGTCGGTATTGTCTCAATGCTACCAAAGAGCTTGTTGCGCAGTAGTGTAGTGACGCCAGAAGCGATTCTTCCGGAATCAGTAATCGACTCTTCTTCTTCCGGCGCAAGCGTGCCCCTACGAGATTTCGCCGCCGGGTTGACCGTGTTCGCTGACCTAGTGAACGTAATCAGGTCAAACTCTGGAAGGGATGTCGTCCCAAATCCAAGATCATTGCAGCCGGTCACGAAATTGAAGACACCCGGTGGAACTAATTCACGAAGGTACTCCGACATGCGCAGCATGGTAACCGGGGTCATTGGAGATGCAGTCAGAACGACTGTGTCACCAGCTAATAACGCGGGAAGCACTTTCCCGAACGCTAGTATCACCAACAAATTCCTGAGAACCGCCTTTTCGCCCGCATCGCCCAAAAGATAACGCTTCGTGATGTGCTTTATGGGTTGCGCGTCCTGTTCCGTCTCATGTAGTTCCATTTGCAGGACAGCCGGTCCGACCGCCTTCGTCAGCAGATCAATTTGCCACCTGGCTGCGGCTAATGTGCTACCCTGTTCCAACCAAAGCAGTCCGCTCAGCTCATCGGTGTCCGCCTCTAATTTTTTGAGCACGCTAGCCAGTATTGCTTTCCGGCCCCCAAATGACACCGCAGCCCAGTCTGAAAACGCGTTTCGCGCCTCACAAATTGCGATAGCTAACAGCGTTTGCTCCGCCTGCGTCGCAGTGGCTGGTTTCCAGTTAGGCACCGTGGACATAAGCGACATTCTCAGGCTCCACCTTGTTCAAGTTTTCGTTCGTTTCCTCGCAAACGGAGAATTTATAAATCGTGTTCATGTTGATTCCGGCTAGTTCAGAGACGTTCGTTGATTGTCTCGTGTCCGGACCGCGGAGTATTGACATCATTCCAGCAGTCCATCGGGCCGCCGGTCACACCTTCAAACACCATAATCTCGCAGGGCCCGGTGGTGGTCAGAGCAGGGAAAACGAAGTATTCGCCCACCCCCAGCACCAGGTTGAATGAGACAGCGGAAAAAGGTTTTCGCGGAACCATGTTCTTGACATAGGTGAGCGCTAACGCGCGCATGGGCCGGTCATAGGCAGACTTTTCCGCATCCCGCTCAAACATCCGGTTTATCTCCCCCTTGCCAGCAGCAACGAGCACCAGGTCATGGGTCTTGCCGTAACCGTCGATGCCCCGGGGACCAGCATCCTGAATCACCAGATTGCCACCACGTTTGACAAACTCTTTCATCCAGTCGGCGAACTTTATTCGCTGGTCGACTGACTGTCCGTAGTGATCAAGCTTGGCCTCCCAGAACAGAGCCTCGGTCTTCTCCGGGCCCGGAATGGTGAACGCGATGCCCTCCGTGATCGGACATTCCTCTTCCCAGAAGTTGATCACCAAATCCCGTTCGTTCTGCAACGAGTCATGGAACATGAACCGGCTAGAGGTGACTCGGCCGCACAGGATCTCCTCCGGTGTCCGGTTAGAAACTAGCATGACTTCATACTTGTTCGCCGAATGCATCATCGCGACTGAAAAAGACGTCGCGACCTCCTTCCTGCCAGCGCCGATTATCGGTCATGTCGGCGACGGCAATTTCCACTTAACAATCCTAGTCAATCCGAACGACTCCAACGAGATGGCGGAAGCGGAGCGCGTCAACGAGCGGCTGGTCCATCGTGCGCTATCTCTCGACGGCACCTGTACCGGCGAGCACGGCATCGGCTGCGGCAAAATAGACTTC
>Ga0213878_10000313_pt1 | contig 18787 bp, 16 predicted proteins | sample VelepicoBEBS_R02_FD_161053 | JGI IMG/M metagenome (GOLD analysis project Ga0213878, IMG submission 161053) | Vellozia epidendroides bulk soil microbial communities from rupestrian grasslands, the National Park of Serra do Cipo, Brazil - BS_R02 | ecosystem: Environmental > Terrestrial > Soil >... | reverse complement strand
CTGGCGACAAGCCTGGCGAGGTGATGCGCGCCATTGAGGTGATCGGTTCTATCTCCTGCGTGCTGCTCGGGGCGTACCCGATGGTGCTGCTGCTGACCCGTTGGTTTGAAAAACCGCTGATGCGTGTCGGCGGCGTGCTGAAAATCAACAATATGGCGGCAGGCGGCATGGTCGCTACGCTTGCCAACAACATCCCGATGTTCGGCATGATGAAGCAGATGGATACCCGCGGCAAAGTGATTAACTGCGCCTTCGCCGTGTCCGCCGCGTTCGCGCTGGGCGACCATTTAGGCTTCGCGGCGGCCAACATGAACGCCATGATCTTCCCGATGATTGTCGGCAAGCTGATCGGCGGCGTGACGGCGATTGGCGTAGCCATGCTGCTGGTGCCAAAAGAGGAAAACGTTCCGGCAGACACGCAAGCGGAGGCGCAATCGTGAACACGCGCCAGCTACTCAGCGTGGGGATTGATATCGGCACCACCACCACTCAGGTTATCTTCTCACGCCTGGACCTGGTTAACCGCGCGGCAGTGTCGCAGGTGCCGCGCTACGAATTCATCAAACGCGTAATTAGCTGGCAAAGCCCGGTCTTCTTGACCCCTGTCGATAAGCAGGGCGGGTTGAAGGAGGCCGAACTGAAGGCGCTGATTCTGGCCCAGTATCAGGCGGCAGGCATTGCGCCTGAAGCCGTGGACTCCGGGGCGATCATTATCACCGGGGAAAGCGCGAAAACCCGCAACGCAAGGGCGGCGGTGATGACGCTCTCGCAGTCGTTAGGGGATTTTGTCGTCGCCAGCGCCGGGCCGCACCTCGAATCGGTGATTGCCGGTCATGGCGCTGGGGCGCAACCCCTCTCTGAGCAGCGGCTGTGTCGGGTGCTGAACATTGATATCGGCGGCGGTACGTCCAACTACGCCCTGTTTGAGGCCGGAAAGCTCAGCGGCACTGCCTGCCTGAACGTCGGCGGTCGCCTGCTGGAGACCGACGGTCAGGGGCGCGTGCTCTATGCGCATCAGCCCGGACAACGGATTGTCGATGCGGTTTTCGGCGCAGGTATCGATGCCCGAACGTTGACTGCCGCACAGTTGGTACAGGTCGCGCGCCGGATGGCGAGCCTCATTGTTGAGGTTATCGACGGTTCGCTCTCTGAGCTGGCGCAACAGCTGATGCAGACCGGGCTACTGCCCGCAGGTCACAAACCTGATGTCATCACGCTTTCCGGCGGTGTCGGCGAGTGCTATCGCCATCAGCCTGCCGACCCGTTCTGCTTTTCCGATATCGGACCGCTGCTGGCCACTGCGCTGCATGAACATCCGCGCCTGCGGGACATGAACGTGCAGTTTCCGGCGCAAACCGTGCGCGCCACGGTGATCGGCGCCGGGGCGCATACGCTGTCGTTGTCGGGCAGCACCATCTGGCTGGAGGGGGTTCAACTGCCGCTGCGCAATCTGCCGGTAGCGATCCCGGTGGATGAATCGGACCTGGTTAGCGCATGGCAGCAGGCGCTGATGCAGCTTGACCTGGATCCTCAGACTGACGCCTACGTGCTGGCGCTACCCGCCGGGCTTCCGGTGCGTTACGCCGCATTACTCACGGTCATCGACGCGCTGCGGGCGTTCGTCGCGCGTTTTCCCAATCCGCATCCCCTGCTGGTGGTGGCCGAGCAGGACTTTGGTAAAGCCCTGGGCATGCTGTTGCGCCCACAGTTAGCGCAACTCCCGCTGGCGGTCATTGACGAAGTATCCGTCCGGGCGGGGGACTATATCGACATTGGTACGCCTCTTTTTGGCGGCTCGGTTGTGCCGGTGACGGTGAAATCACTCGCATTTCCTTCCTGAGGGAACGACTTATGAAACTAAAGACCACATTGTTCGGCAATGTTTATCAGTATAAGGATGTAAAAGAGGTGCTGGCGAAGGCCAACGAGCTGCGTTCGGGGGACGTGCTGGCAGGCGTGGCGGCGCTGAGTTCGCAGGAGCGCGTCGCGGCGAAGCAGGTGCTGTCGGAAATGACGGTGGCGGATATTCGCAACAACCCGGTCATTGCCTATGAAGAGGACTGCGTCACGCGTCTGATTCAGGACGACGTTAACGAAACGGCCTATAACCGTATCAAAAACTGGAGCATCAGCGAGCTGCGCGAATATGTGCTTAGCGATGAAACCACGGTGGATGACATTGCCTTCACGCGTAAGGGGTTAACCTCGGAAGTGGTGGCGGCGGTGGCGAAGATCTGTTCCAACGCGGATCTTATCTACGGCGGTAAGAAAATGCCGGTGATCAAAAAGGCCAACACCACCATCGGTATTCCGGGCACCTTCAGCTGCCGTCTGCAGCCGAACGACACCCGTGACGATGTGCAGAGCATTGCCGCGCAAATCTACGAAGGACTTTCTTTCGGCGCGGGGGATGCGGTGATTGGCGTCAACCCGGTCACCGACGATGTCGAGAACTTAAGCCGCGTACTGGATACCGTGTACGGCGTCATCGACAAATTCAACATCCCGACCCAGGGCTGCGTGCTGGCGCACGTCACCACCCAGATTGAAGCCATTCGCCGCGGCGCGCCGGGCGGGCTGATTTTCCAGAGTATCTGCGGCAGTGAGAAGGGCTTAAAAGAGTTCGGCGTGGAGCTGGCGATGCTGGATGAAGCGCGTGCCGTTGGCGCGGAGTTCAACCGCATCGCCGGGGAAAACTGCCTGTACTTTGAAACCGGACAGGGTTCAGCGCTCTCGGCAGGGGCCAACTTCGGCGCCGACCAGGTGACGATGGAGGCGCGAAACTACGGTCTGGCGCGCCATTACGATCCGTTCCTCGTCAACACCGTGGTGGGCTTTATCGGGCCGGAGTATCTCTACAACGACCGCCAGATTATTCGCGCGGGCTTAGAAGATCACTTTATGGGCAAGCTGAGCGGCATCTCGATGGGCTGCGACTGCTGCTACACCAACCACGCCGATGCCGACCAGAACCTCAACGAAAACCTGATGATTCTGCTCGCCTCCGCAGGCTGTAACTACATCATGGGCATGCCGCTCGGCGACGACATCATGCTCAACTATCAGACCACCGCCTTCCATGATACTGCGACCGTACGCCAGTTGCTGAATCTGCGTCCGTCGCCGGAGTTTGAACGTTGGCTGGAAACGATGGGCATTATGGCAAACGGTCTTCTGACCAAACGGGCGGGCGATCCGTCACTGTTCTTCTGATGACGCGGGGATGACAAACATGGATCAAAAACAGATTGAAGAAATTGTACGCAGCGTGATGGCGTCAATGGGGCAGCCGCAGGCCCCCGCAGCGTCAACACCCGCCAGCGATGCGACACCGTGTGCAGCGCCTTGCGCCGCGGAAAGCTGCGCGCTGGATTTGGGGTCAGCAGAGGCGAAAGCCTGGATTGGCGTTGAAAACCCGCACCGCGCGGAGGTACTGACCGAGCTTAAGCGCAGTACCGCGGCGCGCGTTTGTACCGGCCGTGCCGGGCCGCGTCCGCGCACTCAGGCGCTGTTGCGTTTCCTGGCCGATCACTCCCGCTCAAAAGATACCGTCCTGAAAGAGGTGCCGGAAGCGTGGGTGAAGGCCCAAGGGTTGCTGGAAGTGCGTTCGGAAATTAGCGACAAAAACCGCTACCTGACGCGCCCGGATATGGGCCGTCGCCTGAGCCAGGAGGCTATCGACGCGCTGAAGTCGCAGTGCGTCATGAGTCCGGATGTGCAGGTGGTGGTGTCCGATGGGCTGTCTACAGATGCGATTACCGCCAACTACGAAGAGATCCTGCCGCCGCTGCTCTCGGGCCTGAAGCAGGCGGGACTGAAGGTCGGGACGCCGTTCTTCGTCCGCTATGGTCGCGTGAAAATCGAAGACCAGATCGGCGAGATCCTCGGCGCGAAAGTGGTGATTCTGCTGGTGGGCGAACGCCCGGGGCTAGGGCAGTCGGAAAGTCTCTCTTGCTACGCCGTCTACTCGCCGCGCGTGGCGACCACCGTTGAGGCCGACCGTACCTGTATTTCCAATATCCACCAGGGGGGGACGCCGCCGGTAGAGGCCGCCGCCGTGATCGTGGATTTAGCCAAACGCATGCTGGAGCAGAAAGCCTCCGGCATCAATATGACCCGTTAAGGAGGCATCATGCCAGCATTAGATTTAATTCGACCCTCGGTCACCGCAATGCGCGTGATTGCCTCGGTGAATGACGGATTCGCGCGCGAGCTTAAATTGCCGCCGCATATACGTAGCCTCGGTCTCATCACGGCAGATTCTGATGACGTCACGTATATTGCCGCAGACGAAGCGACAAAACAGGCGATGGTGGAAGTGGTGTATGGCCGCTCGCTGTATGCCGGAGCGGCCCACGGGCCGTCGCCGACCGCCGGTGAAGTGCTGATTATGTTGGGCGGCCCGAACCCGGCGGAGGTGCGCGCCGGTCTGGATGCGATGGTCGCCAGCATTGAAAGCGGCGCGGCGTTCCAGTGGGCGAATGATGCAGAGGATACGGCATTCCTGGCGCATGTGGTTTCGCGTACCGGCTCTTATCTCTCGTCAACCTCCGGCATCGCGCTGGGCGATCCCATTGCCTATCTGGTGGCGCCACCGCTGGAGGCGACGTTCGGTATTGATGCGGCAATGAAATCTGCCGATGTACAGCTGGTGACCTACGTGCCGCCACCGTCAGAAACCAACTATTCAGCGGCGTTTCTGACCGGTAGCCAGGCCGCCTGTAAAGCCGCCTGCAACGCCTTTACCGATGCCGTGCTTGATATCGCCCGTAATCCCGTTCAGCGGGCGTAATGGAGGTCGCGATGATCAATGCACTGGGGTTACTGGAAGTGGACGGCATGGTTGCCGCTGTCGATGCGGCTGACGCCATGCTGAAAGCGGCCAATGTACGTCTGCTCAGTCATGAAGTGCTCGACCCGGGCCGGTTGACGCTGGTGGTGGAGGGCGACCTGGCGGCGTGTCGTGCGGCGCTGGATGCCGGAAGCGCTGCCGCGCAGCGCACCGGTCGCGTCATCAGCCGCAAAGAAATCGGTCGGCCGGAAGACGATACCCAGTGGCTGATCGGCGGTTTTAAGTGTGCGCCACAACCGCCTGCAAAGGTGCCGGACAGCCCCGTATTGTCCGAGTCTGCCGAGGCGCTACTGGCACTGCTGGCATCCGTACGTCAGGGAATGACGGCAGGGGAGGTCGCGGCGCACTTTGGCTGGTCGCTGGATAAGGCCAGACAGACGCTGGATAGGCTCTTTTCTGACGGAGCGTTGCGTAAACGCAGCAGTCGCTATCGCTTAAAAAATTAACCTGTCGGAGGTGCCGGGTGCGGTAAAACACCCGGCTTAAAAGATCATGAAAAAGACCCGTACAGCAGATTTGCACCATCTTTATCATGAAGTGTTACCCGAAGACGTTAAGCTTACGCCGAAAGTGGAAGTGGATAATGTTCACCAGCGGCGAACGACGGATGTGTATGAACACGCCCTGACGATCACTGCCTGGCAGCAGATTTACGACCAGTTGCACCCCGGCAAATTTCATGGCGAGTTTACGGAAATCCTGCTTGATGATATTCAGGTGTTTCGTGAATACACCGGGCTTGCGCTACGCCAGTCGTGCCTGGTGTGGCCGAATTCATTCTGGTTCGGTATTCCGACAAGGCGCGGCGAACAGGGGTTTATCGGTACGCAGTGTCTGGGCAGCGCCGAGATAGCCACCCGTCCAGGCGGAACCGAATTCGAACTGAGCACACCGGACGATTACACCATCCTTGGCGTGGTGATTTCTGAGGATGTGATTTCTCGTCAGGCCAACTTCTTACATAACCCGGAAAGAGTGCTGCATATGCTGCGCAACCAGTCGGCGCTGGAGGTTAAAGAGCAGCACAAAGCCGCGCTGTGGCGCTTCGTTCAGCAGGCGCTGGCGACCTTCAGCGAAAACCCGGAAAACCTTCAACAGGGCGGGGTGCGCAAAGTACTGGGCGATAACCTGCTGCTGGCGATGGGAACGATGCTCGAAGACGCCCAGCCGATGGCCACCGCCGAGAGCATCAGCCATCAGAGCTACCGTCGACTACTGTCGCGCGCCCGCGAATATGTGCTGGAAAATATGTCGGAGCCGCTGACGGTGCTTGATCTGTGCAATCAGTTGCACGTCAGCCGCCGCACGCTGCAAAACGCGTTTCACGCAATTCTGGGGATTGGCCCAAACGCATGGCTTAAGCGGATCCGTCTGAACGCCGTGCGCCGGGAGCTCATCAGCCCGTGGTCGCAAAGCGCCACGGTCAAAGATGCCGCGATGCAGTGGGGATTCTGGCATTTGGGTCAGTTTGCCACCGACTACCAGCAGCTGTTTGCGGAAAAGCCGTCGCTGACGCTGCATCAGCGGATGCGCCAGTGGGCATGACGCCCTGGCTACACCCAGTCCCTGACTTTAATAAACTCGCTTAAGGCAGCCTCCGGGCTGCCGTCTTGCGCCTGCCAGTTATACTCCCAGCGCACCAGCGGCGGCATCGACATGAGAATCGACTCCGTTCGTCCGCCGGTTTGCAGACCGAACAGCGTGCCGCGATCCCAGACCAGGTTGAACTCCACATAGCGCCCGCGGCGGTAGAGCTGGAAATCGCGCTCGCGCTCGCCAAAGGCCATGGCTTTACGGCGCTCAACAATCGGCAGATACGCATCCGTGTAGCCGTTGCCCACTGCCTGCATAAAGGCGAAGCAATGGTCGAAATCCGGGGTGTTCAGATCGTCAAAGAACAGACCGCCGATGCCGCGCTGCTCCTGGCGATGCTTAAGGTAAAAGTAGTCATCGCACCACTTTTTCAGCCGCGGATAAACGTCCTCGCCGAAAGGCAGGCACAGATCCCGCGCCGTGCGGTGCCAGTGAACGGCATCGTCTTCGAAACCGTAATAGGGCGTTAAATCAAATCCGCCGCCAAACCACCAGACGGGGTCCGCGCCCGGCTTTTCGGCGATAAAGAAACGCACGTTGGCGTGGCTGGTCGGCACGTACGGGTTGTGCGGGTGAACGACCAGCGAGACGCCCATGGCTTCAAAACTGCGCCCGGCAAGCTCGGGGCGATGTGCGGTGGCGGAGGCGGGCATCGCGTCGCCGTGAACGTGCGAGAAGTTGACGCCCGCCTGCTCGAAGACGCCGCCGTTTCGCAGCACGCGGCTACCTCCGCCGCCGCCGCCGTCGCGCTGCCAGTTGTCTTCGCTGAAGTCATGGCCGTCGACGGCCGCCAGTTGCTGGCAGATGTGGTCCTGCAAGGTGAGCAGGAACGCTTTTACCTGTTGGGCATCGGGTTTCATTAACGTCTCTTCACGTGCGCTTTCTGGTTATCAAACCAGTGGAAATAGCTGATGATGCCTGAGGCAATCGCATTGGCTATCTTTTGGCGGAACGCAGGCGTTCCTAACAGTTTCTCTTCGCCTGGGTTGGTGATAAACGAGGTTTCCACCAGTACCGAAGGGATAGACGGCGATTTCAGCACCACAAACGCGGCCTGTTCGGTGCTGCGGCTGTGCAGCTTGTGGACCGGTTTAATCTGTCTGAGGATATGCGAGCCGAGCGTCAGGCTGTTCTTTATCGTATCCGTTTGCACCAGATCGAACAGCACTTGCTGCAACAGGTGATCCTTATCAAGCGCTTTTTTCCCCGCCAGTTCGTCGACGGCGTTCTCTTTATCTGAGAGGTATTTCGCCATGGCGCTACTGGCGCCGCGGTTGGACAGCGCAAACACCGAGGCGCCCGCCGCGCTCGGGTTGGTAAAACCATCGGCGTGAATCGACATAAACAGGTCGGCGCCGTGCTGGTGGGCGATTTCCACGCGGTCATACAGCGGGATAAAGGTATCGCCAGTGCGCGTCAGCCGCGCGTCGATACCGTTGCTGCGCAGAATAGAGCGGACGTTTTTGGCGATAGCCAGCACCACGTGTTTTTCTTTCGAGCCGTTATGCCCGATGGCGCCGGTATCAATACCGCCATGCCCTGGGTCGAGCATGACGATGCGTTTTGCCCCGGCCTTTTTAGCTGCAGGTTTGCTATGACCGTTGCTGGTTTTCAGCGTTTCTTCTTTTGCGATGGCGCTCGACATGCCTGACAACGTCAGTGCGGCCAGTCCGGCTTTCAGCACCTGGCGGCGCGAAGCGAGTATTTTTAGGGGTTTAAAAGTGCTCATGCGGCCTGAGTCGTTAAAAGTAGGAGTCCATGTGTTGTGTTATATCGTATCGCGTATTCCGTGACGATGGTTTCAGGATGAGAATTTTTTTACTTTTCATTTCAATACGTGACAATACAATATTATGCCATTTTTTTCGCGTCGACGCGCGGGATGTTGGATAATTAGGACGATCGCGCCATAATCACTGTTTTTAAACCTTAAAAGATGGGCAATACCATGGAGATACGCGTTTTTCGCCAGTCCGATTTTGAAGAGGTTGTCACGCTGTGGGAGCGTTGCGACCTGCTGCGCCCGTGGAATGACCCCGAAATGGATATCGAACGTAAAGTGAATCACGACGTCAGTTTGTTCCTGGTAGCCGAGGTCAACGGCGAGGTGGTCGGGACAGTGATGGGCGGCTATGACGGTCATCGTGGGTCGGCGTACTATCTCGGCGTACATCCGGAGTACCGGGGCCGCGGCATTGCCAACGCGCTGCTTAACCGGCTGGAGAAAAAGCTTATCGCGCGCGGCTGCCCGAAAATTCAAATTATGGTTCGCGAAGATAATGACATTGTGCAGGGGATGTACGAGCGCCTCGGCTATGAGCATTCAGACGTTGACGTGCTGGGCAAACGCCTGATTGAAGATGAAGAATACTGAGTTTTTCCCCGACGATTACGATAATCTCGGTCGGCTACGGCTGCCGGTGTTGTTCTGGTGCATTCTGCTGCTTCAGGCGCGAACCTGGGTGCTGTTCGTGATGGCCGCCGCCTCGCGTCAGCAGGGAGACACGCTGCTCAACCTGTTCTATCCCGACCATGATATGTTCTGGCTCGGTCTGCTGCCTGGCATTCCGGCCGTGGCGACATTTTTGCTAAGCGGACGACGCCACTTTTTCTCCCGCCTGTGGGCGCTGATGCGCTGGCTGCTGGTGGCGGCCCAGACCGCGCTGCTGCTCTGGCAGCCGTTGCTGTGGCTGGCAGGCGATCCCTTGACCGGCATCGGTGTGACGCTGGTGATGCTTGATGGTTTTGCCCTGTGGTGGCTCCTGAGCAGCCGCCGTTTACGCGCCTGTTTTCAGTAACATCGGCATGCAAAGTGCACTTTTTTTCAGATTTGCACTCCAACAGGCGTTGCTTTGATATGAAAGGATCTGGAATGAAATCGATACGTATACTGTTATGCGCGCTGCCGTTGGCGCTGACCGGCTGTTCTACGCTCAGCGCGATTAACTGGTCTGCGGCGTACCCATGGAACTGGTTTGGTTCTTCCGCCGCGGTGAGCGAAAAGGGCGTAGGCGACCTGACCGCCTCGACGCCGCTTGATGAAAAAGCCATCAGCGACGCGCTTAACGGCGACTATCGCCTGCGTAGCGGGATGAAAACGGATAACGGCGCGGTGGTTCGCTATTTTGAGGTGATGAAGGGCGACGCCGTGGCGCTGGTGATTAACGGCGACGCGGGTAGCGTGAGCCGCATCGACGTCCTGGACAGCAAGATATCCGCGCCGGAAGGCGTCAACGTCGGTACGCCGTTTAGCGCGATTTACAGCAAAGCGTTCGGCAATTGCCAGAAAGGCAGCGGCGATGACGCCGCAGGCGTTGAGTGTAAAGCGAAAGACAGCCAGCATATCAGCTACCTGTTCACCGGCAGCTGGAGCGGCCCGGTTGAGCTGATGCCGCCGGACGACACGCTGAAAAACTGGAAAGTCAGCAAAATTATCTGGCGTCGTTAATTTGCCCGGGAACAAACCGCTGCGCGTAAAAAGCGGGTAGACTACGTCATATTCATGCCACGATGTCGTGGCATCTTTTTTCAGGAGGAGCGATGTCTCAGGTTCAGAGCGGCATTTTGCCGGAACATTGCCGTGCGGCGATTTGGATTGAAGCCAATGTAAAAGGGGACGTAAATGCCCTGCGTGAATGCAGCAAGGTGTTTGCCGATAAGCTGGCCGGTTTTGAAGCGCAATTCCCCGATGCCGACCTGGGCGCCGTGGTGGCGTTCGGTCACGATACCTGGCGCGCGCTTAGCGGCGGCACAGGCGCCGAAGAGCTAAAAGACTTCACGCCCTACGGCAAAGGCCTCGCGCCGGCGACGCAGTACGATGTGTTGATCCACATTTTGTCGCTGCGCCATGACGTGAACTTCTCTGTCGCTCAGGCGGCAATGGCGGCGTTTGGCGACGCCATTGAGGTGAAAGAAGAGGTCCACGGCTTCCGCTGGGTGGAAGAACGCGACCTCAGCGGTTTTGTCGACGGCACCGAAAACCCGGCAGGCGTTGAGACGCGCCGTGAAGTGGCGGTGATCGCCGACGGCCCAGACGCAGGCGGTAGCTATGTGTTCGTGCAACGCTGGGAGCATAACCTGAAGCAGCTCAACCGTATGAGCGTTCACGATCAGGAAATGATGATTGGCCGCACCAAAGTCGCCAATGAAGAGATTGATGGCGATGAGCGCCCTGACACCTCGCATCTGACCCGCGTCGACCTCAAAGAGAACGGCAAAGGGCTGAAGATTGTGCGCCAGAGCCTGCCGTACGGCACCGCCAGCGGGACGCATGGCCTCTATTTCTGCGCCTACTGCGCCCGTCTGCACAACATTGAGCAGCAGCTGCTGAGCATGTTCGGCGATACCGATGGTAAGCACGATGCAATGCTGCGCTTCACGAAGCCGGTAACGGGCGGCTACTACTTCGCACCGTCGCTGGATAAGCTGCTGGCGCTGTAATGCCAGAGATGAAGAAGGCAGCCGCGGGGCTTAATGCTTGTCAGTTAAGCACTGCGGGTCATTCCGTTCACTGTATGACCGTCTAATTCTGATAATTCACATCCTGTGAACGGGACAAAGGGGCCACCACGGCCCCCTTGTCAATCCCCGTGGCCCCGCAACGAAATCGGTGCTTCGCACTACGCTCACCTCCCGACCCTCTGCCTGCGGTCGGCTCCATTCGTGATTACTCGTCCCATCCATGGGACTCGCCCCTTCGGGGCCAGCGCAAGCGCTGTTCAAAATTGCTCCAGGCAATTTTGTCCTGTCTCATGTCGCCTCTGGCCGCCTTCCCTGGCGTCCAGCCCTTGTCATCCGGTCTCCGGTTCGCCGATTTCAGCGGGGACTCAACACCCGTGCCCGGTACGACAGACGAAATCATCGTATAATCCGGGCCGATTAAATCAAAAAGTGTCACCTATGTGACCGGTCAGCTCTGTAACCCATGTGACCGGTTCATACACGGCGAGCGCCTTTGACACGTTCACCGCAGAGAAATTGACAGGAAGCTGAGGAGGAAAAGTGAACGGAACGGTTCCACTCTTTCTTCAAAGGGTGGTCTTTAAAGCAAAATAATGAATAAAAATTCATTATTTTGCTTAACTGAGTGGCATTACAGCGAATGCTGGCCTTTCAGAAGGTAACGCGAGGGCTTATTTCAGACCGGCCGCATCACGCAGCAGGGCGGCTTTGTCGGTTTTTTCCCATGGGAAATGTTCGCGACCAAAGTGACCGTATGCTGCGGTTTCTTTGTAGATCGGGTGCAGCAGATCCAGCATCTGGATAAGACCGTACGGACGCAGGTCGAAGAACTCGCGGACCAGCCCAATCAACTGCTCGCCCGGCACTTTCTCGGTACCAAAGGTTTCCACCATGATGGAGGTCGGTTCAGCAACGCCGATAGCGTAGGAAACCTGAATCTCACAACGGTCAGCCAGGCCCGCCGCAACGATGTTTTTCGCCACATAACGTGCCGCGTACGCCGCAGAACGGTCAACTTTGGAGGGATCTTTACCTGAGAACGCGCCGCCGCCGTGACGTGCCATACCGCCGTAGGTATCAACGATAATTTTACGACCGGTCAGACCGCAGTCGCCCATCGGGCCGCCGATGACGAAACGTCCGGTCGGGTTGATGAAGAATTTGGTGGCGCTGCTCAGCCACTCGGTCGGCAGAACCGGCTTGATAATCTCTTCCATCACCGCTTCTTGCAGGGATTTCTGGTCGATATCTTCAGCGTGCTGGGTAGACAGTACCACCGCGTCGATACCGACGATTTTGCCGTCGTCATACTGGAAGGTGACCTGGCTTTTCGCATCCGGGCGCAGCCACGGCAGGGTGCCGTTTTTACGCACTTCAGCCTGGCGCTGCACCAGACGGTGCGCATAAGTCACCGGTGCTGGCATCAGCACGTCGGTTTCGTTGGTCGCGTAGCCGAACATCAGGCCCTGATCGCCTGCGCCCTGCTCCAGCGGGTCAGCGCGGTCGACGCCCTGGTTGATATCCGGAGACTGCTTGCCAATCGCGCTCAGTACGGCGCAGGAGTTGGCATCAAAGCCCATATCGGAATGCACATAGCCAATTTCGCGAACCGTGTTGCGGGTGATCTCTTCGATATCGACCCACGCGCTGGTCGTGATTTCGCCGCCGACCAGCACCATGCCGGTTTTGACATAGGTTTCACACGCGACGCGCGCTTTCGGATCCTGTTCCAGGATTGCATCCAGAACGGCGTCGGAGATTTGGTCAGCAATTTTGTCAGGATGCCCTTCAGATACGGACTCGGACGTAAAGAGGTGTTTTGCCATGTTTATTTCACCTGAATGAATACGGGGAGCTCAAACTATCGCGTGGTAAGGCCATTAACGGGATAATCCTCGATGGCATATCGTATAAGCCACAAGAAGTCTGAGTGTTAATCAGTATAGATGGATTAACATCTGGACGGCTATTTTAGGGCAGATATTCACCCGATTTCCAGTTTTTTTTGATCCGGGTCGCACAGAGCGATTAGCGGCTAATGGAAATATTTCCTGACAGAGACATTTTTTACACATTTTTATTTTGCATTTTTGCGCCTGAATCGGTATAAAACGCCGCGCGCGGCTCATCAAAAAAGCGCACGATAGAGGTTATCGTGACGCCACTTCCAGCCGGGTTAAGCAGTGGACTTTTAGCTTTGGCTTGTCGCTGGTCTCAGGAGGCTGGCGTGGAGGTGATACGAGATAATGAACCGTCTTTTTTCGCTGAATCTGTCGCGCCGTTCTGGCGTGCATTTGTCCCCCATTACCTGCATTTCTGCTATTCAAATCTGCCGAAGTTATACCCATCTCGGCGCTACTCAGGATTCCAGGGCCGGTACGGCGCTGTGAGGACTGGACAAGGGCTCTCCTTTTTATAAAGGGGTTTTCTCGTGGTTTCTCCGGGCAGTCATACAAACCCCGGGTACGTGTTTTACAATCATATGAACAAGAAACCGGTCGCACAGACGGTGTTTCAGCATACCGTGCTGGACATTCAGGCTGTTTATGGGTTGTTATCGCAGTGTGACATTGCGATAGTAGTCAACTGTCTTACACTTTCGACAATATTTGAGGTTCGCTATGTCTGACGACATGTCTGTATTTTCGCCTTCGTCAGCAGGCGAACAAGGTGTACTCCGTTCTATGCAGGAGGTGGCAATGAGCTCTCAGGAGGCCAGCAAGATGCTGCGCACATACAACATTGCCTGGTGGGGCAATAATTACTACGACGTGAACGAACTGGGCCATATCAGCGTTTGCCCTGACCCGGACGTTCCGGAGGCCCGCGTCGATCTCGCTAAGCTTGTGAAAGCCCGCGAAGCCCAGGGACAGCGGTTACCGGCGCTGTTTTGCTTCCCGCAGATCCTGCAACACCGTCTGCGTTCGATTAACGCCGCGTTTAAGCGCGCGCGCGAATCCTACGGCTACAATGGCGACTACTTCCTGGTTTACCCGATCAAGGTGAACCAGCACCGCCGCGTGATTGAATCGCTTATCCACTCCGGCGAGCCGCTGGGTCTGGAAGCAGGCTCCAAAGCGGAGCTGATGGCGGTTCTGGCGCACGCGGGCATGACCCGTTCGGTGATCGTGTGTAACGGCTATAAAGACCGTGAATATATTCGTCTGGCGCTGATCGGCGAGAAGATGGGCCATAAGGTCTATCTGGTTATCGAAAAGATGTCCGAAGTCGCTATCGTGCTGGAAGAAGCCGAGCGCCTGAACGTGGTGCCGCGCCTTGGCGTGCGTGCGCGTCTGGCCTCTCAGGGCTCCGGCAAATGGCAGTCTTCCGGCGGCGAAAAATCCAAGTTCGGCCTGGCGGCGACGCAGGTTCTGCAACTGGTGGAAATCCTGCGTGAGCATGGCCGTCTGGACAGCATTCAGTTGCTGCACTTCCACCTCGGTTCACAGATGGCCAATATTCGCGACATCGCCACTGGCGTGCGTGAATCCGCCCGTTTCTACGTTGAGCTGCATAAGCTTGGCGTAAACATCCAGTGCTTCGACGTCGGCGGCGGTCTGGGCGTGGATTACGAAGGCACTCGTTCGCAGTCCGATTGCTCGGTGAACTACGGCCTGAACGAATACGCGAACAACATTATCTGGGCGATCGGCGACGCCTGCGAAGAGCACGGCCTGCCGCACCCGACGGTGATCACGGAGTCCGGCCGCGCGGTGACCGCGCACCATACCGTGCTGGTTTCTAACATTATCGGCGTTGAACGTAACGAATACACCGAGCCGACTGCGCCAGCCGAAGATGCGCCGCGCGCGCTGCAAAGCATGTGGGAAACCTGGCAGGAGATGCATGAGCCTGGCACCCGTCGCTCACTGCGCGAATGGCTGCACGACAGCCAGATGGACCTGCATGATATTCACATTGGCTACTCCTCCGGCACTTTCAGCCTGCAGGAGCGCGCGTGGGCCGAGCAGCTTTACCTGAGCATGTGCCACGAAGTCCAGAAACAGCTGGATCCGCAGAACCGTGCGCATCGTCCGATCATTGATGAGCTGCAGGAACGTATGGCGGACAAAATGTACGTCAACTTCTCGCTGTTCCAGTCAATGCCGGATGCGTGGGGTATCGATCAGCTGTTCCCGGTGCTGCCGTTGGAAGGGCTGGATCAGGTACCTGAGCGTCGCGCTGTGTTGCTGGATATTACCTGCGACTCCGATGGTGCTATCGATCACTACATCGACGGCGACGGTATCGCCACCACCATGCCGATGCCGGAGTACGACCCGGAGAACCCGCCGATGCTGGGCTTCTTTATGGTCGGCGCCTATCAGGAGATCCTCGGCAACATGCACAACCTGTTCGGCGATACCGAAGCGGTCGACGTGTTTGTCTTCCCTGACGGCAGCGTGGAGGTTGAGCTCTCCGATGAAGGGGATACGGTGGCGGATATGCTGCAGTACGTGCAGCTCGACCCGAATACGTTGCTGACGCAGTTCCGCGACCAGGTGAAAAACACCGGTCTGGACGAGGCGCTTCAGCAGCAGTTCCTCGAAGAGTTTGAAGCGGGTCTGTACGGCTATACATATCTGGAAGACGAGTAACACGTCAAGCCCGGGACGAGTGTCCGGGCTTGAACCTGTATGAAATAACGGCGATAATTCGCCTTAACAAGCCGTACGCAAATCAATCCCTTCCTCGTCGGGCCTAACGACGCGGAGGGGATTTTTTTTCATCGACTTTTAAACACGACGATTTTAAAAGAGGTCAGCACATGAGCACCTTAGGTCATCAGTACGATAACTCCCTGGTATCTAACGCCTTTGGTTTTTTACGTCTTCCGATGAACTTCCAGCCGTATGACAGCAATGCTGACTGGGTCATCACCGGCGTGCCGTTCGATATGGCGACATCCGGCCGTGCGGGCGGGCGTCACGGCCCGGCGGCGATTCGCCAGGTATCGACCAACCTTGCCTGGGAACACAACCGTTTCCCGTGGAACTTCGATATGCGCGAGCGCCTGAACGTCGTGGACTGCGGCGATCTGGTGTATGCCTTTGGCGATGCCCGCGAAATGAGCGAGAAACTGCAGGCGCACGCGGAAAAACTGCTGGCGGCCGGCAAGCGTATGCTTTCCTTCGGCGGCGATCACTTCGTGACCCTGCCGCTGTTGCGCGCGCATGCGAAGCACTTTGGTAAAATGGCGCTGGTGCATTTCGACGCCCACACCGATACCTATGCCAACGGCTGCGAATTCGATCACGGCACCATGTTCTTTACCGCGCCGAACGAAGGCCTGATCGATCCTAACCACTCCGTGCAGATCGGTATTCGTACTGAGTTCGACAAAGACAACGGTTTCACCGTTCTCGATGCCGGTCAGGTCAACGATCGCAGCGTTGATGATGTGATTGCGCAGGTGAAAACGATTGTTGGCGATATGCCGGTCTATCTGACCTTTGATATCGACGCGCTGGATCCGGCTTTCGCGCCAGGGACCGGCACGCCGGTTATCGGCGGCCTGACTACCGATCGCGCCATTAAGCTGGTGCGTGGCCTGAAAGATCTGAACATCGTGGGGATGGACGTGGTGGAAGTCTCTCCGGCGTACGATCAGTCTGAAATAACCGCGCTTGCCGCCGCGACCTTAGCGCTGGAAATGCTTTACCTCCAGGCGGCGAAGAAAGGCGAATAATCGCGCCTGCTGGCCTTTGTCCCTCTCCCGTACAAAAGGAGAGGGACGGGCCGGGAATTATTTAATGCCGTCCGCCGCCATACGGTCGCGGATGTGCTGGGCACGCTCTTCCGAAGCCGGGTGATCGTCAAGCATTGAGCTCTGGCGGCCTGCTTCCAGTTTCGCCAGTTTTTCGAAGCTGGTGGCCAACCCCGACGGATTGATGCCGCGTTTGCGCAACAAATCGTACGAATAGTCGTCCGCTTCTGATTCCTGGCGCTGGGAGAACTGCGCGTTCACCAGTTTTTCGCCGAGATCGCCAAGCTGCGACTGCGACAGGCTGCCGATCATTCCGCCCGCAGAGGCGGCAATGGCGCGCAGGGCGTTGGTGCCGAGGGCGACCTGCATCCCTTTCTTGACGTGGCCCAGGGCGACGTGACCCATCTCATGGCCGATAACCGCTTCCACCTCGTTGTCGGTCATTATATCCATCAGCCCGCTGTAGACGCGGATACAGCCGTTAGCCATCGCGAAAGCGTTCACGTCTTTCGTCACATAAACCTTGTAGTTCACCGGCTGGCCGTTGATGTTATCGCCGAGCGCGGAGGCGATTTTGTTCAGGCGTTTGCTGTAGTCGCTGTCCGCCGGGGCGATAGTCGCTTTGCTGTCCATCTCTTTACAGGATTGATCGCTTAACGCTTTTATCTGGGCGTCGCTGAGCGAGTAGGCCTGGAATGCTTCGGCGCCAGAGGTCATCAGCGCGTTTGAATCCATATTCTGACAACCGGTCAGAGCGGCTGCCACGCCAATGGCAAGCAACGCAGAGCGAAGTTTCATGTTTATCTTCCGCACGATTTGAGTGATCAAAATCCGAAAACGTCCCGGACGCGTAACGCGGTGGGATTTCAGGCAAAGTATAAAGAAAATAACGTGAAGCAGGCGAGGGGATTGCGCAACATGCGCGCACGATCCAGAGATTTCTGAAGCCGCACCCGGATGCTCCATGTACATGCTTTGTCGCTTGGGTTACATTGTTCACACTTTTTTCTGGCGTAGCCTAAAACGCGCGATCGTCAAGCCGTTTTGGTGTTGCCTTCAACAGTCCGATCTGGAGTCAAAATGTCCTCACGTAAAGAGCTTGCTAATGCTATTCGTGCGCTGAGCATGGACGCAGTACAGAAAGCCAAATCCGGTCACCCGGGCGCCCCGATGGGTATGGCTGACATTGCCGAAGTCCTGTGGCGTGATTTCCTGAACCACAACCCGCAGAACCCGTCCTGGGCTGACCGCGATCGCTTCGTGCTGTCCAACGGCCACGGCTCCATGCTGATCTATAGCCTGCTGCACCTCACTGGCTACGATCTGCCGATTGAAGAGCTGAAAAACTTTCGTCAACTGCACTCCAAAACCCCGGGTCACCCGGAAGTGGGCTACACTGCGGGCGTTGAAACCACCACCGGCCCGCTGGGTCAGGGTATCGCCAACGCAGTAGGTATGGCTATCGCGGAAAAGACGCTGGCGGCGCAGTTCAACCGTCCGGGTCACGATATCGTGAACCATTATACTTATGCGTTCATGGGCGACGGCTGCATGATGGAAGGTATCTCCCACGAAGTGTGCTCCCTGGCGGGTACCCTGAAGCTGGGCAAGCTGGTGGCATTCTATGATGACAACGGCATCTCCATCGACGGCCATGTTGAAGGCTGGTTCACTGACGATACCGCTAAACGTTTCGAAGCTTACGGCTGGCACGTTGTGCGCGGCGTGGACGGCCACAATGCCGACGCCATCAAACGCGCAGTAGAAGAAGCGCGCGCCGTGACCGACAAACCGTCCCTGCTGATGTGCAAAACCATCATCGGCTTCGGTTCTCCGAACAAAGCGGGCACCCATGATTCCCACGGCGCGCCGCTGGGCGATGCTGAAATCGCGCTGACCCGCGAAGCGCTTGGCTGGAAGCACCCGGCATTCGAAATCCCGTCTGACATCTACGCTCAGTGGGATGCGAAAGAAGCCGGTCAGGCGAAAGAGTCCGCCTGGAACGAGAAGTTCGCTGCCTATGCGAAAGCCTTCCCGCAGGAAGCCGCAGAATTCACCCGTCGTATGAAGGGTGAGATGCCGTCTGACTTTGACGCGAAAGCGAACGCGTTCATCGCGAAACTGCAGGCTAACCCGGCGAAAATCGCCAGCCGTAAAGCGTCTCAGAATGCGAT
>Ga0213878_10000312_pt1 | contig 18846 bp, 14 predicted proteins | sample VelepicoBEBS_R02_FD_161053 | JGI IMG/M metagenome (GOLD analysis project Ga0213878, IMG submission 161053) | Vellozia epidendroides bulk soil microbial communities from rupestrian grasslands, the National Park of Serra do Cipo, Brazil - BS_R02 | ecosystem: Environmental > Terrestrial > Soil >... | reverse complement strand
TATCCCGATCGAAGCGAAGCTCGACGCGGGCGCCTCGCTCGACCTCCAGGACGGGCTGGCGCTCTTCCGCACGCCCGACCTGCACACGCTCGGCCGGCTCGCAAAGGCCGCGAAGGAGCGCAAGAGCGGAAAGAACGTGTACTACGTCCTGAACCGCTACATCAACTCGACGAACGTCTGCTACGCGAACTGCACGTTCTGTTCGTTCGCGCGCGGCGAGAAGGATGCGGACAAGGTCCGCATGTCGGCCGACGAGGTCGTCGCCAAGGCGCTGGAGACCGGGACGAACTTCAACCAGATCCACATCGTCGGCGGGCACGACCCGCGGCAGCTCTCGCTCGACTACTGGCTGCCGCTGATGCGCCGCTTCAAGGAGCTGCTCCCGCACGTGCAGCTCTCGCTCTTCACCGCGGCGGAGATCGACTACATGGCGCGCCGCCACCGCCTCTCGTACGACGAGATCTGCGGGCGGCTGCGCGAGGCGGGGCTCGACAACGTCAACGGCGGCGGCGCCGAAGTCTTCAGCGAGCGCTTCCGCAAGGAGGTCTGCCCGAACAAGGTCGACGCCGCGCACTGGCTCGAGATCCACGAGACGCTCCACCGGCACGGCGTCGCCTCGAACGCGACGATGCTGTACGGGACGATCGAGACGCTCGAGGAGCGGCTCGAGCACCTGATCCTGCTGCGCGAGTCGCAGCGCCGCTCGCCGGGCTACAACGCGTTCATCCCGCTGGCGTTCCACCCGGACGGCAACGCGCTCTCGCACCACGGCTGGACCTCGGGGCTCGACGACATCCGCATGTTCGCGGTCGCGCGCCTGATGCTCGACAACTTCGACCATATCAAGGCGTACTGGATGATCCAAGGGCTGAAGATCTGCCAGCTCGCGCTCGAGTTCGGCGCCGACGACATGGACGGAACGCACGGCTCGACCGACGAGGAGCTGATCTACCACAGCGCGGGGACGCGCTCGGGCCAGTACGTCGACGACCGCGAGTTCCGGCGGCTGATCGAGGCGGTCGGCTACGTCCCGGTCCGCCGCAACTCGACCTACGAGACGTTCCCCGCAGAGTGGAAGCCGGAGGACGTGGCTTCCGGCTCCGCCGGAAGCTCGAGCGTTCGGCCTGCGGCCGATCCGCCTTCGTTGGTGAACGTTGTCTAAGCTGAGGTACGGCCGCATCGCGTACGTGAACGTCGCGCCGGTCGAGACGGCGTTCGACGCCGGCGCGGTGACGCGCGACGTCGAGGTCTATCCGGCGGTGCCGACGCAGCTCAACGCGGCGCTCTCCGAAGGCCGGCTCGACGCGGGCGCGATCAGCGCGGCGCACTACCTCGCGAACACCGACCGCTTCGTGCGGCTCGCCGATCTGTGCATCGCCGCCGACGGGCCGGTCCGCACGGTGCTGTTCGTCTCGCCGAAACCGCCGGCGCTGCTCGGCGACGCGACGATCGCGGTCACCTCGCACTCGGCGTCCGGGCGCGCGCTCCTCGCGGCGCTGCTGAGCGGGTTCCGCGACGTGCGGCCGACCTACGAGGTCGTCGACGACGCGCTCGCCGCGGCGCGCGCGGGCCGGCCGGCGCTGGTGATCGGCGACGACGCGCTCGTCGTGCGCGCCGAGCTGCCGCCGGCGCAGGTGCACGATCTCGGCGAAGCCTGGCGCGCGTGGACGGGGCTGCCGTTCGTGTTCGCGGTGTGGGCGGTGCGGCGCGAAGCGCTCGCGGAACGCCCCGGCGAGGTGGCGGCGCTCGCGCGCGCCCTCGTCGACGCGCGCGCATGGGGCGAGGCGAACCGCGAGGCGGTGATCGACGCCGCGGTTCGGGCGAAACCGTACCACCGCGCGCTCTACGAAGACTACTTCACCCGGCTCTCGTACCGCATCGACGAGCGCGCCGAGCAGGGCTTGGAGCGCTTCTCCACGCTGTTCATGCCGAACCCGAGCGCCGAGGGGCGCGACGACGAGGAGACCGTGCGTGTCGCTCGCTGACGTTCTGGACCGCGCCGCGGACGGCGGGCGGCTGACGTTCGACGAAGGCGTCCGGCTGTACCGTGACGCGCCGCTGCACGAGCTGGGCGCCGCCGCGCACGCGCGCCGCATGGCGATGTATCCGACGGACGACGTCACGTACGTCGTCGACACGACGATCAACTACACGAACGTCTGCAACGTGCACTGCACGTTCTGCGCGTTCTTCCGGCCCGAGCACCACCGCGAGGGCTACACGATGTCGCACGACACGGTGCTCGAGCGCGTGCGCTACGCCGCCGACCAGGGCGCGACGCAGATCATGATCCAGGGCGGCGTGAACCCCGAGCTGCGCATCGAGTGGTTCGAGCGGCTGTTCCGCCGCGTCGCCGCCGAGTTCCCGAACGTCGACATCCACTCGCTCTCCGTGTCGGAGATCGCCGGTCTGGCGAAGATCGAGGAGCTGCCGGTGCGCGAGGTGCTCGCGCGGCTGAAGGCGGCCGGACTGAAGTCGCTCCCCGGCGCCGGCGCCGAGATCCTGGTGGAGCGCGTGCGCAAGCGGATCAGCGCGCGCAAGATCGTCCCCGAGGGCTGGATCGGCGTGATGCGCGAGGCGCAGCTGCTCGGGATGCCGACGACGGCGACGATGATGTTCGGCTCGATCGAGACCGACGAAGAGCGGATCGCGCACATGGAGGTGATCCGCGAGCTGCAGGACGAGACCGGCGGCTTCACCGCGTTCATCCCCTGGTACTACGTCCCGTTCAAGACGCCGCTGCGCGGCCGCGAGGCGACCGGCGTGGAGTACCTGCGTGTCCTGGCGATCTCGCGGCTCTTCCTCGACAACGTCCCGCACCTGCAGGCGTCGTGGCTCACGCCCGGCTTGAAGCTGGGTCAGCTGGCGCTGTTCTACGGCTGCGACGACATGGGCGGGACGATCATCGAGGAGCAGGTCGTCCACGACGCCGGCAGCACCAACGAGGCGACGCGCGCGCAGCTCGAGGAGATCGTCCGCGGCGCGGGGTTCAACCCGGTCATCCGCGACACGTACTGGAACCTGCGCGACGATCTCGCGCTCGCGACGGCCTGACGCTCCGGACGATGCTCGACTACCTGAGCGAAGCACCGGCGTCCGTCGCCGGCTTGCGATGCGTAGTCCTCGGCGCCGCCGGGTTTCTCGGCCGCCGGCTGTCGAGCACGTTGTGCGAGCTCGGCGCCGGCGTCGAGGGGTTCGGGCACGGTCCGCGGGACGGCGCGCCGCTCGACGAGCGGGTCCGGTGGCACGAGGCCGACGTCTCCGATCGCCGGGCGCTCCGGAGCGTCCTCGACGGGGCGGACGTGGTCTTCCATCTGCTCGGCCGGCCGGTCCGTGACGTCGAGCGCGCCGTCGACGGCGCGGCGTTCGAAGACGACGGCGGGACGAACGCGCTTCTCGACGCGTGCGTCCAGGCGCGTGTCGGCAAGGTGATCTTCGCTTCGTCGGGCGGCGCGGTGTACGGGAATCCGGCCGCGATCCCGACTCCCGAGGGCGTGCCGGCCGCGCCGGTCTCCGCGTACGGGGCGGCCTGCGTCGCGATCGAACGGCAGCTGGAGCGGTATCACCGCCGCCACGGCCTCGCCTATCAGGCGCTGCGGGTCGCCAACGCGTACGGTCCGGGCCAATCGCCGTTCCGCGGGCGCGGCGTCGTCGCGGCGACCGTCTTTCGCGCGCTCGCGGGGCGGCCGATCGAGATCTGGGGCTCGGCGCGGACGATGCGCGACTTCGTGCATGTCGACGACGTCTGCGCGGCGTTCGCGCAGGTCGCGGTCTACGCGGGTGACGAGCGGGTGATGAACGTCGGCTCCGGACACGGCCGGACGCTCGCGGAGCTCGTCGCCGACGTGAAGCAGGTTCTGGAGCTGCCCGGCGCCCAGGTCGTCGCGAGGCCTGCGCGTGCACTCGATCTTCCGGTCAGCGTCCTCGACACCGCGCTGATCGCGCGCTCGATCCGCTGGCGCGCGCGCGTCCCGTGGCTCGACGGGCTTGCGGGCACGGCACGCTGGCAGCGCACGGCGTACGCGCTCTGAGCGAGCGCCACCCTCAGACGGCGGCGACCAGCGGCAACACCATGCTGCGCATGTACTCCGCAACGCGCTCGTCGCGCGCCACCATGCCGGCCGCAATGCGTTCGTCCAGCGCGGGATCGTCGGCGTGCGGCAGCGCATCGTACCAGTCGCGCAGCCGGCCCGCGCGGTACAGCTTGTAGAGCTCGCGCCACACGTCGTAGACCGACTCGGGGGCGCGCGTGTTGCGCGCCACCGCGGCGCCGCCGGTGGCGATCTTCCGCTCGAGCTGTTCGTACGAACGGTGCGGATAGTGGAAGATCAGGATCTCGTCGGTCGCGAGCGGCGGGCCGAGCCCCGGCGCGACGACGGAATGGTTCCCGGGTGAAACCTGGACGTGCGGGGCCGCGCGGTGGACCGCTTTCGGTGCGAGCGGGCGGCCGAGGCCGTTGACGCTCGCGACGTCGCGGATGACCATCTGCTCGAACGGATGGCCGCGAAGCTCGTGCAGCGGCAGCATGTTGGTGCGCGGAACCGACAGCGCGCCGTATTCGGCCGGGACACGCGCCAGCACCGACTTCAGGCCGCCGCGCTGCGGCCACCACAGCTCGTCGGCGTCGTCGTTGATCACCCAGTCGGCGCCCATCGACCATGCGATCCTCGCCATCTCCGAGACCCACGCCGCCTGGTCGTAGTCGTCGTTGGGCTGATCGATCAGCGTCACGCGGCCGCCGCGCGCGTACGACGCGACGATGGAGCTGGTCTCGTCGACGGAGCCGTTGTCCATCACGATGATGTGATCGACGCCGCGCAAGAGGTGGTACTCGATGTTCGCGGCGACGATGTCCGCCAGATCGCGAACGAGCAGCGTCATGATGAGCTTCATACGCGGCGGAACCGCTTCGGCGCGCGCGGCCGGCTCTCCGGCGCAGGCGAGGCGCTCGCGCCGCCGCCGCCGTAAAGAATGAAGGTGAACGGCGCGGGTGGCGCGCGCACCTTCGCGTCGCGCATGATCGCACGTATCGACGGAGCGCTGGCGCCGCTGCTGGAACCTGGGCGCCCGGTCGCGCTCGTGAACTACGCGAACCACCCGAACCCGGGCGACAACGCGATCTGGCTCGGCACGCTGCGGACGCTGCGGCGCTTGAACGTACCGGTCGGCTATACCAGCACGTGGACAGCATTCAGCGAGAACGCGATGCGGCGAGCGATCGGCGGCGGGACGCTCCTGCTGAACGGAGGCGGCAACTTCGGCGACCTCTACGCCGGGCAGGAAGATCTGCGGGAGGCTCTCCTCGCACGGTGCACGGACCGCCGGATCGTGCAGCTACCCCAGAGCATCTGGTTCCGCTCGAGCTCTCGTCTCGAGCGCGCGCGGCGGCTCTGCGCCGCGCATCCGAACTTCGTTCTGATGGTGCGCGAGCGGCAAAGCGCCGAGCTCGCCGTCGACCGCCTCGGCATCCCCGCGGTGCTCTGCCCCGACCTCGCGTTCGGGATGGGTGCGATGCACCGTGCCGCACCGGCAGAGCGGGGCGCGCAGTGGATCGTCCGCAGCGACCGGGAAGCGATCCCGCGCGCGCTGCCGGAGGGCGTCGCGGCGTCCGACTGGATCGCCGACGACCCTGCCGACGGCTTCTGGCCGGGAGAGCGGGACCTGCTGCAGCTCAACCGCGCGCTGATCGCGTTCGTCGGACGCGACGAACGTCGGGCGGAGGTCCGCGCGAAGGCGCTCTCCGGGACGTTCGAACCGCTCGCGAACGCGTGGGTTCGCCGCGGCGCCGCGATGGTCTCGTCGGCCGGCACGCTCGTCACCGACCGGCTGCACGTACACGTCTTCGCGATCCTCCTCGGCATCCCGCACGTCGTGCTCGACAACAGCTACGGCAAACTGCGTTCGACGTTCGAGACGTGGACCTCGGAGAGCGGGCTCGCGGCGTGGGCCGACGATGCACGGGCTGCGCTGGACGCCGTCACGGCGTAGCCCCGCGGGGGACCGTCACCGCTCGCGCGCCGAGCCGTGTCCCAGGATCGCATGGTACGGGTCTGCCATGCTGCAGCGCGTGGCGGCGGCGTTCCGGCGGCGATCGCTCCCGATGCTGGGCTGCGTGCTCATCGCGCTGGCGTGGCTGCTCGTGCGCGGCGCTGCGGCAGCGCCGCCGGCGCGCTGGTCGGACGGGGCGACCTGGGGCGGCGCCGTTCCGCGCGCCGGCGAGACGGTCGTCATCGCCGCGGGCCGCACGGTTCTGCTCGACGCCGATCCGCCTCCGCTCGCGCGGCTCGTCGTCGACGGCCGGCTCGTCGTCGCCGACCGCGACGTGCGGCTGCAGGCCGGCGCCGTCGACGTGCACGGCGTGCTCGAAGCCGGCGATCCGGCGCACCCCTTCGCGCACCGCGCCGAGCTCGTGCTCGACGCGCGCGCGCCGGGCGCCGGGATCGTCAGCGTCTCGAACGGCGGGCGGCTCGAGCTGTACGGTACGCCGCGGCTCTCGTGGACGCGGCTCGCGGAGAACGCTCCGGCCGGCGCGCGCGAGCTCGTGCTCGCGTCGGCGGCCGATTGGGTGCCCGGGGACCGGCTTGCGCTCGCGCCGACCGGGTTCGACGCGCGCGAGGCGGAGGACGTGACCGTCGCGGCGGTCGACGGCGCGCGCGTGACGCTGACCGCGCCGCTGCGCTTCGCCCATTGGGGGACGGTCACCGACGGGATCGACGAGCGTGCGGAGATCGGGCTGCTCTCGCACAACGTCCGCGTCCGAAGCGCGCCGGGCGCGCCCGACGGGATCGGCGGACAGGTGATCGTGATGGAGGGCGGCCGGCTCCGCGCCGACGGCGTCGAGTTCACCGGGCTCGGGCGGCGCGGCGTGCTCGGCGCGTACCCGGTGCACTTCCATCTCGCCGGCGACGGCGGCGGTTCGTTCGTGAGCGGGTCGAGCATCGACCATTCGTTCAACCGCTGCCTCACGATCCACGGCACGCGCGGCGTGCGCGTCACGCGCAACGTCGCATACGACACGATCGGCCACTGCTATTTCCTCGAAGACGGCATCGAGACGGGGAACGTCCTCGACGCGAATCTCGGGATGCTGACGCGCGCGGCACGCCCGGGAGAGGCGATCCTCGAGACCGATGTGCGTCCGGCGACGTTTTGGATCTCGAACCCCGACAACACGGTGACCCGCAACGCCGCCGCGGGCTCGGAAGGACACGGCTTCTGGTACAATTTCACGCCGCATCCGACCGGACCGTCGTCGACCGCGGCCGTGTGGCCGCGCCGCACGAGCTTGCGCGCGTTCGACGCGAACGTCGCGCACTCGAACGAGATGAACGGGTTGTTCGTCGACAACCTGCGCAACCCGCCGGGAGTCACCGAGGCGCCGAACTACAGCCCGGCGGCGGTCGCGGACTACCGCGGGCTCACCGCGTGGAAGAACCGCCGCCGTGGCGCCTGGCTGCGCGGGACGAACCTTCGCTTGAGCGCGGCGCGCATCGAGGACAACAGCATCGGCGTGACGTTTGCCGGCGCCGACGCGGTGCTGCGCGACAGCCTCGTCGTCGGCGAGACGGAGAACCGCACCGGACCGCCCAAGCCCGACGACGCGGCGTTCCCCATCCGCGGGTTCGAGTTCTACGACGGCCGCGTCGGCGTCGAGCGCACCCGCTTCGTGAACTTCATTCCCGACGAGCGGCGTGAAGCCGGGGCGCTCGGCGCGCTGCAGTACTCGCCGTTTTACACCGACCCGTCGAACTACGCGCGCGAGGTGACGTTCGAGAACGCGCAGCCGGTGTATCTGAAACCGTATCCCGGTACGCCGCGCAGCGAACAGAACGGTGCCGACGGCTACCGCTCGAACGTCTTCGCCGACCTCGACGGCTCGGTCACCGGCCGCGCCGGCACGTCGGTCGTCGTCGCCTCACCGTTCTTCGCCGGCGAGGGCTGCGAGCCGCGTCCGGACTGGAATGCCGCCGTGTGTGACGCCCGCTACGGAAGCCTGTTCGTATGGAACCAAGATCCGCGGCCGCGGCGAATCGGTCCGGTCCGCGTCACGCGGCTCGACGCGAACGGTACGACGAGCGTGTCCGGCGACGCGCCGAGCATCGTGCTGCTCGGCAACCCGCGCGACGGCGGCAACATCGGCTTCCAGACGAACGTCCGCGACGGCGGCCGCTACGCGATCCGTTTGAGCGGCCCGTTCCCGCACCGCGTGCGCGTGGCGTTGCACAACCTCCCCGCCGGCCGTATCACCGTGCTGCTCGCCGGCGTTCCGCCGAACGCAACTTTGTTCGCCGCAAACACGGCGCGCACGCCGCTCCCGATCGTCCGCGACGACGACGGCCGCGTCGTCACGCAGCTCGTCGCCGACGCCGACACATCGGCCGCAGTCATTGACGTGTGTACGACCGAACGCTGCCTATGAGCCGCGATTAAGCCGGCGTTTCGCTGATCCTTGCGACGCCGATCACGGCGCGGGACGACCTTCGGAGCCGACCGCAGGTTTCTCGGGCGCGATCCCGCGCTCGCCGAACGCGAGCGGATAGAGGAAGCCGGCGAAGGCACCGCCGGCGAGCGGCACGATCCAGAACATCCAGAGTTGCGCCAGCGCCCAGCCGCCGACGAAGAGCGCGGGTCCGGTGCTGCGGGCCGGGTTCACCGACGTGTTGGTGACCGGGATACTGACCAGGTGGATCAGCGTGAGCGCGAAGCCGATCGCCAGCGGCGCGAAACCGCCGGCGGCCCGCGCGTCGGTCGCGCCGAGGATCACCATCAAGAACATGAACGTCATGACGAACTCACAGAGCACGCACGCTGCGAGCGTGTACCCGTAGGGCGAGTGATCGCCGTAGCCGTTGCTCGCGAAGCCGCCGAACATTACCGCAGGCGCCGAAACACCTCCGTTCACGCCGATGGCGATGCCGTAGAGCACTGCGGCCGCGACGACCGCGCCGACCACCTGCGCGATGACGTACGGGAGGACGTCGCGCGCGGGGATGCGTCGTGCGACCCATAGCCCGACGGTCACGGCGGGGTTGAAATGCCCGCCGGATACCGGTCCGAACGCATACACGCCGGTGAGCACCGTCAACCCGAACGCGAGCGCGACGCCCGCGTATCGGATCCCGACATCGGGCAGCCCGGCTGCGATGACGGCACTCCCGCAGCCGCCGAGCACGAGCCAAAACGTCCCGAGAAATTCCGCGGAGAGCCGCCGCGGCAGCGCCTGCGAGATCATTACGGTCCTTTCGCCCCCCAGGACGGCCGAGGCCTTTGCGGCGTCATACGTCGTGATGAACACGGGCACTCACTTGCTCAGACGCCCGCGCATGCGGGAAGATATCCATCGGAAGCTTGCCTAGAAATGCGCCTTTCGGGCCGAGATTTTGGGCAGGACGCGATTCTGCCCATAAAACGGCTGAGCGGTCAACCGAGCGGCTGGGCACCTTGAAAACTGAGTCAGCCAGAGCCATCGAGCGGTCCGCAAAAATTTTTACAAGCGCCTTGTAGAGGCTGGAGGACTACAACGGCATTGTAGGATTTACGGCGGTTCTGTAACAATGACGTTGTTAGGTTGCGGTTACAGAGGCCGCCCGTGCGCGAAAACGCAAGCGGGACAAGGGTTTTTGCAGCCGCGACTGACGATGAAACCGCCCCCGCGACTGCAATCGCGAGAGCGGTTCGGGGTCGGTGGGACGACCGGGGCTCGAACCCGGATGCCTGCTGGGCCTGCGGTTTAGAGTCGCATGTGTCTACCGATTCCACCATCGTCCCAGGGTGCTCGGGGGTTCGCGCTCAAACGAAAACCCCCGAGCCCGCCCTGCCAGCCTCAGAGGTCGTCGCGTGAGCGGTGGCCTCTTTGGCGTTGCGCACTTCATGTTGCGATAGCGCGCTCCCTGCGACAAATTGCGATCTTCGCGTATTCGAGGCGCGCTCGTATGTCGTAAGCCTATTGACAGCGTTACAGAAGCGGCGCGAATCAAAGCGCGCGCGCTTTTCCTGTGGATAAGTCGGATGCGCGGAACGGCGCATCTCCGCCGTAATCGGCCCGTCGGCCCATCGGCCGATCCCGCCGGACGAGCGTCGAAAAAGCTAGTGCACTACTAGGTTTTCGGCCGTCCGGCGGGCGCCGCGAGAACGCAGGAGGCGCGCCATTCCTGTCGCTCTGTTCGCTCCGTTCTCTCCGGTCGCTCAGTTCGCTCCATGCGGTGCATTCGTACCATCCTCTCCATCGTAACCATGCTCTCCATCCGCTCCATCCTCACCGTTCTATGTTCTTATGTTTCTCATGCGGGTGTCGGGTGACGGGTGTTGTCCGAGGCCCACGACGCCTCTTACGACGCCTTCCAAGGCGCGGAGGGCCGCGCTTCTGCGGCGGGTTGTCGATCGCCGCGCACAGGTCGCGCAGCAGCGCCGCGACGTGCTGCTTCTCGTGCGTCTTCGCGGCGTTGTACGCGGGCCAATCCTGGCGGTACGTCACGCGGAGCGTTTCGGTTACGGTCTCGCCGCTCGCGTCACTCTCGCGACGAATCGTATAAGCGGGTACCGACGTGACCGCTGCGAGCACGAATGGTTGCCGCGCGAGAAGGGTCAGGACCCGAAGGTCTGTCCGCGGTGCAGGAGCCCCCTATTGGAACACGCCGCGTCGAGAAAAATAGGTGCTCTACGCGCTTGATCTAACGCACCCGGCCGGGATTGGCGGCGGGCCGGGGCGCGATCCTGCCGCGTTCTCCACCGATTCGGCGGACAGGACACGGCCGCCGATCGCCCCCGGGGTGTAGGCCACGTCAGCCTTCCGGGGCGTTTGTGGGACGCTCGGGCTCGGGCTGCGCGGCAGGAACGATCGACGGCCGGTCGGACCGTTAGCCGCGCTCACCCCGTCGTAGACGGCACGCGCACGGTAACGGACGGCTCTCGCGCGTCCCGGGTGTCCGATGGGCGCAGCCGGTGTCGTCGTGCAGCGAGCGGCGATGACCGCACCCGCCGCAGCGCGGCGGTTCCGCGCCGTATCCCTTGCACGTCCAAGCGTATGGCTGCACCCGCGTCCTCCGAGACGTTCCCGCCGCTGCCGCGGCGGTGACAGCACGCTATCACGGGAGCCGCTCTAATCGCCATCGGGAGGTTGCTCCCGAGTCGGCCGAGCCGGATCGTGTACTCTAATGACGATCGGGAGGTTCTTCCCGATTCGCCTCGGCGCTCGCGCCGGAAAGGGTCTCCATGCTCCCTCTCGTCACGCTGCTCGCGCTCTTGCTCGGCGGCGTCTCGCCACACGACGTGCTGAACGGTGGACCGTCCGTAACGACTACGGCCCCGGCTGCAAGCGGTGGTTCATCCGCAGCGGTAGACGACGTGCTGAACGGCGGTCCGTCGTAACGGAGAACGCACCCAAGTAAGCGAATCGCCCGCGTGGGTGTACGGGGAGACACCCGGACAGGTGTCTCCCTCTTCGTTTCGCCCAAGGGAGGGCACCGCGTCCGCTGCAAAACGTCACGACTCTCGCCGAGCCTCCACGCTCGGCGATGCGTTCGACTTGTGGTTCGCCGGGGATTTCGAGCTTTGTCTGGACGCCTGCGACACGATCGCGGAGGCCGATGCCGCAACCGTCGCGCAAGTCACGCTCTTGCGCGCCCGCGCGCTCCTGCGGCTGAATCGCGCGGACGACGCGCTCGCGGTGCTCGACGGCTATCCGTGGCCCGAGCACGGCGACGAAGCGGTCACGGCGCGGATGCTAACGGGCGCGGCGTTCATCCGCGCGAACGAGATTCCGCGCGGCCTCGTGCTGCTCGACGCGCTCCAAGAAAGCGCGCTCGACGCGCACCCGACCATTCGGTCAGAAATCGCGCTGAACCGCGCGCTCGGGCACTTCTGTCGGCGCGAGGTGGACGCCGCGGACCGCGCGCTCGACGCCGTGTCGACAGAGGCCGATATTGTCTACGCGCGGGCCTTGGAGTACCGCGGCTGGATCGCCTGCGCGCGGACGAAGTACGCGCTCGCGGCCAGCTACTTCGTCGCGGCGCTCGAACACCTCGACGCCTGCAAGCACTACGACCGCTACATGGAGGCGAACTGCGCCCAAGTGCTCGCGACTCTCTCGGTGGAGCGGCTCGACTTGGAAACGTGGCGCATCGTTGTCGCGAGGCGGGCGAAGATCGATTGGTCGGCGCACGACATACAGCGGCACCGCTTTTGGATCACGTTGTGCGCGGCGACCTACGCGTACGAGGTCGACGGCGCGGAAGTCGTCGCGGTCACCGAGGCGCGCTACGCCGAAACCATCGCGCCGATCCCGGCCGCGCGCGTCGAAGCCCTGTGCCGACGCGCGGCGACGGCAGGACGAGCGGATGAGCGGCTCGCGCAGCGCGACCACACCGGAGCGGCCTACGACCTGTTCGTCACGCTCGACGCGGAGCGGTTCGAGAACTACGACAAGTTCGTCCCGCTGATCCTCGCGAAGGAACTCGCGATAGCCGGGCGGGTCGAAGAGGCGCACCGCGTCTTCGCGCTCTACAAAGCCTACCCGCACACGTCGCCGCTGCTTGCCGTCACGGGCGACCCGACCCGCTACGGATTCGAGAAACTCGTAGAGGGCTTCATCGCGCAAGCCGCCGACCGGCGCACCGCCGCGCACCACGCCTACCTCGACTCGTTCGTGACGTTCCGGCGGATCGATTACAAGCGGCGAGCGGTTCACGCCGCGCTGTGCCTCGGGTGGCTCCTGAACGAGCCCGAGCTATTCGACTACGCGGACCGAACGACGCGCCACCTCCCGGCCGGTTCGCGGCTCCGCCAACAGGTCGAAAGCATCCCGACCGACGTGGTAGTCCGTCGCCTCTCCCCCTCGCGCCGGGACGTGCTCCACCTGCTCTGCCAGGGCCTGACGGTGGAGGAGATAGCGACCAAGCGGCGGCGCTCGGCCAAGACCATCGCGAACACCGTGACGGTCATCTACCGGGCGTTTAATGTCCGTAATCGGGCGGAGCTACTAACCGAACTGCTCCGGCGCGGGATCATCAAACCGGCGTAGGTGGCGGACCCGAGGATTAGTCGTCGTCCGAAATCTCGGATGGGTCGATTTCGTCCACGGTGCGCGCTCCGAAACGAACTTTTGGACTCGAACCTTCGGCGGGACGACCTTATTGTTGTAGCCAAGCAGCCAACTTTGTGGGCAACCGTCAGACTTTATAGGCAGGTCGGCGTTTGTGGGCAAAGCCTCCATCGGATATCCGTCCCGGGGAACTTTTATGAACGCAACGATCTCGCGCTGGGGAAACAGCATCGGGGTGCGCATCCCTCGCAGCGTGCTGGACCAAAGCCGCTTGCACGAGGGCGACACGGTTTCGGTGACCGTCGCTGCCGACGGTAGCGTGGTGCTGCGGCCAGCCCAGCGTAGGGACTTAGCCATACTGCTGAACGCCATTACCCCCGAGAATCTGCATGGCGAGACATTCGCCGATGGGCCTGTCGGCGCGGAGGTTTGGTGAGCGCAGATGCTCCCGATCCGGAGAAGTACGTTCCCGGCGTCGGAGACATCGTCTTCTTGAGCTTTGATCCGCAGCGTGGACGTAAGCAGGCGGGCCGCCGTCCCGCTCTCGTGCTGAGTCCTCGCGACTACAATGAGAAAACCTCGCTTGTTCTCTGCTGTCCGATCGCGAGTCGCGCGAAAGGTTATCCGTTCGAAGTGATCATCCAAAACAACCCGGACGTTACCGGCGTCGTCCTGTCCGACCACATCAAGTCCTTGGATTGGCGCTCGCGCAACGCGGCGCGGCGTGGTGCGGTCGAGCAGGACGTGCTGGACGACGTTCGCGGGAATGTGGCCGCGCTTATCGGATTGTAGTGCTGTCCGCTCGGCCTCCGCGGCGCAGCCGAGAGGTGGAGGAGCTGGGCGCGGACAAGAACTCGGCATGCTTTCAAGAGCCGTCGTAACCCGGCTGAAAGATCGTCTCGTGCGACAGCGACGGAATACGGGACGCATCAACAAGCGGACGAGCAGCGTCATCGACGTTGCGCTGATCGTTCTTGCCGACGGCCGGCCGCGGGCGTATTCGGAGATCTTCGAAGAAGCGGTGAAACAAAAGCTCGTGAGCGCGAGCGCGAACGCGAAGACGTGGTACAACTCGCTGCAGGAATACATCCAGCGCCGGACCGCTGAAGGCCGGCAGGCACTCATCATGCAGGATGTCGACCGCCGGTTTCGGCTCAACCACCCGGCGGACGACTGGCCCGAGCCGAAGACTGCGTTGCCGGCGGCGCGAAAGATCCCCAACGCCGATGCGCTGTGCGCCGCGCTCCGTGCGACTTCTCGGGGTCTCGACCCGGCGGCGTTCGAGATCGCCGTTTGCGATGCATTCGAAGGACTCGGATACGCAGCTCGGCATCTCGGCGGCCATGCGGCGCCGGACGGATACATCGACGCGCCGCTGGGACAGCTCGGGTATCGCGCGATGCTCGAGTGCAAGACATCGCACGACAGCGACATCCGGGGGCCGTATGCGGCGGAGGCGGCAAAGTACGTCAACGACTACGACGCGCAGTACGCCGCGCTCGTCGTCCCCTCGTTCGGCGGGGACGTGCTGCTCGCGCGTGAGCTGAAGACACATCATGTGAGCGCCTGGGAGGTCGCCGACCTCATCGCGCTGCTGGAAGCCGGGAGTAATCCCGCGGAAATGCGCTCGCTGTTCGAGAGCGGTTACGTGCAAGGACCCGTTCGCGACCTGCTATGGGAGCGGCAGCACGGTAAGGCAAAGCGCGTCGCCGTCGTCTGCGACATCTTGCTCGCAACGGCGCAAGCGGCGCAGTCCACGGCGCTCGGCTCACCGAAGGACGCGCCGCTGCTCGACGAGGACGCAGCGATGCTGACCGTCGATTCCTCGCTCGTAGCGCAAGGCGCCCACGTCCCGTGCACGCGCGACGACGTCCGCGCGGCGTTCGCGCATCTCTGCGATCCGCTCGTCGGACTTGCGATGTTCGTGGACGGCGGCCGAGGTATCGTTGTTTGTGCACCGTGAACCGCGCCTTAGCTTCTACGCGGGCGCACGTTTGGCTCGATTGCCCCTCGCAGCACATTGACTGACAATTCGGTCAATCATCGTTTCGCCATTATGGTAAACGATCAAAGAGTGAGGCATTTACATGATTGTTCGGCCGACCGTTAGGAAATCGACGCCATGGTATCCCGAAAGGACTGGAAAGCAGTGGAACTCCATTCGCAAAACTGTTTTAGCGCACCATGAGTCGTTAGCGAATCGTTGGGCATTCGTGCTTTCTAGGAAGAGATAGGTCCGATGCGCGAAGCGTAAGCCGCATTTATCGGCCTTGCCGCACTTCTCTGGCTCGCCGCACTACTCTGCGGGATAATCTTTGCAATTATGCGGCGCTGGAAATTATTCGCCGCGTCCTTTTTTGCGATCCTCGGTCTTACAGTAGTGGCTGTGGTCGGTACCCTGCTCGCGTCCTCTGAAAAGGACTCGCCTAGGGTTGCCCGAGTAAAGTCATCGTTACCGGCTGCTGCTACGCCTCGAACTGTTGCAAGCGCGGCGCCAATCGCAACGCGTGCCCGGTCCGAATCGCCCGAGACGATGAAGGAGTACATGAATGAGGCATGTATCCTCATGTACGACGGTGCCAAATACGGCTTTGATTTCGGCTCACCGGATGAGGATAGCAATATGCGAATCGTAACCTGCTCCGGCGGCGATCTGGTTTACTTTAGAAGGCAACATCTCGCAGAGACGAAAGAGCAGTATCAACGCGACAAGTCCCCGCCGAACACGCCCGGCGGCTTTCCCGTTCCTGCGCTTGGATCCGATGCGACTCCCTTTCCGAAGCGTCCCGAATAGTACCTGAGGCCGAAGGTCCTTGTTGGTAGATAGAGCGTTTCGTACACGGCGTGTTTCTAATTCTCGCTCTGAGCAATCAGTGTAGCCGCTCCTCGGCGGACCTGAGCCGTTGAAACGCACGCCCGTTCGGAACAGCTGTGGTCGCCGCACAGCAACCGGCAGTAAGGCACGCCAAGCGCTGCCGCGAGCGCGGGGAGGATCCGCTTGTTGACGGGGTTGCCGGATTCGAGTTGTTGGATTGTGCACGCCAGGATGCCGGCTTCCGTTGCCAGCTCGTAGACGCTGTAGCCGGCTGCGATGCGAAGGCGGAAGGCGCGCGCCGACAGCGGCTCTACCGGCGCGACTCTGCGGTGTCCGTTCCACACCTTTGCGTAGGGAATTCGCGGATGCTTCGTAATCATCGCTTTGCCTTGATGCACCAGAAGGCCGCTTCGAGCGCATAGCTGATCGATGCGCGCAGGCAGACACAGGCGAAGCGCACGTGCGACGCGCGCGTTGGGTCAGCGGCCAGGAAGCGAAAGCGGTCGGGCGACTCGTCGACCGATGCGTCGATTCCGTTGTTACGAAGGAAGCCTACGACGACCTCAGCGTTGAAGTCGTCAGCCTGCACCAAGCCGGGCGTGTTCTGATGGTTTTCGTCCGTCACATCGGCGATCGAGGCATGGAACTCGGTGAGTGACGCCATCATGCGATCACCCAGCGGCGATCTTGAGTCTGACGGGGGTCGGCGACGGGAAAGCCGTGCCGAGGGCTCGACGTCAATACGTCGAACATGCGGATTGTCATTCGATGCTTCCTCATCGGGTGACGGGCTCGGTCGGTGCTGATAACGCCGGCCGAGCCGCTTTGCTGAAGCGAATTGCTTGCTATGAAATCATAGCACGAACATGCGTTCGCATCAATAGCAAATCAAACGTTCTTGTTGTCTCTCCAACAACGGCCTCATGTATTGTCGTTCCGCGGACCCGTTTGAAGTATTGCTGCGGCCGAGAGCGATACAGTAAAAGCCCGCCGGCAGTTCATGACGACGGGGGTGTTGCTATGTGATAGCCGGTCATGGAGTCCTTGTCGAGCACTCGAAGTGCAACAGGCCGTTTGGGAATTGCAGACGGTCTCGCGGCGAATGTTCACCGGGCTCTTACAGCGTTTCGACGATGGTCGCCGCGCCGATCACTTCGGTTCCGCCGTCGTCGAACAAGGCGACGAGCTGTCCCGGCGAGACCGCGCGATGCGGCGCATCGAACTCCAGGCGAAGCATGTCGTCGCCGAGCAGCGTCGCCGTCGCGGGGACGAGCTTCGCGCGGTAGCGCGTCATCGCCAGCACGCAAGCGCGGCCGCCGGTGAAGCGCTCGGGCCGAATCAGGTTCAGCTCGTCGGCGATCAGCGCGTCGGCGCCGAGCTCGTCTTCGCGGCCGATCACGATCGTGTTCGTCGCGGCGTCGATGCGCGTCACGTAGCGCGGGCCTTCGCCGGACGGCGGCAGGCCGCGTCGCTGGCCGACGGTGTAGCCGCCGATCCCCGCGTGCGCGCCGATGCGCTCGCCGGCGGTCGTCACCACGTCGCCGGCGCGCGCGGTTTCCGGCGCGAGGCGCGCCAAGATCTCGCGGTAGTCGCCGCCCTCGACGAAGCAGATGTCCTGCGACTCGGTCTTCTCCGCGACCGGCAGCCCCATCCGCGCCGCGTGCGCGCGCGTCTGCGCCTTCGTCATCCGGCCGAGGGGGAGCAGCAGCCGGTCGAGCTGCGCCGGCGTGAGCTGGGCGAGCGCGTAGGACTGGTCCTTCGGCGAGTCGGTGCGATAGAGGTGCGGGCCGTCCTCCGCGTGCTCGAGGTGGGCGTAGTGGCCGGTCGCGACCCAGCGCGCGCCGAGCCGGTCGGCGTACGCGCGCAGCGTCCCGAGCTTCACGTGGTTATTGCACGAGACGCACGGGTTCGGCGTCCGGCCGCGCGCGTAGTCGCTCGCGAAGCGCTCGATCACCCCGCGCCGGAACGTCTCCTCGAAGTCCAGGACGTAGTGCGGAATGCCTAGCACCGCCGCGCTCCGCCGCGCGTCGTCGAAGTCGTCCGCCCCGCAGCACGAGCGCGCATGCGCGGGCCGCGTCGGCGCGTACATCTTCATCGTCACGCCGACGACGTCGTAGCCCGCTTCCTTCAGCAGGCCTGCCGCCACCGCCGAGTCGACGCCGCCGCTCATCGCGGCGACGACACGCGTCCCGTCATTCATTGCTGTGCTGCCCGTCGTCTGTCATCCCGCGTACCAGGAGAACCAGGTGCGCCCGCAAAGGTTCGCAGTCATGGCTGCGCTCGGAGAGGAGTTCCGAAGCGCGCGAGAGGCGCGCGGGCTCACGCTCTCGGACGTCGCCGAACAGATCCACATCCGTTCGGTGTACCTCAACGCTATCGAGAACGAGGACTGGAAGGCGATCGGCGCGCCGGTCTACGTGCGGGGGTTCATCCGAACCTACGCGCGATTCCTCGGGCTCGACGGCGAGGACGCCGTCGGCCGCTTCAACGAGGCCGCCCCGCCCGAGCGCCCCGCCCACGCCGCGACCGCGATCGACTTCAGCGACGACCGCGAGCGCTCCGGGCCCTCGTGGCTGGCGATCCTCGGCGGGCTGGTCGCGCTGCTGCTCGTCGCGTTCGTCGTCTACGAGTATTGGCAGTACGCCAAGGGGGGTACGCCGAGGAAGACCGTCGCCGCGGCCAGCGCAGCGCCGCAACCGGCGGCCGCCTCGCCGGGGTCTCAGTCGCCGGTCCCCTCGGCTTCGCCGAGCGGATCGCCGGCCGCCGCCGTGCGCCACCGGCTCGCGATTCGCCTTGCCCAGCGCTCCTGGGTTCGGGTCACCGTCGACGGCGCGACGAAGATCGAAGGGATCTTCCCGGCCGGGACCGCGCGCACGTTCACCGGCAACGCCGCCGACGTCCGCGCCGGCAACGCCGCCGGCGTCCTCGTCACCGTCAACGGACGCTCGTCCGGGCCGATGGGCAAAGAAGGCGACGTCGTCGAGCAGCATTA
>Ga0213878_10000311_pt1 | contig 18866 bp, 20 predicted proteins | sample VelepicoBEBS_R02_FD_161053 | JGI IMG/M metagenome (GOLD analysis project Ga0213878, IMG submission 161053) | Vellozia epidendroides bulk soil microbial communities from rupestrian grasslands, the National Park of Serra do Cipo, Brazil - BS_R02 | ecosystem: Environmental > Terrestrial > Soil >... | reverse complement strand
TTCCATTAGAACCCGTCGGACCCGTCGGACCTGTAGCTCCCGTATTTCCATTAGAACCCGTTACACCCGTCGAACCCGTCGAACCCGTCGAACCTGTTGCGCCTGTTACACCCGTCGCTCCCGTATTTCCATCAGAGCCCGTCGGACCCGTCACACCTGTTGCACCTGTAGCTCCCGTCACTCCTGTAGCTCCCGTATTTCCATTAAAACCCGTCGGACCCGTTACACCCGTCGGACCTGTTGCGCCTGTTACACCCGTCGCTCCCGTATTTCCATTAGAACCCGTCTGACCCGTCGGGCCTGTAGCTCCCGTCACTCCTATCGGACCCGTCGCTCCAGTTGCGCCTGTTGCTCCCGTATTTCCATTAAAACCCGTTACACCCGTCGCTCCAGTATTTCCATTAGAACCCGTTACACCCGTCGGACCCGTTGCGCCTGTAGCTCCCGTCACTCCTGTTGCTCCCGTATTTCCATTAGAACCCGTCGGACCCGTCACGCCTGTAGCTCCCGTATTTCCGTTAGAACCCGTTACACCTGTCGGTCCTGTCGGTCCTGTCGGTCCTGTCGGTCCTGTCGGTCCTGTCGGTCCTATAAAATTAGACGAATATACGAATTGATTTAATATCGAATTATACGATAGATATTGTCCATTGCTCGGACTTTGAGACGTTATCGGAATTCCCGAAATATATAACATAGACTGTGATCCCGACGCTGTAGCTAAATTAAATCTTACTGATGACATTTTTTTAAGTGAACCGACTTAATAATTTAAAGTCAACAAACAAGGTATCAACCGCAAAAAACATCCATATCATTTACAAAATTATACTCTAACAAAATGACCAGTATTAACATCGCAGCCCTTATTATGGTTAAAAACGAAGAATATAGAATTGCGGAAACTATTAAATCGTTGGCAGAATTTAAAGGAATTATAATATACGACACCGGAAGTACAGATTCTACATTAGATATTATAAAATCTACCTGTAAAATATTAAACATTCCAGTACATATTAAAATCGGCTCGTTTACAGATTTTGCTACTTCCCGAAACGAATCGTTGGATTTTGCGGACGAATGTTGCTTAAAATATAATTATACGCACATAGTTTTATTAGACGCAAACGATCAAATAGTTGGATCCGTAACAAAAGCATTAGAAAATTGCGATGCGTCGAGGTCTTCGTATTTTGTACGTCAAGAACTAAAATATTCGGCCGACGAGTTTGTATCGTTCATTAATGTTAAAACGTTGAAGGCGTTATGCGGTAAACGATACGTAGGTCGGGTTCACGAATACCTCGATAACTGTTACGACGCCGTTGAATTAAATGGATTTTACATATTTCAAGATAGAACTTTAGACGACAATAAAAGTAAAATACGATGGAAACGTGATAGACTTATATTAGAAAAAGCACACGATGAGTGTCCGAATAATACCCGTACATTATTTTATTTAGCACAAACTTACGATTGTTTAGGCGAATTAGATCTCGCATACGAACATTACGAAAAACGAACAACCAGTGTTGGAGGATTTGAGGAAGAAAGATGGCAATCGATGTTAAAATGTGGTCATATTTCGAATTTACGTAATAATGTAGAACGCGCAGAATTTTGGTATCTAAAAGCAATAACTCACACGTCTCGTGCAGAACCGTTGATAGCGTTAGCAAAAATATACATGAAAAAAGATAAATTCGATTTAGCGTACGCGTTTGCGAATTTCGCCTGTAGTCTTAATTATCCAGAAAACGCATTACTGTTTGTAGAAAAAAAAATTTACGATTACGAACGATGGCATATTATGGGAATTGTAGCGTGGTATACTGCCAAACTCTTAAATTGTTCGTCCGATATTTTACTTCAGGGTAAACGCGCTTGTGAACGAGCGATAGCCGCTGGTAACAACGTATCGATCGATACACAAAATTTAACGTGGTATAAAGATTAATATTATAACACAATTAAAATGAGTGATTTTCGTGTTAATCCGTTCGAGGTAAAAAAATTTAAATACGCGTCATTTAAACGAACGGTTCATAATACGCCACCACCACCAAATATTTCCGAGTCTACCGACAACACGTCTAATCACGTCGTTATTAAATCAAACGCGAATACTACGGTAGCTCCTACTAATTTAGAAATAACGATAACATTAACGAATTAAGTATCTAAAGTTTTCTTGATAAAGTAAGAGTTGACGTGATCGTACATATCGTTAGTCTGTTGACCCCATCGATCCAAAAGACATTTAATGCTTTTAGCGCCTACAATTATGTTATCTTTTCCGATAATTACATTGTGTTTACACGGATTCGTTTTATAACATTCTTGTTCCACAGTTATAGTTGGAACGTCGTCGATTTCTACATCTTTAGGTACGCGTAATAATACACTACCATCCGATTTCACGGCAATATTCCACAGTTCTTTAGTCGTATACTGCTCTGGTATATTCAATATGGCGCGTCCATTATTTAATACAGCGTTTCGATATAAACAGTTTACGAATTCGATATCTTGCAGATAGTCGAAGTTAATGTCTGAGATCGTGGTTCCGTCGATAGAAACGCATAGTTCGCTTAAACTTAAATAAAAATCTTTGTCTACTATACCAGGAGACTCTTTATCTACAATTACGTATTTAATCAGTCGCGGATTCTTTTCTATCGATATTTTGATTAAATCCCTGGTTGCTAATTTTCGTTTCATTAGCCATAATATGTTATCGGAATTATATTGAATCGCTTTTACCATTAAATTGTGATCAATCAAATCTTCTGGTACATATTGTATAGCATCTATATATTTATTTTCGACCGCGAGTTCACAAAGTGCGTAATCTACCAAATGGTGAGGTAATTTACACAAAAACTGAGGCGACCGTATTATAGAATATTCTATAATTTCACGTGTAAGATGCATCGTAGGAGTATCTTTAATAGTCGGACGATCAGACATAAATTTATAACCTCCTTGATTCATTTTATTATTAAATCATCCACATTAAATGTAATGTGGATTCGTTAAATTTCTCACACACCAATAACATATGGCGCGACGTCCAACGGTGAACTCAACAATTCCAGTTTTAAGTCCGAAAATGTATATCTTATTTCGCTGTCTTTAAACAGCATGCATTGCAAAATTCTCACCATTCTCTCCGACAAACCGCGATACTCTAAATTTCTACTCACAACATGTACGGCGGTTTCGAACGGAAGATGTCCAACGACCATTTCGTACAGTATCACTCCCAAACTCCACACAGTCAACGCCTCAGATGTGTATTCTCTATTCGTATAAAACTCCGGAGGGTAATATACGATGGTTCCGTAAAAACTTTTAAACGACGCGTTGTTTGGTCGTTTAAAAGTAGATCCTCCAAAATCTATCAAAGTGACTTTTAAAGTCTGCTTATCAATTAAGATATTGTCAGGCTTTAAATCTCTATGCACTACATTTTTCGCGTCCAGTTCGAGAACTGCCATGAATATGTTTTTTATGATAATCATGGCCATTTCTTCCGACAACTTATCTCCATTGATCGTTATAAAATCAAACAAGTCTACGGAGTCGAGTTCTCGTTTCATCACGAAAATGTATTCATCGTCGTAATTGAACCATTCCAATAGTTGACACACACCGGGGGTGTCTTTTAGGTGAATCAGCATGCCTATTTCCATAGGAGTTTCACCATCTGTGTAGTATAACAACTCACGCGTTTTCCGAACCTGTTTAATTACCACTGGCATATTGTCACTGGTTCGTGTTCCGCAGTATATCGTTCCAAACCGCCCATGTTGATTGTCAAGTGTAATATTGCTGTATGTCTGATATAAAGCATCCATGATAGCTCATCGATAGTTTTTATTTTATTCAACATTTGTAACGAATCAGTTTCATTGTATTTACAACACCTAGTGCGATAATATGCATTGATAATCTTTTAACATTTCAATGTCTTCTGTATTTTTAACGAGATTATCGAGTATACTTAAAAAGTTTTTATTTCTAAATCGACCGATCGTCGGTTGTTTATTATTATTATCGATCCTGTATACTAATTTGGCTCCCCTTTTTTTAATAATTTCACTTTGTTTACAGTTTTTGTGTTCCGCTATTTGATCTGGCGTACCAACGAGCACGATGCGAGTGTTCGGGTTTAGTTGTTTTAATTTAATCGCCTGCCCTACCTTAACGTGTACGGTTTTTTTCGGGCTCAACCCCAGTGATATGCGCTTTTCCGAGTATACATTACGATCCGTAAAGGTAAATATAGATAATCCTTGATCTTCTTCCGCGTTTCCACCAAATGCGTGCGTTAATACGGACCCAGGATAGAATACGTTAACTTGGGGACGTTGTCGTTCGTGTATGTGACCAGATATCACATGAGGGTAATCGAGACACCACTCATCACCTTCTTCGGACACAAACGCTCCCATTTTACATCCTTTAATTTCTTGATGAGCGAATATACAATACGCAGATTTCCAATCGCGTATTGTGTTTAACGCCTCGACGAATCTTCCGGGATACACGTAAGGTGTGAATACAAATTTATCGTTCATTATCGGTGTATCAACTATAGTTACATTATACCATTCTTTCATTCCGTTCATCCAATGATTCGTTGTCAGAAACTGTTGATTATTTATCATATCGTGATTGCCCACGCAAATATATACTCGCGTTTTCGTTTTTAATATACGAACCAATTCGTACGCGCGATTCATAAGTTGACAATCTATACGTTCGTGTGTATCTAATACATCACCCGCCAACACCGCAAAATCGTACGTATCTTCTAAATTTTGCAACGTTTGAAATAAAACGTTAGATTCCATCGAATTATTATGCTTAAAATGCACATCGCTAATCAAAAGAACCTTTGTCATTTTAATTATGATTGACTGATTTCTTACTAGAATTATTACAATATATTTAACAAATGACAGCGCCCATATCATTTACTCCGTCTACTATTCCGTACGATCCTCCGACTAAATACGTATTAGCCGTAATTCCGAAACCGGGATCGGTATTAGACGCGGTAACGATTTATTTTCCAAATGTCGCAGCTCTGATCCGCAAGGCTAATCAACAGAAATTATATACCACTGATAATCCGGTTACGTTAATTATATCGCAATCGTTCGTATTTGATTCGTTAATATCCACATCCACAGCTGTAAATATGTGTAGATCTATGACTATAAATCGTAATTTAAATATAGAAGCGTTACATTATTCTCCTATATTTAAATTACGCACATTAAACGATCCGAGTAACGTAATCGTATCAACGGATACACATGGTATTATTAGAATAAACGGTAATCCGATATTATATTCTATCGAATGTACGAACGGTACAATACACGTATTAACTTGAAAAAAAATGAAATAGTTTTTAATGCTTAATGATATGAAATAGAAACATGGCTCGTACGTACAAACTCGTAGAATGCTATTTGAACGACGAAGACTATTTAGACATATATAACGACTTTAAGGAGTTAACTATAACTCCCGAAAACAACGATAGACTATACAGAGCGATTGCCGATAGTATTATGAATCAAGAAGGAGTAGATTCTTACGAACAATGGGTTCGTAATCATTACAAAAAATCTACGGTGTGTACGATTTTTCTAGATAAATTGGGATATAGTACTAGAAAATCTAAAGAATACATTTCAAATAGAAGTGGAATTCTTGGCATCGGTATGACGACGCGTAATTTAATTAAAATTCTTGAAGATTAGCAACTCGTATTTTCGTAACCATATTTGATTACGAAAATTTGAATTAATAAATTAAGGGTCAAAAATTTATTAATTAATGTAAATCGTACGATGACGTCTGTAATAACACCGAATATTCAAAAATTATTACTTTTACGAAATAACGCGTGTATTATGCTCAAACAACGAGGTTATTGTTTAGATAATGCCGAATTTGGTGATAATTATATAAGAATACCAGAAGTGTTCGTAATTTTTGTACCAGGTGGTAAATTAAAAATCAGTCGTCTGAAAAACATATTAAGTTTGCGTATAGCAGACGAAAAAATTATTATCATACACGAAAATACTATTACGTCTGAAGCGCGTAATGTGATCACGTCAACGCAAAATATAGAAACATTTACTTATTACGAAATGGGATTCGATTTTTGTTCGGTCGTTCCACCTCACACAAAAGTTGAAAAGCATAATCATAAAGATTGGAAATTATATCCAAAATTAGCACAATCTGAAATCGCATGTACATATTTTGGATTCGAAAAAGACGACATAATAAAAGTAGTAGAAGACGACAACACTATTTCTTACAGACGAGTAGTATGAGTTTACACGAATGCCATTTCACTCAATATTTTGAGTGAAATAATACATGTTATAGTTATTTACCGAACATGATTTTTCGTATACATAAGAATTCATTACTAAATATACGAAATGGAAGCTACCAAGTTGGTTGATTTGTTTCAAAACGACCCAGTTGGATTCGAAGCGGCATTAGTATGCGCGCTTAATGCGGATGTTTGGCCTTATGAAACATCTGTAGGAATTTGCGATAGTAGGCTTGTTGCGGCTTTTGAAGCTGTGGAAGGCAGATCGCTATCTGACCCTAACGAGTCGATTAGGCGATATGAAGTTCACAGAGTAGAAAGTATTAGCCAGATTAAACCAGAGGACATTCGTGGCAATCGCGACTCTGGACATGTCAAAGTAGTTTACAAGTCGCCATTTTTAATTTGTGTGAACAAATTAATTACCAAATTGAATCAACATTGCCAACTGTATCGGATATCCGATATCGCCGAGTTAAATCGCGAAACACACGGTGAAATATCACCCGGCGGGTTGTTTCGTATGCCGTCCGATACAGATGCTGATTATATGGCCAGTGGAAGTTGCTTTCCAGGTCATATCGGTAACATCAGATCTTATATCGAAAAGATTAACCGTGTCGCTAATCCGACAAATACCGAAATAACAGTGTCATTATATACTAATTATCTAAAAGTGGAAAAGTGTTTGCTTTCCGAATTTCGTATTATTTTACACCTGCTTATCAGATTACGCGGTGTCGTGTACAACGAACCATCGAACGTCGTGCAGGATCGAATAGACGAAGTTCAGACAGCATACGAACGAATCGAATGCGCCATCGGACGGGCGCATTCGAATATAGATGCGTATACGTGGAAAACTATACGCTTTCCATGGCTTAAAAAGATATACGGTGTCGGTGAACCGCACTCTAGTCTAATAAATCGTTGGTTAAAGTGCGCCGACAAAATAGAGTTTGAAAATGTATTGAAAAATACTGACGAATCAAACTACGTGACATACGCGAATCATCTTGCCGATGAAATATTGCATTTTTCTGGCGAAGGTAATCGTCTTGGATCTACTCCTTCTGATGAGAAAGAAGTAACAGAACAAGAAAATAACACTCGTGGGAAAATGTCTAGTGTAATGGCGAAATTGGAGGAGCAGAAAAAAATACGAGAGGCAAGACTTCGCGCTTTGGAAAAGAAAGAGTAATATAGTATATATTTCTACTCAAAATTTTGAGTAGAATATACGGTCAATTATATTCGTAAATAGTTTAAAATGATATCTTATTCCGGACTTACGAATTATGGAAAATCGTCATTTCCAACCGTACGAGGATGGAATGGTTCTCTTAACATAATGCGCGACCCTCATAAATCTATTTTTACAAAACGTAAGGAACGCGTAGGAGATACCAACGATGTTATGAATACACTTGCCCATAGCGAAGATAGATTTATCGAAAATATAAACTATTTCGCGAGAGGCGTAAATCCTATGGTGTCGGTATCTTACGGTGAGGCTCAGACCGCCGCACAAACTAGTAATAGAGGTCAATCTTATTTACCGTATAGAATAATGGACGGGGGTGCGTTTAGGCCTCCTATTAAAAGACAAGAAGATTTATTACCGTTAAGTAGGTTGCCCAGAAAATGGACGACGGTAACATGCCACCCCACAAACATCACGGATCACACAAAAAGATTAATATCTATCGGAACTGCGAAAACTACTCCCCAAGTTAAAGATACGATTCAAGCTATCGAATGCGAAACTAAAAAACGTATATTTAATTATCCACAAATTGTAGCCCCGATCGTTAATGCCCAAACTAAAGATAATATATTGAAACCAACCGTTGTAACAAATAATATAGAATCTAAAGAAGTTGTAACGCCGCGCCCGTTGTACGACAGATTAAAAAACATAGTATGGAAAATTAAATTTACGTCAGAATATGCGCCTTCAATTGCTCCAATAATCGAACGACCCTATTACGAACTTCGAGATATATTAAACATATCGAAGCAGACTTATCCGACTCAAATGAAGAACGTACCATACGTACCAGATGTACCCGTTTCTCTTCGAAATAATATGCCTCAGACGGAAGGACATGTTATTCCGACTCAAATGAAGAACGTACCATACGTACCAGATGTGTCCGTTTCTCTTCGAAATAATATGCCTCAAACGGAAGGACATGTTATTCCGACTCAGATAAAGAACGTACCATACGTACCAGATGTGTCCGTTTCTCTTCGAAATAATATGCCTCAAACGGAAGGACATGTTATTCCGACTCAAATGAAGAACGTACCATACGTACCAGATGTGTCCGTTTCTCTTCGAAATAATATGCCTCAAACGGAAGGATACGCTACACCGACTCAAATAAAGAACGTACCATACGTACCAGATGTATCTGTACGTATACACGATACGGTGCCCGTGTTCGAACGATACGCTAACGCCTATTTCGGAAACAAAGCCGAGTTAAATAGAACAACCACGTTTGACAGATTAATCGAAAAACCAAAACTCGGAGGGTTCGAGGCCAAAGTTGGGGTGGCAAAAAATGGCGGAAAGCGAGATATTCCGGTATTAAAAGCGCGAGCTGTAAAATAAATAACATTTCATTATCTACATCAAATGTGATGTAGAAAACTTAAAATAATTTTACGAGTTATACGACATGCCTGATCCACAAAAGAGTATTGTTACTCGCAATCTCGTTTAAGTGTTTAAAAGTATCATAGTCCGGACCGTTTATTCCAAATATATCTAGAAGAGGTGTAGATGCCGCAACGTCCGAACACATCGAATACACGGATATCCAATTATCCGGAGTGTATATAACGCCTTCGAGAAAACTATCTAATTCTTCGGGTGTAAGATAAGAATCCATTTTTAAATATCCATTCGGTACTACAGGAAAATTTGGAATTATTTCTGTGCTTTTATATTGAGTATCTGCCATAATTTTGTTGCGAATGAGGGCATATTTTTGTTTAAAAATATTATCAGTAATTGCTTCGACTATTTCGTTTAAATCTGTAATATTACTAGCTATTAAACTTTTTATGAATTTATGTATTAATGCGTTAGACGATTTTGGTATCGTCTGTCTATACAATCTATTAACCGTATCTGTTACCGCTAAATTATAATTTCCAAGAGCCATCAAGTTTTCTTCGAATACGGCGTGACCCTTACTCATTTTTGAAGTATAATCGCTGTGTTGCACCGAACTAATTTTAATAAACGGAACAGCGGTCGACACGTATTCGATAAACGTCATAGGAGTAATTTTTAGAATTTGGGAATCTGCAATATTTACTCGATCGTTTACATAGTTAATAAGTTCCCACGCATCTTTGTAATCCATCACTTTAGACGGAAGATTAAACTGTTGTATAAATCCGTAAAGTACTCGCGGTACTGGTTTATGCGCGTCTAGTAAATTGTTAATAATCGAATACACTAATGTTAATACATCGATAGCTCTTGATTCCGATTTAAATAAATTGATATAACCTCTGTCGATTAATCCGTGTTCTGGTTCGTAAACGACTGCTCTGGATTTACCATAATCTATCATCACCGGTATAATATGGTATGTATATCGCAGCGGTCCGGACGATCCTACGACGTAATCGAACGCAATCGGGGTTGGTAACATTTGAATAATTATATTCCACGGCGTTAAATCGTAATGCACGAATCCGCAATAGTTTTGTGCAACTTCTAATCCTAAATTAATCGCACACATTATATTAAGTAGGTCTTTTTCGTGATACATCGGTGATAATATCCATTGCGATAATGTGGGTCCGTGTATATATTCAGAGTACGTTATGTAGTTATTATCGTTTTTATATCCGTATGTGTAGGCGAAGTTTGGACATTTACGTATTACATCGTTGATCGCAAAAATACCTATATATGCTTCGTGACATTGTTCTTTCTGTTTATCGATGTCTGTCGAAATGGTTTTTCTTGCGACTAAAAATCCGTTTGTTCTCACACAGTCTATTGTAGTTGTTTTGTTTGAAAAAATACCGTGAAGAAACTCTAATGCGCGAGCACGCTGTAATACTTTAGAACTAGCAACAAGTTTTCCTATACATCTAGGTCCAGATCTGATTGGAAATTTACATTCTGGTAAATATCTTTCGAGAATTAATTTATTTAACATAGCCTTCTCTTCTGAAAGAGATGATTTTAATAAATTAGGAAGCCAAGAGTAACCTCCTATATCGATTGCTAATTTTACAAAAATATGTTGTAAATAGTCTAAAATTGCATCGGCGTTTAAATATTTTCTATAAAACTCCTGAGCATTTGCGACTATACTTTGACATTCATCGTCGTGATTTCTACACCATTCGATGGTTTCTATTAAATTACTAAGATCGTTTTTAACCGGAACGTAATGAACGAACGGTTTGAGAAATCGGCTGTACCAAATTTTCCATTTAGAATCTGCGAGAATAATTACCGATCCAGACGATAATTCGTACGACAATCTGTATGCCGCAACGTGACCTTCTAACGTTAATATATATTTATATTTGTTAGTTTGGTCTTGTAACGATAACGAATTTACGATAGGGTAAGTTTTTCGCTCTATGGTTTGTAAATACTTACTCGTAATATGTTTTCTTACGCGTGTATTCCATTTTACTATTCCAACGTCTAAATATGTTGGATTAAGTTCGCAAAGTTCCAATGCTTTTAGTCGTTGATTCGTCGATGGTGTAACGCCGGATCCGGTAGTGGATCCCCTAAACACGGCCATACTTTTTTTCGCATTCCACTCTACTTGCTGAGATATCACTGGATATTTTTTGTATTCCGTAGGAAGAGTTACCGCGTCGCGCTGATATCTCGCTCTAGCCCAATCTTCGTATGTAGGAATTAATACGTCTGCAAATCCCTCCGATATTGAACAAGATAATATCGGCGAATATTTTGAATAATTATGAGAAACTAAATTATAAGAAGAAGAGCCGTAAAGATTTTCATAAGGTTCGGTACCATCGATTTTTAAAATCGGATAGTCTCTGCTGTTTATAAATACTTCTATGTCTGGTACGTCGCGTTCCGCGCATAATGTTGATAACATGTCTTTAATTACTAATACGTGATGTCCGTCGTAAAGTTTAGTAGGGTTATCGTATCGAAACATGGCATCATTAGCATACCATTTTTCGACGGGTAAAAACTTCGGAGCGGCGTAACCCATAATATTATTCGATTTATCTAATAATGCCTTTAAATCTGTATATTTTGTTTTATCGATTTGTATCAAATGCGACCATTCATTTCGATATTTAACGTTTGTGAAAGGTAAATATGTTTGAAGTTTACCATCTATTATACTAGCATACACAGCCTTTTTGAATTTATAAAATATATACGCAAAAGTATCGTGTACTGCTCTAGACGTTATATCGGAATATTTGGTATGATCGAACGCAAACGCATCGTCGAAGAATACGTTATTACTCGTGTCTATAGGGCGTAGTTTAACTTCTCGTCGAGAAATATTTTCATCGAACTGATTTTCGTCACCCGCAGTATACGTTTCTTGCATAAACGTTTTGTATCTTGGATTTGTACTATTTGCCATTTTATGCTCTTATGATCTTAATCTATATTATTATACTTCCTTTATCAGTTTTAAAATAAAATGGATAGAGAAGTATGCGTTCTTATATATTCGGAGTACAGTCAGGCGTCTCAAAGAATTATGAACTTTATTCAAAATTTACCGTACGATATAGCCGCAGTAACCGGAATGAGTTTACTCGCGGCTGACACACAAGAAATACGAGATAAATTATCAAAATTAAATATATTATCGGTGCCGTGTATATTTATTAGATATTTTAACGGTACGACAGCCGTGTATAACGACGAACTCGTATATTCTTTTATCGACGCGATAACACGATCGGTTTCGGATGTTAATGTGCAAAACGTTTTAGATAGTGCGGTGGAAAACATTACGGTTCAACCTCAAGAAAAACAGTTGGTAATACACGATAAAGACAAAGTTATGGCCGCGGCGGCCGCGATACAAAAATCTAGAGAATCCGCTGATAGCGATAAAAAACAGGTTCCCGGTGACATCGTTCAACGAATTCAGCCCGGTGCATCAACCGCATCATCAACCGCATCATCAACCGCATCATCAACCGATGAAAATAACTCGAAAAAGAAAAAGAGAACTCATCTGTCGTAATATAAAATAACTATGATTGATGCTACATTTAATAACGATTTAGATATTATAGATATAGAAGATTGTAATATTAAAAAAGTAGATGAACATTCTACTAATTTTAATCATATGTTATCCTATGTATTATACGGATTATCAAAGGAGAGACCGCCCGAACATCCGTATTGTCAAAAATGTGCGGATTTAAATATTACACTAAACGATATTAACGATACATTTATTTTAAACGCACCGACGCGAGACAAATTTTATCATCTCGCGTTATTAAATAAATCATACGTTAATATATCTAAAGATATTTTATTATCCAAACTAGATATTGTTAAAAAAGGCTATATATCATTATTTGACGACACCTTACCTTTTAGTTCTCACAACGTTCATATATGTAGATTTTTTTTCGAGTCCGCAACTAGAGTCGGAGAATTTCGCGACAAATTGTTAAATTATTGTACAACTTCGATACAGAATTTTACTAGAGAAGATAAACAACATTTAATAGATGTACTACCCAGATGCGACCTTAAAGAAACCGTTTTACGCGAACTTAGATTATTCGATCAATCATCGAAAACGTCTACCGAAGAAGTTTTGTATCATCAAGATACGCAATCTGCTCATTTAATGAACGTAGTTACGGCAGACGGAACGCCATTAGCCGATAAATCTTTTGAATTCGAGAAAGTCGTATCTGCGTTACCGGATGATATTAAGACAATGAAAGTCATAGAAGATATTCGTATTAATAATTCTACGCTTAATAATCTAAGATCAACATTCGTTCACGTAATCGAAGCTATTAATGATTTACCCAAATCCATCATACACGATGTTATGATTCGACTAAAGGAAGAATTACACGAAATGACCGGAACATGTGTAACAGGAATGAACGTTAGATTGGTTAACGTTCTTACAGGATATACAGATAGTATTCGATTAATGCTTCCGTTCGAATCGGAACTGAAAGGTGCAATTTATGCGCGATTTGACAAAAAATTAGAAGAGATGCCCGAATCGTTTAAAAATATGTACGTCGTTAATATGATTGACACTGAAAAAAATGTGGAATATGTAATATTTAAGGAACGAGTGAAAATAGAACTATATAACGAACTTAAAAAAGAGTATAAAACATGTCCTGGTTACGACGAATTGCTTTTTAATTCGTTATTTTCCGAGACGTACTGTCTTTTATAGCTTTTTAACGCAAAAGAATACATTCTTGTATCTTCCACACTACATATGGTGTGGAATACCCACTTTTTAAACGCCTTTTAACGAGACCGTTTCGTTAATATTATGAGTTCGCGTATTTCGGCATCGTCGCCGAAAAACTAGATATGCGATAAAACCACTAGAAATCAATATGCCACATAATAGTACGCATGATACTATTATGAGTGATTTGGATGATGGTGAGGGTGCATTTATAGTGTTAACCTTAAAGATTGGATTCGCAGTATGATTCGCAACATGATTCGTGCCACCTTTTGTCGACGTGGGCAATTCAGTGGTTACAGTACGTTTCTTACTTTCAACGGTCATGCTGCTGATGGTGGTTTTAGCGTTAGTAGTAGGCGTGCTGGTATCTTCCATACTCGTAACAGCGGTAGTTTCTACTGTTGTTGTCTCTGATGTTGTAGAAGGCATGCTTGTAGAAGGCATGCTTGTTGAAGGCATGCTTGTTTCCTCAACGCTTGTAACAGCGGTAGAAGAAGGCATGTCGGTATCTTCAATGCACGTTGTAATACATTTACTACTTTTTGTTGAAGGAAAAGTAGAATTACATGCTATACGCGCTGAAAACATTAAAGCGCACAACTGATATAGCATAATAAGCTTCATTGTAATACTTTTATTATTACAACATTTATTGTATATAATATTCAAATTCAGTTCACATTACGAGATCAAAACGCATCGGGTTTCAAAAGGTTGTCGATAATTTAAAGTCATTTTTTATCGAGTTTCGTAATTAACTTATCAATAATTTCCTCCATTTTATAAATCTTATCGAGATAATTTTGTTCGATGGTTATTAATTTTGTTACTAAAGTATCATGCGTTGGTGTATAACTTTGATTCGATATATTTTTAGGTTTAATAATTAAATTTCTTTTCATACGATCAATCTCTATGTCTATTAAATCGGCGTACGCGTTCATTTTAATACCGTTGATAGACTTCGAAATACAAATATAAACATTATTTCGAAAAAGCGTAGCGTTTACGCATAAAATATTTTCTTACAACGAACATTAAAATTACGACAATACATATTAATCCGGATACTTTTATCGATACGTTTAGCCAACTCGACGAAGGTTTATAATCGGGTTTGATATCCGGTTGCGGTTTGGGTGGATTAAGAATTTTATCGCGAACAGCGTTAGCTTTGTCCATTTCTTGTTTCGTAAACGAACAATTAAGACTGCTAGTATTATTTCGTATATCGATGTTACCTCGCGCGTGTGCGTTAATAATATTTTGACATACATTAGCTACACATTCTTGTTTTTGTTCAATATCTAACAACAAATTTGAGTTAGTTTCGCACGGTTTATACCAACATCGCGTGGATTCTAACGTTTGCGCGTCCATTCCATTTCGTAATGCTATAAAATCTGGTTGTTTTGCGCGATTTATACATTTACAATCATCGGTATCGTGCGTCAAACAATATTCTCTTTTAACGGAATCTCTCATATTATCAGACGATAATGAACTCATCCATTCTCTACATATAGATCCAAATTCGTCCGCCGCTTTTAATCTAGAACACGAATTTAAATCGCTAGGACAATTATTAGATGGTTTCGTACAAAACGATCTAATAGCGTGATTAAATTGGTCGGGAGGAAATAATCGTTTGAGGGCATTTATTTGGGAAAGGGTGTCTATGTTATTTAAATTGTAAACACATTTAAGATTCGGTGGCGTAACATCCCATGTTAATACAACTAACGGATCGCGCCCGTTACTACTAAGACCTATATATGCTTCAGATTTATCCGGTCTAAGACATACATTTTGAGGCAAACAACCCCATCCGCAACTGTGTTCGCCTACAATCATATCTTGAATACTTCCTGTATATCCGCACGGAACCGTACGATCTACACAATAAAATACGTTTGGTTCACACTCGTGACCCAAATAAGTACTAGAACGCGATACTTGCGTCTTAAATAACGTGACAACGTGTGATGACATTTTCTTCGAGCATTGTTTTAAACGGCTAATAGTATCTATAGGTGGCGCCGATGGTTTAGTGGTTAGCACACTTGACTGTCAACCTAGAGGTCCGGAGTTCGATTCCCGGCCAAGACAGAAAATTGGTCCGTTACTTTCTGTTTCACTGGCGCCCCCAGTCGACTTAGCTGGGAATGAGTACATCGGATTTCATCCGGTGGGAGTAAAGGCGGCGAGGGAGAGCACTGGCCACCGCCCTCATATGCCGAGGCCGAGAATCACGAAGGCGTTAACACTTCGTGCCCCGACGGCTTTATAGTAGCTATGGGAATCTTTACTTACTAATAGTATCTATACAATATATTGTATAGAATAAAATAAAAATTACGCCATAAAAATTCTCACCGTACCCAAAATTTTCGCATCGCATCTTATGCAAGAGTCCATTTGTTCAGCGCATATTTCACACGTTACTAAATGTTTACACGGCAGAAAAAGTGTTTGAACTTTTTCCGCATTACATTTTTTACATGTGAATAATTCGCGCAACTTTTCGTTTTCTAATTTAAGTTGCACTCGCGCGATAGATTCTGCCATATTTATCAATAAAATTTTATTCGAACGGCCACGGGTTAAAAAATCATTTTGTGCTACAAATTATAACATTCGTTTAATTTCGTAATGTTAAACAAACAGTGTTGATAAAAATGATTTTTTACTCTAAATATTACGGTAATTAACGTAACAAAGATGATTACTACATATATATTGTTAAGTATTGTAAGCGCGCTGGTTTGTGATCGTTCTGAAGCAACGATTCGAACTCTCGATCTTACAAATGTTCCCGAATCCGTAGTGTATTTAGGAGACGTTTTGCATTTACGGTGTCCCTGTCCGTTTAGGGGCAGAATTCACATTATGGAAATACGTAATCATAGTCGTCTTTTTAACACGACCGACTTGATTCTTCCGCCTTTGAACAATACCGACACTATTATGGGGCGATGTGTTTGTGTACTACCTCGTAGAAGACACAGTTTGCTTGTATGGAAATCGATCAAGGTTGTTGCTGAACCGCTAATTGCGTCAGTAAGTGACAACATCATGCAAGACAACCAAACCATAATGGCTTATTGTTCGTGTGGTAGTTGTAAAAATAAAACATTTTACACGAGCGTCATTTATGTTACAGACGGTGAAATAGATGTTATATTCAAACGTTACACCAATTTTACTACTTTAAACTCGTCAACTATCGAGTTGGCGTTGACAGAAAAACCACCATCTCATATGATCGTGGGCTGTTACAGTTTAGAGAGTAAACTTTTAGGTGGAAAGTTAGAAAGTAACATTTTGTCCGTTTCACCAACTACCGGAAGAATGACACCAAACGGACTCGTAAGTTTACGATCGGGTTCGAATTTAACAATTACGTGCACAAACGAAGACTTTTTTCCACAAACTTTGACTGCGGAAACGTTATCAATTCGTACCGAAAACGATTTACCTTTAACGAGTAATGTGGTGAACAATGTAACGATTAATGCCGTACTCGTTAACGTAAATACTGAAACATCTGGTGTCTACAAATGTGTAGGCAACAACGATCACTACTTGGATGTTTTAAAAATCGTTGTTCATTAACATCTTAAAAACTTGATGTGTTCAATCATCATTAAATAATAGGGTCATGAGCGATTAAAGCGCATTCCATAACACATATGTTATGGAAACTGTTATGAAATCTGTTATTAAATATTTTATGAATAAACGCTAACTCGTCATAAAATGATAGCGCTTCATCGAACTATATTAAATAAATTCGATTTGGAAACAGCCGAATTACGTAAATTGATTGAACGATTAAAACCGTACAAGTCGGTTTCGAATGTCATTTCGTTAAAAATAAACGAATTATCAAAAAAAATAAATGTAGAATGTGATAAGTCGATATTTATAGCAGAAACTTGCGGTTACATAAACGAATATATATCGTTATTACGTAACCCTATAATAATTAAAAAAAAATGTAATACCACGTCGAATAAATTAAAAATCGAACAACAATATTTAGATGTTGTGAAACGAACACTTATAAGAATGAAATGGTACGATATCGGCGATATACGTCAATTAAATGAAGACATGATGGAATGTCCTACGTGTGGAAATGCGGACAAAACAATGTACGAAACCGATGATGTTGGTAGACGTACGTGTTTAGAATGTTTCAGAGTTATATCAACGTTTGAAACTAGTAATGGCCATATGGATTTTAATAGAGCTACGGTTACGGGAAAATTTATATATAATCGCGTTCTTCATTTTCAAGATTGTATTAAACAGTTTCAAGGAAAACAAAATTGTAAGATTCCTCAAAATGTATACGATCATTTAAATAAATCGTTTGCGGCGTATAGATTATTAGAAGATTCGGACGATAAAAGAGTAAAATATTCGAAAATTACCAAACAACACGTATTAATGTTTTTAAAAGATTATCCCAAACAATACGAAAACGTTAACGTTATATTTATAACACTTACCGGTAAATCCGGTGAAGATATAGGACATTTAGAATCTAAACTAATCGAGGATTTTAAAGAATTGGTAACATTATACGATAGTCTTCATAGCAAAGATCGTCCGGAAGAATTAGATCGTAAAAACTTTTTAAACGTTCAATACATATTATTTCAGCTCCTTAGAAAGCACGGCTACGATTGTAAACCAGAAGATTTTTCAATGTTAAAAACGACAGAACGTAAACTATTTCACGACCAAGTTTGTTCAAATCTATTTAGTAAACTTGGTTGGAATTTTTCGAAAACATTTTAACGCGCGTACTTATTACATTATGTGTAAATTACTATACGAATATGATTTTAGATGTTAAATTATAAAATTAATTTTTAATGTACATTGTTACGATATTGCTGAGGCTTTTCTCCACAGAGAACTGCCGCGCGTGTGAAAATTAGCAAAGTAATTTGCGAGCACGCGCGGTTGAAAAGGCTTTTCTCCACAGAGAACCGCCGCCCGTGTGAAAATTA
>Ga0213878_10000310_pt1 | contig 18916 bp, 15 predicted proteins | sample VelepicoBEBS_R02_FD_161053 | JGI IMG/M metagenome (GOLD analysis project Ga0213878, IMG submission 161053) | Vellozia epidendroides bulk soil microbial communities from rupestrian grasslands, the National Park of Serra do Cipo, Brazil - BS_R02 | ecosystem: Environmental > Terrestrial > Soil >... | reverse complement strand
CAGGCTCCGTTCGCAGGCATAGGCCAGCTCGTCTTTCAGTACGGCAAGCAGCGTTTGCTCGTGCAAATCCGGGCCAATCTCGTACGGTTCGCCAGACAAAAGTGGGCGGATCCGTTCCTCGATTTCCAAAACACGAGTCATGCGAGGGTTTTCAGGAGATAGCGAGCGATTTTGCCGTTGGACGTTTTTGGCAAATCCGTGACCAGATTCACCGTATTACATGTCCATTGCGGCGGGATTGACCGGCGAACCCGTTCCAGCAGGTCGCTGGCGCCCTTTTCGGGAACGATGAAGAGTGCAAGCGCTTCCCCGGCTTCCGGATGGGGTATCGAGGCAGCCGCACATTCATAAACACCAGGCGTAGCAGCAACCTTGGCCTCCACCTCAGCAAAACTCACGCGCACACCTCGAATCTTCATGAAGTCTCCTTTGCGACCATTAATCCAAAGGTATTTATCCTCGTCCAGCGCTCCGAGATCTCCTGTTTTCAACCATCCGTCGCTAAATTTGTGCGCTGTTTCTTCGCCATCCTCAAAGTAACCGTCACAGATAGATGGCCCCTTAACCCAGATCTCGCCGGTCTGTCCCTTCGGAAGTTCATTTCCTTCTTCATCGGCAATCCGCAAAACCAGGTTGTCCAGCGGTAATCCGACACTACCTATTTTATCGGTTAAGCGATCCGGAGACAGGCAACTGATCCGGGAGGTGGCTTCGGTCTGGCCGTACATTACGAAGAAATGGGCGCTTGGGACGATGCTGGAAACGGCCTGAATGGCCTTCGGTGGCAGGGCACCACCAGCCTGCAGGAACCGGCGCAAACCAGGCATCGGAATAGTCCGGATGCTCGAGCGACTGACTAAAAGATTATAAACTGTCGGCACGCCAGCGAACGTAGTGCAGGAATAATTACTGATCGCCCGCAACACCTTGTCCGGAAACATAAACCGCGAATCGAACACAACGCTTCCGCCTTGATACAGATGGGTGTGAATCACACTCGCGCCAAAACAGTAATTCAAAGGCAGAATTAGCATCGCGCGTTCATCAGAGCTCAAGAATTGACTTCGGATGATTGCCTCGGTATTCGCAATCAGATTAGCATGGGTTACCCGGACAAGCCGAGGCAACCCGGTCGACCCCGAAGTTGGCATCAGCGCTGCAAGGTCAGTTTCGCTCCTTTCCGCCGGGGCTGATGGTGAAACAGCCTGACTTTTGAAACGACCGACGAAGTGCTTCAGCCCCAAACGTCCCGCCCAGTTGCAATGATGCTCCTTCTCGGTCCAGACGGCCCTGGCTCCCGTCTTCGCACAGACCGATTCCCCAGAAGTTTCGATGGACCGGTCTTCCAGCGGGATGGGTACCAGACCGGCATACATTGCTCCTAAGTAAACCAACGTACTCTCCGGGTTTACACTGCAGCCCACTAGCACTCGGTCGCCTGCCCGCAGACCGACGGACAGAAAACCCGCAGCAGCGCCCTGGACTGAGGCCCGAATTTCGTCCGCCCTGATCGATTGCTGACTAGGCGCATCGATCAATTGCGAATTCGCCCCCAATCGGTGCATCAGGCGCCCCGCGAAGTTCATCTCCAAATACTCCAACTCACTGTCTCTTCGCCAAGTGCCCCTCGACAATCTTCATTATCCGGCCGACGTCCTCCATCTCCATCACCTCGTCGACATCGAAGCTCAACCCAAAGGCTTGCTCGAGACTGCTGACCAGGACGATGTGCCCCATGGAATCCCAGCCGGGGATGTCACCCGGCTTAGTTTCCGGGGTTACAGACCTGGGCTCAACATCAAATGCTGCCTTAAATGCTCCCTGTACGGTCGTCAAAATATAGTCCATCTTTAGTTAGTCGTGTTAGTTTGCTTTACTCTTGATTAATGTGTGTCTGTTAGTTGGGGAAGAGTTAGCACCAGGCGGCGATGCCCGCGCCTCCATCCACGACCAGCGTTTGACCATTAATAGCGGATGCCGATGATGAGCACAAGAACCGGACTGCTTGAGCGACTTCCTCCGGCGTTATCAGCCGACCTAGCGGTGATCTTTTCGCGGCTTCCGCTAGTTTAAGTTTACCGCCTGGAATCGCATTCCAGGCATCAGTAGCGATCGCGCCTGGGGCCACAATATTGGTTCTAATTCCGCGAGGAGCGAATTCGACGGCAAGATGGCGAGCCAGAGACTCCAACGCCCCCTTCGACGCACCTACCACGGCGTATTCGGGTACGGCGCGCGAGGCCCCGGGTGAACTCAGGGCGACAATGCTCGAGCCGGGGCCGAGTTTCGGCAGCAACAATTTCACCAGTTCAAAAAAAGAACCTACATTCAGCGCCATCGTCCAGTCGAGATGACGGGCACTTAACTCAGTAACAGAACGATGCACACCGATTGCGGCACAGTGCACTAGTCCGCTAGGCGGTGATCCGGCAACCTCTACTGCTGCCGCCGCTTTCTGCACGCCCTCAACCGTTGTCAGATCTGCCCGGCACAAGTCGAACCGGAGGTTCTCCGACTCTGCCAGCGATTTGAGGTCGCTCGCCGCTTTTTGATTGCGCAGGTAATTCGCTATCACGTGCGCCCCCGCCCGCGCGAATTCGATTGAGATCGCCCGGCCGATACCGCGCGTACCGCCGGTAATTAGGTATGTGCCTGCGAGAGAAAATCCCGTAATCATCGTTTCTCGCTTTGAGTCGAGCATCTACTGCCTTTGGCGGATCTTTCAGCGTCGTTCGTGGAATGGCTGCCGAAAAACTTCCTGACCACGTACCGCCACGGAGCGCTTCGATCGCGAGCCTCTATGAGAAATTTGCGGGTAACAGGCCAGCAGCCCAGCCCGGGCGCTGGAACCGTTCGATAGTCAACCGGATTGGTCGGAGGAGCGTACACCTCTAACTCGCCCGGAGAGTTCATCGAAATCGGGCCGAGGGTTGCCGGGCCGGACTCGTGGAATATTTCCTGGTCAGAATGTTGTATAATTAATTCATCGCAGCTTCCATCCTGTACCCAAGGCCGGTGAATGGAGATGTTTTTGATACCAGCTGGTACAGAGAAAAGGATTCTCCGTGAATACATTTTGATAGTCAGAGAATCTTGTCGACATAGCTCACTGTAATTCGAACGGGCGATTCCTAGCGGGGAATTCCAGCGCACACCCTCAAGTTGGTTGATCATTTCGGCGATTTCGACCAAGCGCTCATACCCGTCGGCCACATCTCCATGATGCAACACGATAACAATAGGCTGACGAAGGAAGGCTGCGATCAGAACACTATTTCGCCAATAAGGCGTCATCTTAATCCTGGGCATTACGGGCATGCCACCGCTCAGAATGTGAGACTTCCCCAGGCCGAAGCTCGCAGGCCAAACCTTCGTAGGATTGTGCAACACTAGCAGCCTGGTGGTCCCGAGCGTCGCTTCATATCCAAGAGCGAGCAGTTGCGGAAACAAACCGTCTGCGATCGCGCCATGAGGTGGCTCCATAATCCTAAGCACTTTCAGTTGGTGTGCTTGCTGCAGCCGATCCATTCGGCGTAGAGCTTGGGCAGCAACCGCCAGGCCCACTTCTCCGTTGCCGTTCAAAAGCAGATCACGCGCCGTGTGATTGTTGCCGTGGATCAAAATCGAAAGCTGCGGATAGAACGACCGAAACGTTTCCGCCACCCGCCGGTGCACCCACCACGCGTCCAGCGGAATCGTGGCCACCGAAACAAAAAAATTGTACTTAGTTGCGTGTTCCGCTAACCGATGAAAGTCGAGATGACCATAGGAAGGCCGATACAAGCTGGGATCGTCGATTACCAGACAAGCAGGTAAGGAATTGGACCGCCAGTTTGTCTCCCGCACTAGCTGGCTGAGGAAGTTCATCAGCGGCAGAAGTTGCACAAATCTTTCTTCGTTGAAATGCTGAAAGAGTAGTTCGTTTGCCTGTATCAGCGGAAGCGAAACTCCCGCGATCTGCAAGGTGGTTCCTCCTTCCGATCGAGAGAGCCAAATCGGTTTACCTCCGATCGAGGCAACGACTTCGTCGCCGGGCTGAACCTGGAGTTCGGAAGCGGGGGCATTTGATGTGCCCACGAACATCACGCGGTCGCGCAAATAGCCGTCGAGGACTTGCGAAGCGCTGAACCGCAGTTCCCCAGGCAACGCCACTTGGGACCTGCCCACGCGTCCATCTGTCACCAGGCAAGGTAAGCCCCGAGCCGCTGCGGCCAACCCCGTTGCCCGATCGCCGTCCAAAACGACCAGCGCATTCAAACTGCCGAACTCACAGGGGTCAGCCCGACGAAATTCAACAGGGTAAAGCTCAGCCAATGCCATGAACAAACGTTCATCGTTCCCGTCGGAAATCGCTCCCGCGACGCCGACAACTTTTTTGGGGACGATAGCGTTCACGTCAGGAATGGACGTTTGGATGCACGTTCGTTCTCGATTAAATAGAACCGTCGGTCAGATCGAGCTGCTGAGGAACGGTTTTGCGGATGGGCTTCAACTACTACTTGCTCTATCAAAATGCAGCTCACGATCGCAAACTTATTCTAGATCCACTTTCCGCAACGCATACAGAACCACCGCGATTACGCGCCACAGTTGTTAACCATCACGGGAGCTCTCCTCGCCTGAAACATTCGATAATTCCCCCAGCGGTCCTGGTAGCTAACGCCGAGATTGTCAACGCTGGATTCGCTGCCCCTCCCGTCACAAAAACGCTGCCGTCACCGATGAAGAGATTCGGCACATCGTGCGTCCGGCACCAGGGGTCTACTATGGACGTTCCCGGATCCGTTCCCATTCTGCAGGTGCCGAGGTAAGGTGACGAGGCGCCTTCAACGCATTGGTTTACCGTGATGCTCCTTGCCCCCGCAGCTTCCAAAATCTCGTGAAGCTTGGACGAAATCGCGCCAATCATCGCCAAGTCATTCGAACTATGATTGTTGATGATCTGGTGCACGGGCAATCCGTAAATGTCCTTTGCGAGTGGGTCAAGCCTGACCTGATTGCGTTCGTCAGGCAATTGTTCTCCAAAGGTAGGAGAGGAGTCCGCGCGAGTAAAAGTGCGGTTTGATCGGGCATTCGCTAATCATCTTATCGAGCAAAGTAATCGCGCTTGGGCCCAAAACACCGACCTCGTCAATTCCGGGAGATTCTTCCTCAGACGAAATAATTATTTTGGTCAGTGCTTCGGCGACCGCCGTCTCCTCTGGCGTAAGCCATTGACCAGAACAGCCCTTGCGCTCCGCATTCCGGCAGCCAAGTTCCTGGTTAAAGTTCCTCGGCACGAAAGCAAGGCAAGCGTTGAGGAGCCAATTCGAGCACTTGCTCCCTATCTTTCGCAGGCATCTCAGAGTTACTTCCATTTTCTTAAGTTACAACGCGCATTCAAACGATTCACCTGTCAATCCGAGCTACGAATTCGGGTGCGGATACCGCCTCCACAGCTAACGAGGAATCGGAAGCCGTTCGGACCTCTCGCCGAATGACTTTTGGAAAACAATGCGCAGCACCACGAACGTCCATTTCAGAACTAACATGAATGGTCGAGGCAGGTTGCCACCGATCGTATTCGGTTTGGGTGTCATATCGATAAACGAGAATCGACGGGTGAAAAATCCCGTTGGCCAGATTCAAATCAAGTTCAAAGGTACAGTGATAAACATCGCCAGCTTCGAGTGAGAAATTACCATGCCCCAAACGTTCAGTTGAGGTGTCGAAGATGGGTTGATATTCGCTCCCCATTATGTAGAGAGTAACAGACAATTTGCTGCAACGCGCATGAGCATGCAACTCAACGTCGATCCACGCTTTCTCACCAGATCGAAATCGTAGGCATTCTCCATTTTGATCACGCACGGTGACTTTTGAGATTACGACTGCAGCTCGATTTGCATCTTCTGCGTTTCTGAGTCGGAACCGCTTTAGATAACTAGAGATCACGTCTTCAGCGGACCCGGTTGCAATAGTCCGCCCTTTTTCAAGTAGTACGCACGAACGGCAAAATTCGGCAATATCTCTGAGATTGTGTGACACAAACACGACCGCAGCCCCGTTGCGAATTTCTTGTTTCATGCGTTCGACGCATTTCCGCTGGAAAGCATAGTCACCAACACTGAGCACTTCGTCCACGATTAGCACATCCGGTTTGACGTGCGCAGCCACCGAAAACCCTAGCCTGGCGTTCATGCCCGAGGAGTATCGCTTAAGCGGCGTGTCGATGAATTCTTCAAGCCCGGAAAAAGCAATGATCTCGTCAAGCTTCGTGGCAATCTCACGCCTGTTCATCCCCATGATCGTGCCGTAAAGAAAAATATTCTCCCTTCCGGTGAGGTCCTGATGAAAACCGGCCGTCACCTCGATCAAAGCGGACACTCGTCCTTTGACAGCGATCTGCCCCTTCGTGGGCTTCATAACCCGGCTGAGTATTTTCAAGGCCGTACTCTTACCGGCTCCGTTCTGGCCGATAATGCCAAAGGCCTCCCCACGCCTAACTTCGAACGACAGATCCTGCAACGCCCAGAATTCTCGTCGATCAGTCCCGTTGAGCTCCCGCTGGCGAAACATCTTTCCGCTTAACGCAGGGATGAGGTCGCGCAGGGAATTGAAAACCTCGCCTTTGCGAAACAACTTATACACGTGTTCCATCCTAAGCGCGATATCCGACATAAGTTAAATGCTCTCGGCAAAAGCCGGCTCCAGATGTTTGAAGAAAAGGTAACCGCCCACAAGTGCGAGCATGGAGAAAGCAAAGCTGTACACAAGCCAAGATAGGTCCGGAAATTGCTGACGGGCAATGCAGCCGGAGATCCCCTCTAGAATCGGAGCCACGGGATTGAGCAAGAGCCATTGGCCTTTTTCGCCGAACATCTGAGCATCGTAAAAGACCGGTGTAAAAAAAATCGCGAAGGTTAACCCCACATCGACAAGGTACTTCACATCGCGGAAGAACAAGCTCGCTGCAGATACGATCATACCGATTCCGCTCGCCAGGGACACCATCATGACGAATAACAGTGGAACCCAGAATATCTGAAAGCTCCAACCGCGATTGATTACCAACAGCAGCGGCACAAGACCGGCTGACGCTACCAAAAAGTCGAACAGACTCGCTAGCACCGCTGCCAAAGGAAAAATTTCCTTGGGGAAGTAAATCTTGGTTACCAACGGGTTATTGCTGGTGAGGCTATTGCAGCTAAACCGAATGCTAGAAACGAGAAAGGCCCAGGGAACGGCCTTTACCGCCACCGCAGCGATCTCTGCGGTTGCCAGTTGTTTTCCCGAGGCTAACGCAAAGCCAAAGCGAACCACAACGCCGGACAGTACGATTATGGTAGGCATTAAAATCGCCCAAAGTAAACCGATGACCGACTGCTTATACCGCACTTTGATGTCGCGGTAGGTAATCATCCAAAGCAGTTCGCGATAGCGGTACAGTTCCCGCAATTGTTCCTTCATAAGTGATTCCCTCGATACAACTTGATTTCGTCCAGTTCCCGGCGGGCAGGAACGGGGGCAAACTGTCTTACTCCGCGAAACGGGGCCGCTCCCTTGCTCATAAACGGTTTGTCATTGAGCCCCTCCAGAAAGGCCGGATGCATCCGCTGCCGGAAACCGCCCGCCGGGTAGGCAAAGCCGGAACAATCCGCCTAAAATTGGGAGTCCAAGCCCGTTGGAATAGTGACTGCGCAGCGCCACCGCTAGTTGCCCTAATCCGTGGTCAAGAATGTTTTCTTTTGTACGATACGCATTCAGTAGATATGGAGACTGGTCGAAGTTTCCCGGAGGATACCAGGCGACCTCGCGACTGTAGAAGTTGTAGCAAGCCAACGCTTCAAAAACGATCAACGCAAGCAAGACATATCGGTCAATGCCTTTTACCAATGAAATCATGCGTGAGTGGATTAAAGATTAAGAGTCGATCGCCACAGCGGCGCGTTTCACTAAGCCATGTCGGGCATAGTTTCGTGGTCGCCGCTGCTCGACAAAAAATTGCCGGCAAGTCTCCATACTATGCACATAACTCATTTCCCAGGCCGCGATACCCTCGGACTCAAGTGGCGGTTGCCGCTGGAGGATTCTTCTGAGACGCAGTTTTAGTGCATACCAGAGCCACCTGACGTGAGGAGCTCGAATGTCTTCGTACTTCCAATGATAACGGATATATGCGTCCTCGCGTGCTTTCTTCCTGGCAGTATCAATCCAATCGCACCGCCGGAGTCGCGATACGTCAGGTCGATGGACGGCGACAGCATTCGGGGCATACTTGATAGTAAATCCGGCCTCAACCAACTGCTTGCCGAAAAGAGCTTCTTCACCAAGACCCAGCGCCCCTGGCCCCAATTCTGGATCGAATGAGCAAACTCGCTCAAGAACCGAACGACGGAATCCCATGTTGGCGCCGATCAACTCAGGAGAATCATTCACCTGGTCCTGAGGAGCCGCCAACCACCATCGCTGAACCGGACGTAGCCACGGCCGCAACAGATTCTCCGCTAGCACGATTTTGCCGACGACGGCGGCAGCTTGGTCTTGTTCGAACGCGGCGATCATCTGCTCAACCCAATCTTCGGCGACCGACACATCGTCATCGGTCAGTAAAATGATCTCCCCTCCGGCTCGTCGAAATGCACTGTTGAGAGCATTGCTCTTCCCTTTTGTTGGTTCATACAAGTACTCCGCTTTTAGGTTGGTGAACTTCGCGCTCCGGATCACCGCAGCGGTGTCGTCACTAGAAGCGTTGTCGACGACTATCAGTTCGATTTGCCAATCCTTCGCAACTCTCACTTTGCTCAAGACCTCCAAGGTTTGCCGCAACGCAGACGCGCGGTTGTGGGTCGCGATAATCACGGAAACGGAGATGCCAGAAGCTATCATCTAACCTGCCGCCGATTTAAGGACCAGCACCTGAGCGGGTTGCGCATTACTCCGAATGATAGGTTGTTGCGCTACGACTTAGCTCCCTCTTCGCTGAAGCTACCCGTCGACACAAGTGATTGCGCAAATACGAAACACTTGAACAATATAAATCCGAAGATCGTTCCACATCCAGTCGAAAAGACTTTTGCTGGGAATGGAGGCACAACAAGATATCTGGCGGCCTGGAAGGTGGTAAAACTAATACAAAATGTGATCGTGCAAGATAGGAAATATCGAACCAGCTGACAGCGCCAGCTGCCCTGCGTGATGATAAAAGTAAAAGTTCGATCCAGCCAGAACCGAATCGCCACGGCAACAGCGAACGAAATTACGAAAGCCACTGAAGAAGGTATGAGCAGGCAAAGAACAGCAAATTGTGGTCCAATCAAACAACGTGATGCCGCCGGCAATGCAGAGGAAGCGCCAGGCTTGCTTTGGCAAGCCGCGTCTTTCGAGTGGTTTCATGTAAGAAAGACGTAAACTTCGTTCACAATCAGGTTCTACCGCAACGAAGATGCCATGCGCGATTCTTGTCTAGCTTGTTCGCGCCACTCTCATTTCCAACGTCGTGATTTCTCGCTTTTCCTCGAACCAAAGGATTGCTTTCGCTCCTTATTCTAGGATTCGTGCCACCGGGATCGGTACTATGAATTTCGCGCCCCAAGCCCGGGCATAGTCTAGTTGCCCGATGATCTCATCCATCAAATTCCAGGGAAGAATAACTATGTAATCCGGGCGGCGATTGCGAATCTCCTCAACCGAATAAATCGGAATGTGGGTCCCAGGAAGAAACTTCCCTTGTTTGTAAGGGTTGCGATCAACCGTAAACTCTAGGAAATCACTTCGAATTCCGCAGTAGTTTAGGAGCGTGTTTCCTTTACCCGGTGCACCATATCCCGCCACTCGCTTTCCCTCACGGCGGAGATCGATCAGCAACTTAAGCAATTCCCGCTTCGACTCCATCGCCTGCTCAGAGAAAGTCGTGTAAGTCGATATGCGGTTCAGGCCGAAAGCCAGCTCGCGGTCGCGCAGATTGAGCACGGCAGAAGTCACCGGCTTGGAACCGTCCTCTACCTGGCGCAAATAAATACGAAGGGAGCCGCCGTGGGTAGGGATTTCATCGACATCAAACAGAAGTAGGCCATGGGCTGCAAAAATCTTCTCGGCCGTGACCAGCGAGAAGTAGGAGAAGTGCTCATGGTAGATCGTGTCGTATTGATTCTCCTGCATCAGCCGGAGGAGGTGCGGGAACTCAAGAGTGGCTACTCCTCCCGGTTTCAGAAGGATGCGGATACCTCGCACGAAATCATTAATGTCAGGCACCTGGGCCAAAACATTGTTTCCAATTACTAAGTCCGCCATTTGGCCATTCGCCACCATCTCTAACGCGGTCTGGCGTCCAAAAAATCTTGTCAGGGTAGGAACACCCTTCTGTTCGGCAGCTTTGGCGACGTTAATTGCGGGTTCGACACCAAGAACGGGAGTGCCTTTTTTGATGAAATATTGCAGCAGGTACCCGTCATTGCTGGCCAATTCGACCACGAGACTTTGACTTCCCAAGTGAAGCTGGTTGGAAATCATGTCGACGTAATTCGATGAGTGTCTTAGCCAGCTGTCCGAAAAGGAAGAGAAGTAAGCGTATTCGGTAAAAATGTGCTCAGCGCTGGTATATTGTTCCAACTGCACGAGAAAACAGCTTTCACACACCTTCACGCACAACGGGTAAAAGGGTTCCATCTGGTTAAGCTCATCCCTTGTAGGATAGCTTTCGCACAATGGGGACATCCCCAGGTCCACAAACGTCTCCTCCAGCAGCGCTCCACAAAATCGGCACTTTAACGAGCTCGAGGCAGTATTCTGGGTAGCTTTAATCCCTGGTCTCTCTTGTTGGATTGTATTGTTCATACTTGGTTCTGACCCTCGGCCACCTCAGTAATGTTCTCTTGTTGCCCAATATCTTTTAATGTTGATTCCGCCATTACCGCGTTCATTTGGAGAGAGAAATTTCTCCAGCTCAGATGTTCAACCGTAACCCGGATATCTGTTTGTAATGCGAAGGCTTGCGTGATCAAATCACCGATCAGTTTGACCGGGCTCCCGACATCAAACATGAACCCGTTCCGGCCATGTTTTATTAGATCTGGTGCAAACCCGGTCCTGCTGGCCACCGGCACGATATTCGACATCATGGCTTCGACTAACGGTATCGGTCCACCTTCCAGATTGCTGGCGGAAACAAAGACGCTCATCTTTTCGTAATACTTGGGATACTCCGAGTACGGGACATTCACGTACTGAAAATTCGGAAGTTCTTTAAGCTCAGGAAAACGATCATACTGGTCCCAGTTTCGCCCAACAAGGATGAAAGACCGGTTAGGCAGAGCCTTAACCAACTCCAAAATAAGCTCGGGATTTTTCCGTGGGTAGAAAGCGGTGCAGAAGCCGACCAAACCGTCAGATGAACGCTGGTGAGGAGAAAAGAAATCTGGATCAGCAGCACCTAAAACACAGGTTAGCTTCTCGGGTTGCACGCCTTGTTGGGTGAGTAGATCGACGAACAACGAGCATGTCGAAAAGATTTTTGTAGCCAGATTTAAGGAAAAAACACACTCGTTGGTTGGTCCTAACTCCGCAGGATGTGTATACCAAACGTATTTTGGTCTGGACCAGATTGCCGGGCTTGCTTTGAGGCACTGCAAAAGAAAAACCTCTTGGGCGAAGAAGTATACCTTCGCATCTGGTAATTTGATTGGCCTCGGCCAAAAAGGCGACGAAGGATACAATTCACCATAGTAAAAGCCGACCTTTCCGGGAGCGCAATTGGCGATCTCCCGACAGATAGCACCAAGGATCCAGTTTTTATCGAGCTTATCCATCACGAATAGGATATCGCAGGAAAGCTCGCCCGATCGTCCCAGGATCCTTCGGCAGTGACTTATTGACCACGAACACAAAAAAGGCAGCCAGAAAAACAAACGTCGGAAGAGCCGTCTCGACACAGCCGGAGTAAGCCTACGGACAATGCCCTGGACCAGATCGAGAATTCTCATGTGAGAAAAATTTCTGAGGGATATCCGGCAAGCGTCAGGCCGCGGGTACGCTTTCGGCTTGGCTTAATGTTACTTCGGCTGGCTCGTGCCGCCTGAAAGAACTCAATAGTGCGGCCAGCAACGTTAAAAGCTCTTTTCTCCCACGGGGAGTCAGAAACAACCCCGCCGGGTAAACAATAGCAGCGGCTCCCAGACCTGAAAGCAATGAGACCGCCATGCCATATCGATCTACCAGACCATGAATCGATAGCAAAACTCCTGCCATCATCCCACTCGCAATCGCCGGAGTGCTAACCGCGTCTAGAAATGCAGTTACCGTTACGGGTGTTCTTCGCAGAGAAAAATAAAGCATTGGAATTATCAGCAGCACGATGGTTACAATATTAGACAGCGCGACCCCGACTGCGCCCCAATAGATTCCGGCGAACATTAACAGTGCAAAAACCGCGTTGTAAAACACTGACACTGTCAGTAGCCGCTTAGAGAGACCATAGGTCAGCAACACGACTCCGGTCGTGTCTAAGCATGGTTTTAAGAAAGCCACCACGCCAAATATCCTTAAGAACACGGTCGCGTCTATCCATTTGGGTCCCAAAAGGACGTGCGTAATCTCCCCCGCATAAATGGCAATAAATACTCCGAATGGCATTGTGGCGAGGCCGACGACCAGGACAATGCGGTGATAGTATCGCCGGTAGCGATCTGGGTCTCCCTGCAATATACTCATGGACGAGGACGCCACACTGTTCACCGGCGACCGGAGCTGTTCCAGGGGGGCCTGTATCAACTGTTGCGCCTGTCGATACAGTCCTAACGCGCTCGCGCCGAAAAATCGGCCGATGATAAACCGATCCAATTGACTGGTACAGGCAAGCAGCAGCTGGTTCAGGGTTAGATGGCTTCCGTACCGCAACAAACCCCTCATATCAGCGTTTCTGCGCGGCCAGCCGGGTATCCAATGGCAAACTATCCACATGCCGATGGCCACAAAAAGCGCTCGACCAACCTCACGCCACACCAAGGCCCACACGCCGAGATGATTCAACGCGAGCATGATTGCTAAGACTAAGCTCAGAAAGCTTGCACTGAGCCGGATTGTGGCCAAGTGCCCTTGTTTCATCTGGCGGCTCAATAATGCCTGATGCTGTACGGTTAGACCGCCCCAGACAAACGTAGTTGAGATCGCCAGCGTCATGGGAACAAGTGCCGGGTTATCGAAGAATTTTGCGATCACGGGTGCCGATCCGCAGACGGCAAGACCGAAGAGGCAGCCGGCGCTAAGGTTGATCCAGAATAGGTTGGTCACTTGCTGATGACTAAGTTCACGGCACTGGATCGTCGCCGTGGTCAGCCCGAGCTCCGAAAACTGGTCGGCAATTGCCGTGACGGAAAGCACCATGGCAATGAGGCCAAAGTCAGAAGGGCTTAGTAACCGCGCCAACGCGAAAGTCGATGCCAGGCGAATGACGAAGTCAACACCGCCCGCGCTGACCAAAAAAAGTAAACCGCGGACCGACTTTCGTTTCAGGTCATTACGCACGGCGCCAGTGTCGCCGAACTTTGAAAATCTCTCAGCCTTTGTCATTCGTATTTGCTTCTCTGTCACCGAACTGTTTCTTTCTTGGACACTCTTCAGGTCTGTACCGGCTTCTGGTAAGGCACATCGATTTGCCTTGGAGCCAGCCGGTTTCTTACGAATTGGACGGCGCTGCGCCAATTACAATCAGCATTAATGACTACCGGTAAGCAGGTAGCGCGACAACGCTGGTAACATTTCCCAGCGATTCGTCCATCCCTCATTGATTTCCAGCGTTTTGAAGACAAGTCGCATGGCGATCAGCTAGCCAGACACCGGTCCAGCCGCACGGGAGTAGTCCGCAATGTTGCTCGACTACGCCCGTCATGGCTAGGCCGCGTAGCGCATCCACGTCGCTGACTCAAACGAAACAATAGCTCCTGCTAACGAATCTGCTGTTTGTTCTCGGAAGAAGATACCAGCGATGGGATCGTCTTCTGTCGCTCTCTTTTCACTAACCGGAGTATAGGTTCCTTTAACCGTTTCAAGGGATCCCGCTTTTCCGGTTCAGAGCCGTCGCGCGATCGATCCTCGGGCGGGGTCGAGGTTGTCGCCCGGAGGTGGGTTCTGGGTAGTCGTAACTCCGGAAATAGAAACCGCTCACCCGAACGATTGCCCCTGCGCTGGATCCGCCAGGCCCATTCGCATGCCAGCGCAGCCACGAATTGGAGCGTCCCCACAACTCTCGTTCGCCGTCCCGTGCACCAGATTTTCAATCCCAGACGGCGGTTGAGTGGAGATGTCAGTGAGAATAGCTGGCCTTGGAGTCCAGTGTGGAACGCAGCAAGATAAAACAACGACGCGAGGATCCGTCGCCGCCGCCTGGTTAATTCGCCCTCTGAGCGAAGAATCGCGATGATTCGTTTGATAAGTCGGAGACGATTGAACACATGGCGCCGGGTCGCCCAGGAGGAAGTGATCGAGCCGGCCTGCGTAGCCCGCCAAAATGAATCCGGTTCGGGAACCTTAATATAACTCAATCCTGCCGCGATGGCACGAATGTGAAACTCCCAATCTTGCAGGCAGAGAGCGCGATCATCCCATGGACCATTTTGCAGGAGGCTCGTTTTTTTCCAAATCGGGCCAGACGTATGCCACGGTGTGTCTAAACGAAGAAATCGGTCGAGATCATTTTCCGACGTGAATTGGTTCCAGAAGAGCGGCGTGTCTCCGGGCATTGCATGAAAGACCCGGGTCGGGAAAACGGCAAAATCAACGTTGGGTTTGGACTGCATCACCTCGACACGGCGTTGCAGGCAGGTCGGCGCCAACGCATCGTCGCTATCCAAAAATACAACGTACTCTCCGCGACTAGCAGCCAGCCCGGCATTGCGGCACGCGGACGCTCCTCGCCGCAGGCCGGGGTTTTTCATCAGCCTTATGCGCCGGTCACGGCCCGCGATCTCCGCAATCCGGTTGAATTCGTCCGCACTAGAGCCATCATCCACCACTACCGCCTCCCAGTGCGGATAAGTTTGCTCCACCAGCGATTCTGCTGTCAAAACGAATAGCGACGCGCGTCCCTTGATGGGAATAACCACTGAGACTTTGAAGGTGGAGGTCATGGAGAAGAATGGCTATCCTTTGGGCGGCAGAATAGCCCCGGTTTCGTATGTAGTGAGAGGCGATCGCAGCTTCCGACCATTTCCACGGAATCTCAATCTGGTCTCCGTCCGAAAAACGAGATGCCGGCCTCGAATTAGACACAGCTGCCGCACTTGGCCAAACTCCGTTTTGCCGGGTATTTTAAACTCACGCACTTAAGATTCCCGCTAATAAAGAAACGGAGCGAACGAGACAGAGAGTACGCGATCAAAACGGGGTTGGAAAATAAATTGATGTCGAGAAATCCGGCGATATTAGAATTAGAGAGACTTTTCACAAATTACTAGAATTTGCGATAGACGGCTGCCTACCGCGATTCGCGTTCTACCAGCGAGGAGTGTGTCGCGTGATCAACCCGCAATCGGGCGTTACTCCGACCTAACTCATATACATTTGAAGATAAGTTTGTACTGATCGTCCAAAGCCTTGCGCGATTCCTCGCTCCTTTGCCTGATAGTTATTTTTAACTTTTCTGCATTCGTTTCCAGGCGCTGGAATTGCTCAATTAACCTCCCCGCATTCATGTCATTGATATCGTGGCAGTATTCCGCCAAACCCATGTCTCGCATCAGAGAAGCCGACTTATGATGAAATGAAATCGCAATTGTCGGCTTGTTGAAAACGAGTGAAAACAGGACATTGTGAAACCTCGTGGCCACTACTAGGTCAGTCGCGGCAATCTGGGTCAGCAATTGCTCTACGGAAGGGGCCGCCTGGCCAAGAATCCGCTCTTCATCATACGTCCCAATCGTTGCTTTTAGTTGGGATTTCAACTGCTCCGCCACGCGCCAATCTTTGGGATCTCCGATCAGCAAGATAATATCGTAATCATGCGCCAGCAACCATCCGGCAAAAGCGACCAAAGTGTTCAAGTATTCTTGATAGATTCGGCTACTTGGGTTTTCGATGCTGTACCTTCCTTGGTATTGCATCACGCCGAGGCCGACAGCTGGTCTGCCGGCCCTCTTTTCGGTCTTCCGGGATACAATAGCTTCAGGTAGGCTAAACACCAGATCCGGATAGACCCGATCGCTGTTGGTCCGAACCCCAATGCCCCTCAGGTAAGCCATGCTGGCTTCATCTCGATAAGACCTGAAGTTCGCCACGGAAAGAGCTGATTTAATAAAATATCTCCCAAGTCCGCTGTATATTGGACCCGCTCCGACACTGACAAAAAGCACCTCACAACCGCGTAGTTTAGCAATCAAGGACCATTTAAATAAGCTATAGGGACCCCAGCCCCTAAGGCCATAAACATCGGTCAGCAATCCTGTTCCTGGAACGATAAACATGTCCGTGCCCTTGAGTTTTTTAAAAGCGTCAAGCCATCGGCAAAACTCAGTCGGCACGCCAAAAACCCGTCTCAATAATCTGGCCAATCGAGTGCGGGGCCTCCAAGGCCCCACGAATTCGGTGCTAATCGGGATTGTCTCGATGTTCTGGGTGGCTCGCAGGGCCTCGGGTCCGGTGCAGACGCAGGCGACCTTAGCTTTTGGCAGCCAATGACGAAGGTGCTCCAGGATTGTCTGAAGAGTGACCTCATTGCCGAAGTTTGGCGAGCCAAAGCACCCAAAAAAGCAGACTTTTCTCATGCGGCCGGCGTCGATCAGAACTTCGTGCTTTTGCCTGCCCTTCAAAAGTCTGACCAGGTTTATCTCAGTGATCGCTCGCGCTAGAAAACCGAACCAGCCCCACTCCGTTAATCTCCTTTGAAACCACACGGAGAAGGCAGTCCAAAAGCAGAGCAGCCGCTCGACAGGCGTCAACGGCAACCGCGCAATAGAACGCGCATGTTCCACGATGACCTTTTTTCCCGAATTTCTCTCCTTTCGCGCTGGATCGAACCACGCCGCAAATTCAGCTTTGGTCTTATTCATTCTACAGCACCTCCCTGGGTAATCTCTTTTCAAAACCAGGGTTTCAGGAATCTCCCAAATTTCCCCCAGAATCGCCAACTCGAGAAGCAAGACATGGTCCGACGACCAGAATCCATCTATCAGGCGAGTTTTCCGCAAGGCAGCGCTGCGGAACAAGCCGTACTGCGCCGTGGCATAACTAACTTCTCGGATGACGTCCGCGACCCTTTCGTGCGGCAGAGCATGTGTCGTGTGCAGGCGGTCGACACGTATTTGCTTACTGACTCCTTGCTCATCGACCATCTCCGTTCGCGGCGCAACCAGCACGACGGTTGCTGGCGCCTCGTCAAACACGTCGACACATCGGCGCAAAAATCCAGGCAGACGCAGATCGTCGTGGTCTACCCAAGTAAAAAACTCTCCTTTGGAAAGTTCGAAGACACGCTGGTAATTCTTGCTCGCTCCGATGTTTGTCGCATTCCGAGAGTACCGGATTCGGGCATCCTTTGCTGCCAGCTCCTCACAGATCTCTTCGGTAGCATCGGTTGACGCATTGTCCGAAATAATCAGTTCGAAATCGGTGTAGTTCTGCTCCAGTATGGATTCCACTGCGAGTCGAAGGTATTTTTCGCCGTTATAAACAGCGAGTCCAATGCTTACTCTCGGGACATGCATAAAAACGTGAAACCTAATTAATTCTCTTTATTATAATTCGACCTGCTCCCGAGCCGGATGAGTCGAGTGATCAGGGCTTTAAAGCTTGGAGTCGGCCTTGAGTTATCTGGACCTTCTCTCGTAGCCGATTGGAAGCGTGCTAAAAGGCGTTGCCACTGAGTGATTGTGTTAGGAAGTTTCCAGCCAGGCACTGCGCAGTCATGAGCTTTCCGACACGCTCGCAGCTAGACGGGAAGCCCGCACATTTTGGCTTCCCCCATTAACTAGGACCTTTTCCAGATGAGTGTAGCTGAAACCGCATAGTTCCAGACCGAACCGATTAGCGCGCCTAACAAGCCACAAATCCACCAGGCAATATGCGCCCGATAAAAATAGGCAGCCACCTGCAAGTTGGCGAATGCACCGACTGAACAAATCGCAATAAAGAAAAGCAAACCTTTCATAAAACGAAGGCCTGACAATGTCCGGTCGCGATGAGTAAAGGCATTATTCAGAGAAAAATTGAGACACATTGCCAGAAGGGACGCCAGCGCTTGAGAAATCGTGAAGCCGAAGTGCAACTTAAGTAGTAGGACTCCCAATACACTCAGATGGAGAACCGCTCCTACAGCACCGACGCAGACAAACAAAATGAACCTATAAGGTACGATTCGACCAATGGTCTTATCAAGTAACAAGATAGCAAAGTCCAACATGATTGAAACGTGTAACTTGCTCTGGCCGGCAAGTCGGCTACGAAATGTGTAGGGAATCTCGATCCAACGAACTCGGCCATCTGTAGAGGCAATAATATCCAAGAGAATCTTAAATCCTTTTCCGCAAAGTTGGTTGACCACTCCGAGGAACAAATTCCGTTCAATCACGAAGAAACCGCTCATTGGATCCGCTACCGGGCACTTTGGCATCAGCAACCTGCTAAACTCGGTTGCCAGGCGGCTATAACCTTGTCGAGTGGTGCTCCAACCGCCAACGCTGCCGCCATTAACATAGCGACTTCCTATCGCCAGGTTGTATCGGCCACTTTTCAGAGCGGCTAGCATCTGCGGCAAAATTTTGGGGTCATGTTGTAAATCTGCATCCATTACCGCCAGATACGGAGCGATCGAGCTACACATTCCTTCAATGCAAGCAGAGGATAAACCGTGCCGGCCGAAACGGCGGACGACGCGGACATTTGGCCTGGTGTTTGCTATCCGCTCGATGGCGAGCGGCGTATCGTCTTGGGAATTATCATCCACAAAGAC
>Ga0213878_10000309_pt1 | contig 18916 bp, 12 predicted proteins | sample VelepicoBEBS_R02_FD_161053 | JGI IMG/M metagenome (GOLD analysis project Ga0213878, IMG submission 161053) | Vellozia epidendroides bulk soil microbial communities from rupestrian grasslands, the National Park of Serra do Cipo, Brazil - BS_R02 | ecosystem: Environmental > Terrestrial > Soil >... | reverse complement strand
GTAGCGCCGCGAACGCGGAACGAACTGCAGCACGAAGGACCCGGGCGGAGCGCTCGGGTCCTTTCGCGTCACGGCACGACGGTGATCGGAATCTGTGCGGTCGTCGACGTGCCGTCCGCGCGTGATGCGGTCACCATGAGGTGCGCCGGCCCGGGCGCGAGCGTACCCGCGGTGAAATTGTAGGACGACTCCCAGCGCCCGGGCGCCGTCTGTGCGATCGATGTCTCGAAGCCCGCCGAAGCGATGATCAGCCGCGTCGTGTTCGTCGTGGTGATCGCCGTGAAGCGCACCGGCGTGCCGTTGCGCACCGTCGTCGGTGAGAAGGTCAGCGCGTAGATGCGCACGGGATCGTTCGGCCCCGCCGCGTTGCTCGCCGGCGGTTGCCCGAAGACGAACGTATCGGCCGCCGGTGCGGGCGGCGTGGTTCCGGCCGGCGGAACGTTCGCGGCCGCGGTCGGCGCCGGCGAGGCGAGGCGAGGCGCCGGCGTCGCGCCGGGAAGCGGCACCGCCGCGGCCGACTGCGACGGCGTTGCGGGAGCGCGCGCGATCGGTTCGGGCGCCGGCGTCGGCCGCGCGCGCGGCGGCATCGTCGCTCCGGGCGGGAGCGTCGGCAACGGCGCCGGCGTGGGAAGCGACGGCAGCGCGGGACCCGGCCACGCGCTGCGCGATCCCGGCGTCACGATGTGCGGCGTGACGGTGATGATCAGCTCGTTGCGCTGGTGGTTCAGCGCCTCGTTGCGGAACGCGCGGCCGACGAGCGGGATGTCGCCGAGCAGCGGGATCTTCGTCTCGCTGCGCGTCGTCGTGTCCTGGATGAGCCCGCCGATGACGAGCGTCTCGTCCTCGCGCATGGCGACGGTCGTCTGCGTGTCGCGCGTCGCGATCTGCGGGATCCCGTTCGCGATCCCGGCCAGGCTGTTCACCGTCGGGTGGAGCGCGACCGTGATGAAGTTCCCCGCATTGACGACCGGCGTGATGTCGAGTGTGACGCCGGTCTGGAACGTCTGGAGCTGCGTCGTCGCGACGGTCCCGGTCCCGCCGCCGGTCGTCGTCAAGATCGCGATGTTGTCGCCGGCGCGAATCGTCGCGGTGCGGCCCGAGATGGTGGTGATGCGCGGGTCGGCGAGGACGCGGCCTTTGCCGCTCTGCACCAGCAGGTTCAGGGTGATCCCGAACGAGACCGGCGTTCGCGTGAGCGGCTGGAACTTGATGAACGGCGGCGGCGTGCCGCCGTCCGGCGAGGACGGTGTCGTCTCGCTGAAGGTCGTTCCGATCGTCGGTGAGGTGAAGCTCAGGCCGAGATTCTTCGCGGCGGTCTCGTCGACTTCGAGGATCTCGGTGTCGAGCACGACCAGCTTCTGCTCGACGTCGAGCTGGTCGATCAGCGCTTTCGCCAGCCGGATCGCGTAGGGGCTCCCGCTGAGCACCAGCTGCGTCCCGTTCGGCGGGACGGTGATGCGCAGGTCGGGCGCTTGCCCTTGCATCGCCTGCGTCACCGTGGTCGCGATGTCGGTTGCCGAGGACGACGGCGCGCCGTTGAGCCCGGGCGCCGCGGCACGCAGCGAGACGACCTCGATCCCGCCGCCGGCGCCGCCGAGCGCGCCGTCGGAGCCGCCGGGCTGGAGCACCGGTGGGCCGCCGGGCGCGAACGCCGCGGTCCCGCTCGCGTCGAGCTGAGCGATCGCGTCGGCGATCCGCTGGTGCTGCTCCTGGGTGGCGCTGACGGAGAGCGCGTTGAGATCCGTTTCGGTCGTCACCTGCGCGTCGTGGAACGATCGTGCTATCAATTCGCCGACCGAGCGCGCATCGACGTACCGCAGCCGGTAGATCTGCGTATAGCGCACGCCCGCGCGCGGCTGGTCGATCAGCGCGACGAGCGCTTTCGCCTTGGCGACCTCGTCGGGTGCGCCGCCGAGGACGACGGACTGGCCGGCGACGCTCGCGCGCACGCCGCGGAACTGGTTCGCGATCGCGCGGGCGACGTCGCGCGGCGAGGCTCGCGTGACGCGCACCGCTTCGACCGGCGCGGGAGCCGGCGCCGGGGTCGCAGGCGGCGTGTCGATCGCGGCGATCAGCGCCTTGATCTGCGCCAGATCGGCCGGCGTCGCTTCGATCAGCAGCGTCCGGTTCGGCGCGGGCTCGATCCGCGCGCTGCGGTAGAGCGGCCGGATACGGCTCGCGACCGCGGCCGGGTCGGCGTTGCGCACCTGCACCGCGTCGCTGGTCGCGCGCAGCGGACCGCGGACGTCGATCCCTTGTAGGACCGCGCGCATCGCCGCGACGTCGTCGGGGGGCGCTACGACGACGATCGCGTTCGCCGCACGGTCGACGCTGATGCGGTCGCGCGGGAAGAGCCCGCGCAGCACCTCGGCGGCGCGCTTTGCGCCGATGATCTGCACTTGCAGTACCGAGGGCGCCGGCGTCGGCGGCGCGGCTCGCGGTGCGGCGCGCACGCTCGGCGGAACGGCGCTCGCGCCCAGCGCGAGCAGCGCGGTCAGCGCGAAGAGCCTCGAAGAACGCGATCTCGCTGAAGGTCTCACCCGGTACCTCCGTCCTGCGCCGGCGCAGAGAGTTCCGTCATCATTTCACGATGCCCTCTGCGCGCGATACGATGATTCGCAACCCCGCGGCGCGTAGAGCCGTTGTGGGCAGCACGCAGACCAGGTGCCGAGTCTTCCTTCCGGGTGAGGAGCTGACGGTGACCGATGACGGGTGAATCGATCGATCTGCACGCCGACGAGCGCGAGCTCCTCGGCGAGGCGCTCGCGTGCTGGAAGACCGCCGACTACGCGGCGGTGCGCGCGCTGGCGGCGCTCAGCGAGGCCGGGCACGACCGCGTTGCGCGGCTGACCGCGATGGGCCGCGAGTTCGTCGTGGAGATACGCCGGCAGGCGTGCGAAGCCGGCGCGCGAGCGCTGCTCGCCGCCGAGCTGAGCGACGAAGAACGGATCCTCGAGACGGCAACGCGCCAGATCGTGCAGCCGGGTCCGCGCGAGCTCACGCTGAGCACGGTATCGGACGAGACCGGGATTCCGTTGCGTACCCTCTACAACCGCGGGATGGCGAGCGGCGAGCTCGTCGAGATGTGCCGCAGGCGCGGGCAGACGATCTGGCGCGCGCGGTTCGAGCAGCGCGTGCTGCGCGCATCGTCCGTCCCGCGCAAGCGGCTGGTCGCGGCCGTCGAGACCGTCGCGGAATGGGTGGGCTCCGACTACTTCCGCGGCGATCAGCTGCTGCGCGCGCGGCCCTCGTTCGCGCTGGAGCTCCGCGACGACGCGTTGCGCGAGCATTTGGCGGAGATCGATCGCTTCGCGACGGCGCTGGCGACCGAGGCCGAAATGCCGGCACCCCGCGAGTACGGTGCGTTCGTGGCGACGCTCGTCGCGGGAGCCGCCGCATGGTTCGACCGCCGCGAGGCGGCGCGCGCCGCGAGCGTCGCCGCGGTCGAGCGCATGATCGCCGACGCGCGCGCAGGCTGACCGCGCGCCGGTTTGGCAGACGCGTGCCAAATTCGTCTCCGTAGAATCTTGCGGAAACGGCGCAAGAGGATGCATGATAAAGACCGCTCGACGACGTTCCGCTGGCGGAACCGGGCGAGATCGGAAGCGAGGGTGTGATGTTCCGAGGTTCACGAGCAGCGCGCTCGCTCGGCGCGATCGCGTTCGTGCTGATCGGCGCGCTGCCGGCCGCGGCGAATCCCGTGGGGGTGATTCGTGTCGCGAACGGATCGGGGTCGTTCGAGCTCGCCTACGCGGCGAGCGCGTCGACGCTCGGCGGGTACGTGACGTCCGACAATGCGCCGCTCGCGACGATCCCGCGCTCGACGACCGACGCGTTCACGATCACGTCGACCAGCGCGAAGGCGCTCGCCGGCGAGCTGATCTACCGCGTCGCCGGCGAGCCGTCGCGCGAGTGCACGTTCCGCTACACGCTCGCGTTCGCGGGTGGGCGCTTCACGCTCACCACGGACGCGCGCGCGAGCTGGACCGGCCAGGTCACGTGCAGCGCGGCGGCGAGCGGTCCCGACAAGACCAAAGGCGACTTCGGCGTGACCTTCACGATGAAGTAGCCGGCGTCGCACGAGCGACGGACGGACGGCGATCACTGCTTCACGGCGACGCCGCCCGCCCGACTGTTGCCCGGCCGCCGTTTCAGCGGCGGCCAGACTAGGAGAAATGTTCATGAATCGTATCACGAAAACCCTTGCGCTCGCAGCCGTCGTGCTGGCCGGCGCCTTCGGAGCGACCGCCGCACAGGCGTCGGCCGCGGACTTCCAAGTCAACTTCAAGGTGCAGAACAACGACGCGTCGGTCAGCATGATCCGCATTACTGACCCGCTGCCGACGGGAGTCAACGGGCTCATCAAGCCGCCGTCCGCGATCGCGGCCGGCGGCGCCGATCCGGCGACGGGCAACGCGACCTGGACGGGGCAGCTGCCGGGGCTCAACACGTCCGTCAGCGTGTCGCTCACGTACGGCCGAGCCTCGGACAACGGGGCGCAGTGCACGTTCACGATGAAGATCACGCACGACACGAACTCGAATCCGTACCTGCTGGAGTTCTCGGTCTCGCCGAGCTCGCCGTGCGCCGTTCCAGGACCGGTCCGGACGAGCAACGGCCAGTTCACGGCGCAGACCTACGCTCTCGGCTGGTCGACGTAACCCGTGATGAGATGCGCGGGCGGGCGGGTGCCGTCCGCGCACCTCACGATCCTCAGTACGTATACGGCTGCACGCTGTAGCTGAAGATGAAGAAGGAATACGGTTGCTGACCGTCCGCGACGCCGGTGCGCGTCGTGCCGTTCACGCCGTTGAAGACGCTTTGCCAGTCCAGGAAGCCGTCGGCGAACAGTCTCGGAATCGTCTTCACCACCTGACCGCTCTCGTCGAAGAGCTTCAGACACGGCCGGGCGTTGATGTCGGCGACGCCGACCAGGTCGGGGCAGAACATCGAGCGCTGCAGGACGAGGTGGTTCATCGCGTCGATGCCGACAGTCTTCGAGTCGCCGCCCGGCATCCCGGGGATCCCGTGGAGCGTGGCGAGGAAGTCGACGGCGTGCTGGTAGACGCGTGAGACGCTGCCGCTCTGGAGATCGAGGAGACTCAGCTCGTCGCGCTCGAGCCCGTTCGCGTTGTCCTGGCAATAGGTCGCGATCGCCGCGACGTGCGTGACGGGATCGATCGCGAACTGGTAACCGTTTCCGAGCCCCGGGACACCGGCCTGTATCGGGAGCGTCCGCACCGACGCGGTGCCGGTGCCGAAATCTATGGTGAGGAGCTGCGGCGACTGCTGGGTGCAGTCGAGGGTCGCGTCTTCCATCATCATGTAGCCGCGGTCCGAGTTTGGATCGTAGTTGAATGCGGCGACCGCTTGACCGTCAACGTTTGGATTCACCGACGCGGTGATATCGATCGCGGGGCTGAAGCCGTTCCCAGTCGCGATGTCACCCCGCGTCACGATCGTGCTACCCGTCGTGAAGTCGATCGCGAGGTACGCGGAACGATTCGCGGACGACGTCGGTGCGACGCCGAAGACGAACGCGGTCGGCGGGATCGTCCCGCGGGGAAACGCATAGGTCGCGTAGCCGGCGGAGATCGGCGAGGCGAGATAGTTCTGGATCGTGCCGAAGTCGAGTGTCGTCACGACGAGGTTCGCGTCGTTCTGGACGATCGGCGTGACGAGCGTGTTCTGCGAGGTCGCCGCGAACGCCACCCCGCTCACCGTTCCCGTAGCGAGGTCGAACGGCTCGACCGTATACAGCCCCGCGTTGACGGACGGGCTTGCGAACACTTCGGCAGACTCGCCGAGATAGCCGTCCGTCCCGTTCGGATTCATGTAGAGGCTCGAGATCGCCGTCCCGAAGCCGGACGCGATCCCCTCGTAGGTAACGGTATCCGCGTCGCTCGCTTCCGCGAGCGGCGTGCCGCCGGCGGTCGGGATGACGCGCACGTTGACGCTCGACGTCACGGGGATCTTCGCGGCTTCAGGGTCGATCGTCACGGTGCCCGTCGTTCCGCCGGCCGCGACGTGGTAGATCGAGCCGCTCACCACACCGTCGTCGTCGAGCGCGTTGCCGTTCGGGTTGCGGAACGTGTTGTTGCCCGGACCGTAGAAGCCGTTGTAGAAAAAGGGCGACGGCGGCGGGGCCGCCAGCTCCACGATCGCGCCGGTCGCGTTGGGCACCGACGAGACGTCGTACGAGACGGTGAACGTACCTTTGTAGGGGACGCTCAGCGAGTGAACCTTCACGCCGTTCGCGCCGAGCGAGAGCAGCGGCGCCGGAGGCCGCGCGGTCCCCGCGTCGACGCGCGTGAACGCCAGGTCGCTGTAGTCGGACTGGAACTGCGTCAGACCGGGGTTGAGGTCGATCCAGATGGTATACGTCCCGGCGCCGGCCAATGCGGAGACCGGGACGTTGACGGTCCCATGCGTATCGGTCAGCGGGACCGAGTAGTACGGGTAGAGCCCGACGCCGCTGAACCACGCGCTGCCCGTGCCCGGCATCGAGACGTCCAGCACCGGTGCGCCGAGCAGCGCGCTCGGATAGCCGCGGAAGTCATAGCTCACCGGGATCGTCGATCCGGTCACCACCGGTGGCACGTTCGGCGCGAGGACGAGGCGCGCGCTCGGCGCGGGCGGGCCGAACGTTAGCTGAAACGTCGACTCGGCGACGGCATGCAGGCCCACCGATGCGGTGTAGGTCAGCGAGATCGTGCGCGACACGCCCGGTGTCAGCGGAACGCCGGCGGCGGCGAACAACTGTGTCGGAAGCATTCGGGCGTACGGCGTCGTCGCGATCACGCGGCCCGGTTGTCCCGCGACGGTGAGGCGATACGTCGCGTTCGCCGGCATCGCTTCCCAGTCGGGCGCGATCGTTATGTACGAGTTGAGCTCCGCACCGGTGTCGGTTCCGGGGAACGAGATGCTGTGATTGCGCTTCATGATGGTGAACGGGCCGTCAAGCTTGATGTGCGACGGATCGAGGGCCGTGAAGAAGACAGCGTCGTTGACGTACCGCGTGTTCGCCGTGGCGATGAACGAGCCGCTGCGGCGGCCGTGCACGGCGACGCGAGCAAGCCCGGGCTGCATCGCTTTTCCCGACGCGGCCAGCAGCTGCTCGACAGCGCGCCGTACGCTGATCTGCGGGCCCACGTTCAGCGTGACATCCGACTGCGGCGCATTGGTCACTGGTGTTCCTGTTGCGACGAGAAGGTCGCGAACCTGCGTCGCACTGGTTAGCGGATGACCGGTGAGGCGCGCGACTTGGAGCGCGACAGCTGCCGCGGCCGCGACTTCCGGTGATGATGCGGAGGTGCCGCCCGTGAGACCGGTCGAAACCGCGTCGTAACGGCCGCCGGTAAGGTAGAGCGACTCGATGTTGTCGCTCGGCGCGGAGACGTTCACACGGCTTCCGAAACCGCTCGAGAATCCGAGCATCCCGTTGAAGCGCGTCTCCGGGTACGTCTTGGCTTCGTCGAGGGTCGTTCCGCCCACGTCGATCGCGCCGCTGTCGGGGACGATCGACGGCGCGGTACTCTCGACCAAATCACCGATCGTCGTTGCGCCGGTGGTTCCGGCGTTGGTGGCGGCGCTGCCGCCCGACGGCCCGATCGCGGCGCCCGTGAAGAGCCGGGTGCCGTCGTTCGCCGCGATGCACACCACGACGTTCGAGGCGACGATCGACGCGACGATGCTCTGCGCGAGCGGATCGTCCTCGAGATACCGGCTCGGGAATCCCTCGCCGTCCGCACCGAAGCCGATGCTCGCCGTGATCACGTTTGGCGCGGGCTGCTGACGTGCCGCGCCGATCAGCGCGGTAACAGTCTCGGCGATTCCGACGACGCCGTTCGTCGGCCCGGGTGCGACCCAGCGGTACGACGCGCCGGGCGCGATGCCGAGCAGATCGGTTGCGGCCGCGCCGACCTCGCCGGGGCGCTGCATCTCGTGCGGGAGCGGCGCCATCACCGAGAAGTCGAGGCCCACCTCACCGAGCTGCGGATCGACGTTGCAGACGCTGGTCGTCGTCGAAAGCGTGCCGGAGCGGTCCGATACCCATACCGGGATCAGCGGCATCGACGGTAGGTCGAGATAGCGTTGTCCGCCGATCACGTGCGTCGTCGGTCCGCCGCCGGCGACGGCGTCATGGCACGGGTCGTTGGGGTCCGACGCGGCCGACGCGTCGTCGACGTCGCCGATACCGACGTTGGTGATGATCTCGCCGGTCCCGGGGAGCTCGCCGAAGCGCTGGCCGATCTCGTCGAAGGCGGCGATCGCGTCGACGCCCGGCGCATCGAGGAACGCCTGCACGTTGAACGAGACGGCCGCGTTGGTCGGCACATGCGAAGCGGCGGTCGAGCGCGTGGCGCGGCCGAACGCGCGCGTCGCGCGGCGGTAGCCGGCGATCTCGCGCAGTACGTCGGCCGGCACGGGCCGGCGCTCGGCGATCATCGGCGAGACGGCGTAGTTCGGCTCCGCGTACGCGACCGACGATTCACCGCGCAGCGTCCGGACCGCTCGCTCGACCGACGATGCGGACGCGCGCAGCACGAAGGCGTTGTCGTAGGCGAGCAGCGAGCGCCGGATCCGCGACTCCGCGCGGCCGCGCATGGCGCTCAGCGTAGCGCGCGGAACGCCGGAGAACAGCCGCTGGACGCGGTCGACGCCGAGCGTCATCAGCGTACGGTTCGTGTGCGCGTCGGTGGTGAACGCGTGGGGCGTGAGGTTCGCACCCTTGCTCAGCGCCGAGCGCCGCAGTGAGAGCGACGCGGCGGGCGTCAGCGCCGCGCTGTCCTGGGTCGCCGTGACGCCCGGCTTGAAGACGACGATCACCTCGCCCGGGACGTAGCGCTGCGGCGGGTGCTCGATGTCGAACAGGATCCGCCGCCGCACGCTGGGCGGGACGTCGTCGTCGAGCAAGCCGTAGCGCGAGACCGGCAGGTACATGCTCATCGAGCGCGCGTTGGCCGGCGTGCGCGTCCCGTTCGCACGGAGCCGCGCGATCAGCCCAGCACGTCCGGGCGGCGAGCTCTGCGTCTCGCGCGCCGGCGCGATCGTCACCCGGCCGTCGGTGTAGACGGTCGCGGTGCGCCCGTCGTGCAGATAGCCCATGAACGCGACGGTATGCGAGGCTGGGATGTGCGGCACCGACGCGGGGCGGCGGTACGGGCGCGCGTCGGCAGCGCCGGCGAGGACGCCGAGCGCGAGCACGAGTGCGCACGCGGCGAGAGGCTTAGAAGACAAAGCAGACTCCTTGCGGTTGGGTCAGGCCGAGCGCGGCCGGCGTCGTGAACGAGCGCGTCGGGTCGGTCGCTCCGAGATCGAGAAGGTAAGCGGTGAGCGTGTTGGCGGAGCGCTCCGCGACGAGCGGCGGGCCGGCGTTCGGATCGACCGCGATCCCGAACGGCGCGCCGGTGTCGGCAGCGCTCGAGACGTTGCTGCCGAACGCGTCGTACGCGGCGACGCCGTTCGCATTCGTCACGTAGATCTGCGCCTTCGTCTGCGGCGACTGGTTCACCGAAACGGGCGCCGCATAGGCGAGTGCGATCGGCGCCGCGCTGAGCGGCGCACCGCCGGCATTGCGCCCCTTCTCGGTGAAGAATGCCAGCCGCGGTGTTGCGGACGCGTTGCCGACGACCAGCTCGTTCAGCGCGGCGGTCGGCGAGGACGCGACGAACGCGATGCCTTGCGCGCTCGTCGCGGCGAATGTGGCGGGCGCGCCGCCGAGCGGCGGTCCGCCGTTCGGCGCGAAGACGGTGACGCCGGCGGAGCCGGTCGCGTAGACGTTCCCGTTGTGCGGGTCGTACGCGACGCCGTTCGCGCCGGCGACGGCCGGCGGCGCATACGAGGCGAGGGCACCGCCGTTCTCGTCGTACGCGAGGACTTTGCCGAGCGATCCGTCGGCGACGAAGATCGCGCGGTCGTCGGCGTCGTACGCGAGCGCGACCGGGTTCGCGAGGCCAGCGAACGCGCCGGCCGGGAGCGGCAGCGGCGTGCCGTGCGGGTCGAAGCGCGCGATCGCGGGCGCGCCGCCGTTCGCGTACGCGACGTAGACCGCGCTCGTCACGTCGACGACCGTGCTGCTCGTCGCGAGATTGCCGTTCGCGTCGGTCGCGGTCGCAGCCAACGAGGTGGGATACGTCGTGGCGTTCGCCGCGAGCGCTTGCGCGGTGAAGCGGTCGGTGGTTCCGGCGACCGGCGTGACGGCCAGGATCCCGTTCGCGCGCGGATTCGCGGCGAGCGTGATCGCGGGCGGCGCGTCGGGCTGCACGATCGCGTTCCCGTCCGCGTCGAGCGGCGCGACCGCGAACGTCGCCGGATCGCGGCCGACCAGCTCGTACGCCGCAGGGTTCGCGCCCGCGACCGGCAGCACGTTCGGCTGGTTCGGAAGCGGGCCGATGCGGATCGCGGCGACGGTGCCGATCACCGTCGCGCTCAGCGTGTTCGTCGCGTTCGCGACGATCGTCTGCGCGACCCGAACGCGGCCCAGCTCGTTGCCGGCGGCGCTCGTCTCGCCGGCCGTCTGGGGCTGGTCGTAGAGCGAGATCACGAAGACGTCGGCGCCGGGCGGCGCGTCGATCGCGATCGTCGACGTCCCGCCGCCGGGCGGTGCGTTGGCGAACGTCACCGGGCCGGCCGGCTGTGCGTCGGCGTTCACCTCGACGACGACGCTCGCCGTCGACGGCGAGACGAACGAGGGGCGGCGCAGCCGCGCGCTCTGCGCGCGGTCGGGCCAGTGCATCGTGAAGCCGACTCGCACGCGCTGTGCGCTCGGGGCGCCGCCGTTCGCTCGCACGGGGACGACGTGCGCGCCGCGCGAGCATCCGCTCAGCGCGACGGCCAGCGCCAGCGCCGGCGCGGCGACCGCGGCGAAACTGCGCGCGTTCACTGGATCTTCCCTTGCGTGACCGTGACGCCGACGTTCAGCGTCGTGTGCTGGCCGAACGCGTCGGCGAACGCCACGGTGCAGCTGCCCGCGCCTTGCGCGGTGATCGTGAACGTCGCCGGCGCGCTCGCCGCGAGCGGCGAGACGCTCGCGACGTTCGCGCACGCGCCGGCGTCGGCGGAGATCGGTCCGGCGTAGCCGGCTTCGCTCGCGGTGACCGTCGCCGTCTGTCCGGCGAGCGAGAGGTTCGCGCTGCCGCTCGAGAGCGTCACCGGCCCGGCCGGCGGCGACGTCGGCACCGGCGTCGGGCTCGGCGTCGGCGCGGCGAACGCCGGCGACGGCGAGCCTCCGCCGCCGCCTCCGCATCCGCACGCCAATGCACACCCGGCGAACGTCAGAGCGAACGAGATGAAGAGGCGTCGTGCGAGACGCGCGGATCGATTGAGCATTCGCGTCCTTCCTGTCGGTGCACGGTGTCGTGCAACCATGATGCGTGATTACGCGAACGTGCGCGTGTCCGACTCGTTGCCGCCCCGTGAACGAGGCGATCTTGGCCGGAAAGGATCAGCCGGCGCGAAGCCTGCGCGCGAGCTCGCGCGCGTGCGCGAGCGAGGCCGGCGTGCCGTAGCGCTCGAGGATCGCCAGCGCTTCGCGGACGTGGCGCTTCGCGTCGGCACGCCGGTGCTCGGCGAGCGCGATCGCGGCGAGGTGGCGCGCCGCGCTCCCGCGCACGCGCTCGTTGCCGAGCCGCTCGGCCTCGTTCTTCAGCGAGCGCGCGAGCTCGCCGGCCTCGTCCATCCGCTCCGCGCCGATCAGCAGCCGCACGCGGATCGCGCGCGCGATCAGCGCCATCGCATTGCGCGGCGGCAGCAGGCGTTCGGCGAGATCGGCGGCGGCGAACGCGCGCTCGCGGTCGCGCTCGCATTCGGCGACGATGCACGCCACGGTCGCGAGCGCCAGCGGCAACGAGCGCCGCACGCCCGGCTCGAACGGGCTCAGGATGCGATCCAGCACCCGTTCGCCGCCGCCGAGCGCGTTCAGCTCGGTGCGGATGCGCTCGGCGCGCGCGAGCAGCAGCATCCGCGTCCGGCCGCGGCGCGCGGCGATCTCCTCGACGGCGAGGAACCGCTCGTAGTCCGTGTCGAGCTCGCGCAGCCCGACGATCCGCGCATCGGCGAACATCACCGCGAGCCGCTCCTTCGTGCGCGCGCGGTCGAGCGTGCCGACGAGCTCCTGCGCGCGTCCCACCGCCTCGCTGCCGCGTGCGGCGTCCCCGACCTCCCAGCGCTGGAGCGCGTACGCCGCCAGTGCGCGCGCGTGCAGCGCGCGCCGGGGCTCGTCGTGCGCGACCGCCGCGAGCGCGTTGGCGGCGGCGAGCGCCGGCGGCGTCGCCACGCCCGCCGAGACGCCGGTGAGCGTTCGCAGCGACCATGCCGCGAGATCGGTGCGCTCGTGCGCGAGCGCGCGAGCGTCGGCGTCGAGCACCGTCGTGCGCGCGGCGAGGGTCGCGGTCGCCTCGGCGAGTCGCGCCGACGCGTCGGCGTAGCGCGCCGCGTCGAGGTCGATCTCGGCGGCGAGGCACAGCGCCTCGACGCGGCGTTCGGGGAGCGGTGCGTCGTTCGCCACGCCTTCGCAGGCCGACATCGCGAGCGCGCTCTGCCCGAGCTCGTGCAGCTCCGTCGCCTCGGCGATCCGCAGCGCCGCGCGGTCGCGCACGATCGCGGCCGCGGGCGCATCCTTCGAGGCGCCGTTGAACGCGCGCAGGAACGCGTCGTGCGCGGCGCGCCGCTCGCGGCGCACCTGCCGGTCGGAGAGACCCATCTCGGCGGCGACGACCGCGAGCGGCTGCTTGTCGATCTCGCAGCGCAGCAGCGCGGCGTGCATCCGGCCGAGCCCGGCGTGCTCGCGGCCGTTCGCGGCGCGCTCGCGACAGCGGTTCAGGCTGGCGTGCACGATTCCGCGCACGCGGTCGAGCGCTCGCGTCGTGTCGACGTCGCGACGACCCGGCGCCGCGGTGAAGCACGCGCGCACGAGGGGGTTGCGCCGGAGCTCCGCCGCGTCGTCCAAGTTGCGCAGCAGATGGCGCGACGCGCAGTACGGCGAGCGCGTGGGATCAGCGCGCGGCATCGCGCGCCGTCCCAAAGGTTTCGTTGGCGAACATCCTCGTCGGCCTCTCAGCCGAGCGGGCTCGCCTACACCCGGTAGTGCGTGTTCTTTACGGCCACGACCGCACAGCATCCTGCGACAGGACACTGTGCGGTCGTAGAGGTTTTAGTGTTGCGAGGTGCTCGCCGGCGGCGAGATCCCGAGCTCGCGGTAGAACGCGTTCGGATTCATCGGGCGGCCGAGGAACGCGCGCACCTCTTGATCCGGCTCTTCGAGCCGCGCCGGCGCCAGGATATCGTTGCGGTACGCCATCCCCGCGGCGGGATTCGTCAGCCCCTGCGCCTTGAAGCGCGAGAACATGTCCTGCGCGTACACCTTCGACCACAGATAACCGTAGTAGCCCGCGTCGTACCCGCCCATCAGATGGCCGAACTCCGATTGCGGGTGCGTCCCGGGGACGTACGCGTTCGGCGTCGTCGCGGCGACGGTCGCTGCCCAGACCGCGGTCGTGTCGACCGGCGGCTTCATCGTATGGTAGCGCATGTCGACGCTGCCGTAGAGGATCTGCTGCGTGGTCTGCAGCGCGTAGTGCACGTAGCGCGCGGCGATCATCTTCTGGATCAGATCGTCGGGGAGCGGCTGTCCGGTGCTGACGTTCGAGCTGACGCGCTTGAGGATCGCGGGATCCCAAGCCCAGTTCTCGAGCATCTGCGAGGGCGCCTCGACGAAGTCTTGGCGGAAGCCGCTGGTGAGCGTCTCGTACGGCTCGTTCGCGAGCATCAGCGCCATGTTGTGGCCGAACTCGTGGAAGAACGTCTCGACGTCGCCCTGTTGCAGCAGCGCCGGCTTGCCGGGCGCGGGCTGCGGCCAGTTGCCGACGATCGAGCCTTCCGCGAGCCGCACGCTCCCGTCGGGCATCACCCGGCGCGGGATGATCGGGAAGTTCGCGAAGTGGTCGTACTTGCCGGGGCGCGGGAAGAGGTCGAGGAAGAAGCGCCCGAGCGGCTTGCCGGTCGCGGCGTCGGTGACGTCGTAGGCGAGCACCTGCGACTGCCACGCGGGGACGTTCGCGCGCGTGAAGCGCACGCCGAGCAGCTGCTGGTAGATCCCGAGCACGCTGTCGACGACGTGCTGCACCGGGAAGTACTGCTTGATCTCGTTCTGGTCGACGGCGTACTTCGTCTTGCGCAGCTGGTTCTCGTAATACGTCTGGTCCCATGGGTCGAACGTCGTCTGCCCGGCGGCCTTCGCGAGCGCGGCGTCCTCGTCGCGCTCCTGGCGCGCCCTCGGCAGGATCGCGGAGTCGATCTGCGCGAGGAAGCTCTCGACGCGCTGCGGCGTCCCGGCCATGCGGTCGGCCAGCACGTAGGCGGCCCAGGTCGGATAGCCGAGCAGGTGCGCGAGCCGGTCGCGCGTCGCGATCGCGTCCTGGAGAAGCTTCACGTTCGCGTCGCCGCCGCGGTTGTTGTACGCGATGTAGTACGCTTTTCTCGCCGACGGGTCGGTCTCGTTCTGCAGGAACGGCCCGATCGTCGATTCGTTCACCGGGACCGTGTAGCCGCCGTCGGCGGTTTTCTTCAGCGAGGCGGCGACGAAGTCGGCCGGGAGCGGCTGCGCCTGCGCGGCGGTGATCGTCACCGTCGTCTCGTCGTTGCCGAGGTTCGCCTGGAACGTGTTCTGGTCGTTGGTGAGCTTCTGCTGGAGCGCGACGAACTCGCGTCGCTGCGCGTCGGGGAGACCGGCGCCGGAGCGCTTGAGCGCGGTGAGCCAGAGCTGCGTGAGCTTGCGGTCCGCGGCGTCGCGCGCGGTGCCGCTCGCCTGTACGGCCGCGAGCGCGCGGTAGAGGTCGGGGCGCGCCGTGATCTCGCTCAGCACGTTGCCGACGTCGGTCGAGCACTTGAGCGACGCGGCGCGGACCGCTTTGTCGGTCGCGACGTTGTAGAGGAAGCCTTGCGCGGCCAGGTCGTCGTTGAGGTCGGCCGAGGCGGTCTCGAGCGGCGCGACCACGGTCGCGAAGGTGCGCGCCGAGTGGGCGCGGACGAGCGCGTCGACGCGCTTCTTCATCGTGGCGATCGAGCTCGCGCACGAGGAAGCGATCTGCGCGGGTGTGAGCGACCAGTTGACCGCGAGGACGGAGGCCGGCTTCGCGGCGGGGGCCGGCTTCGCGGCCGGCGCGGCGACCGGGAGCGTGGTCAGGAGCGCGGTGCCGAGCGCGGCGGCGCAGCTACGCGAGAATACGGAGTTCATCGTAGGCTCTACGTTCGCGGCCCCCGCCGCCGTTCCGTGCCCGCGTCGCTCGTGGCTGTGCGCCGGCAGTTTCGAGCGAGCGGGCACTCAGTCGCTTTTCGCACGGTGGACACCGCAAAGCGACTCCGTACCTTGCCGGTCCGGGCCCGGATATGTATGATAGGCCCGCCTCGACGAGGGTTGGGCCTCGCGCAACGGTAATCCGTGAACCCCGCCAGGCCCGGAAGGGAGCAACGGTAAGCGGACTCCTATCGTGTGCCGCGAGCCACCTGGCCCTCGTCCTGGTTTCTTCTCTGATGAACAACGACCTGATATCGGCCGTGCTCGCCGGTCTGGTGAGCGCGCTGGTCGTGACGATCGGATACCATCTGTTCGTCCTCGGCCCGCGCGTTCGCAAGCTCCAAGCGGCGCTCGGCACACACGATGAGCTCCTCGGCGGTGGCGCGGTACGTGCCACCGACCGCCTCGGCGCGCTCGAGCGCGAGGCGTCGACGGCCGCGACGGAACGCGCTGCCGCGGCGCGCCGGCTCGACGCGCTCGAGAAGATCGCGCGCACCGAGGTGCCGCGCGTCGGCTTCGTCCGCTACAACGCGTTCAGCGACGTCGGCTCCGATCTCTCGTACGCGCTGGCGCTGCTGAACCGCGACGGCGACGGCGTGGTCCTCAGCAGCATCTACTCGCGCGAGGACACGCGGACGTACGGCAAAGCGGTCGCGGCGTTCAAGCCCGCGCAGGACCCCTCCGAAGAAGAGCTGGCGGCGATCGCCAAGGCTCGGGCGGCAGCGACGTGAGCGACGCGGCGAAGAAGACGTTCCTGATCAAGATCATCCCGCCGAGCGGCTACAGCGTCTACCGGCTCGCGTTCACGCGGCGCCATCTGGCGACCGCCGGGATCGCGCTGCTGCTGGCGTCGCTGGCGCTGGTCGGGATCCACAGCTGGCAGCTGCGCAACGCGGAGGCGAACGTGCGCGAGCTGCAGGCCGTGACGACGGAGCAGCAGACGAAGCTCCAGTCGATCGACAAGCAGGCCGACGCGCTGGCGAACCAGCTCAAGGCGGTGCAGCGCGAGAACGCCGAGATCAAGCGGCTGATCGGCGCCGACCGCGGCGGGAAGAAGCAGCATGCGATGCTCGCGCCGGCCGGCCCCGCGCGGCCCGCGGACTTCGCGGCGGTGCAGCAGCGCCTGCGCACGCTGGCGCGCGCATCGGCCGCGACGAGCGACGACGCGAAGCAACTGCAGAGCGTCGCGATGCGCGTGCTCAACCTGCGCCGCATGGCCTCGCTCGCGCGCGAGCGGATGATCGCGTCGATACCTTCCCTGAACCCGGTCGGCGGCGGGATCGCGGCCGGCTTCGGCTGGCGGACGAACCCGTGGCCCGAGTTCCACAAGGGCGTCGACCTCGAGGCGAACTATGGCGATCTCGTGCGCGCCGCGGCCGCCGGAACCGTGGCGAGCGCCGGGTGGGACGGCGGCTTCGGGATCAAGGTCGACATCGACCACGGCAACGGCTACCACACCTGGTACGCGCACCTCTCGCGCGTCGCGGTCACCGCCGGGCAGCGCGTGACGAAGGGCGCGCCGATCGCGTACGTCGGCTCGACCGGCGAGTCGACCGGACCGCACCTGCATTATCAGGTCATGTACGAGGGCAACCCGGTCGACCCGCAGCCGTTCCTGCACGGCGTCCCGGAGAAGGTCCTGGCGACACTTCCCGATTCGCCGGGCGTATAACGAACGATGCTGCCCTGCGAGATTTGGCGGATTCTCTCGAACCTGTTCCTGATCTATCTGCTCCTGATGCTGGTCTACGCGGTCGTCTCGTGGGTGCCCAGCCTGCGCGGCCGCTGGACCGACTATCTGGCGATGGCCGTCGAGCCCGTGCTCGTCCCGGTGCGCAGCGTGATCCCGCCGATCGGTGGGATCGACATCTCGTTCCTGATCGTCTTCATCATCTTGCAGTTCGTCATGCGGATGATCTCGAACGTGATCGCCACCGGACAGTGCACGGGCTGAACCCTTGATCGAGACCGACCCCGCCCTGGCGGCGCGCGGGCCTGCGCACGTGCGCAATTTCTGCATCATCGCCCACATCGACCACGGCAAGACGACGCTCAGCGACCGTCTGCTGGAGTTCACCAAGACGGTCGAGCAGCGCGAGATGGAAGAGCAGCTACTCGACGCGATGGACCTCGAGCGCGAGCGCGGGATCACGATCAAGATGCATCCCGTCACGCTGACCTACACCGCGCGCGACGGTCAGACGTACGAGCTGAACTTCATCGACACGCCGGGACACGTCGACTTCTCCTCCGAGGTCTCGCGCTCGCTCGCGGCCTGCGAGGGCGCGCTGCTGGTGATCGACGCGGCGCAAGGGATCGAGGCGCAGACGCTCGCCAACTACCATCTCGCGCTGGCACAGAACCTCACGATCATCCCGGTGATCAACAAGATCGACCTGCCGGCGGCCGACGTTCCCCGGGTGAAGGGCGAGATCGAGGAGCTGCTCGTCATCGAGGGCGACGAGGCGATCGCGGCCTCGGCGAAAGAGGGGATCGGGATCGAGGAGATCCTCGAGGCGATCGTCACGCGCGTGCCGCCGCCACGCGGTGCCGAAGACAAGTTGCGCGGGCTCGTGTTCGACGCGCAGTTCGATCAGTACCGCGGCGTGGTCGCGTACGTGCGGATCGTCGACGGCGAGCTGCGCAGCGGCTCGCGGTTCATGTCGATGGCGCATCGCCGCGTCTACGAGGCGACCGAAGTCGGTGTCTTCAAGCCGGAGATGCGCAAAACGGATGCGCTCTCGGTCGGCAACGTCGGCTACGTGATCGCGAACATCAAGTCGCTCGGCGACATGGACGTCGGCGACACGATCACGCTCGCCGACGACCCGGCCGCGGAGCCGCTGCCGGGCTACAAGCCGATCGTGCCGATGGTGTACTGCGGGCTGTACCCGAATGAGGGCGTCGAGGTCTCGGAGCTGCGCGACGCGCTGGAGAAGCGCTCGCTCAACGACTCGGCGCTGCACTTCGAGCCGGAATCGTCGATCGCGCTCGGGTTTGGATTCCGCTGCGGGTTCCTGGGGCTCTTGCACATGGAGATCGTGCAAGAGCGGCTCGAGCGCAACTACAACCTCGACCTGATCGCGACTTCGCCCTCGGTCGTGTTCCGCGTGACGATGACGGACGGCCGCGTCGAGACGATCGACAACCCGGCGAAGCTTCCGCCGCGGGACAAGATCGTGACGATGGAGGAGCCGTACGTGAAGGCGACGGTGATCACGCCGCCCGAGTACGTCGGCACGATCATGGACCTCACGCAAGGCAAACGCGGCACGCTCGGCAACATGGAGTACCTGCACGACGGCCGCGTGATCCTGACCTACGAGGTTCCGCTGAACGAAGTGATCGTGGACTACTTCGACCAGCTCAAGTCGCGCACGAAAGGCTACGCCTCGCTCGACTACGAGGTCACCGGCTACAAGGAAGGCGATCTCGTCAAGCTCGAGATCCTGCTCAACGGCGAGCCGGTCGACGCGCTCTCGTTCATCGTCGCGCGCGAGAAGGCGCAATCGCGCGGGCGCGCGCTGACCGAGAAGCTCAAGGAGCTGATCCCGCGGCAGATGTTCGACGTCCCGATCCAGGCCGCGATCGGCGGCAAGATCGTCGCCCGCGAAACGGTCA
>Ga0213878_10000308_pt1 | contig 18932 bp, 13 predicted proteins | sample VelepicoBEBS_R02_FD_161053 | JGI IMG/M metagenome (GOLD analysis project Ga0213878, IMG submission 161053) | Vellozia epidendroides bulk soil microbial communities from rupestrian grasslands, the National Park of Serra do Cipo, Brazil - BS_R02 | ecosystem: Environmental > Terrestrial > Soil >... | reverse complement strand
GAGGTTCCCTTTTATGATTTCAACAATTTTGTTTCTGGCACAGCAGCAAGCAGGTCAAGCTCAGTCCGGAGGGCTTTGGTATATGCAGCTGCTACCTTTCGCGTTCATCTTCGTCATCTTCTATTTCTTGCTGATCCGGCCACAGCAGAAGCGGCAAAAAGAGCATCAGCGACTCCTCTCAGATTTAAAGACCGGCGACAAAGTCGTCACTTCGAGCGGCATCCATGGACTGATCGCTAACGTCAAAGACACCACCTTCTTGGTGAAGATTGCCGACAACGTTAAAATTGAGGTGGACAAGAACGCTATCGCCTCTGTATCCAAGTCGGTCGATCAGCCTAAAGCAACCGCTCAGTAAAGTCCCCCATACAAGCCGCCAGCGATGAACCCGACGTGGACGTTTCTTTTTGGTCTATTCCTGCTCTGCATTTTCGCCGCCTATTTTCTCGTTGAGAAAGAGCAAACTAAACGTCTCCTCGGCACGACGCTGACGGTTCTGTTATGTGCCTTTTGCCTTTATTCGTTCTACCCGCCTAGCGCCAAGATTCATTACGGCCTTGATTTGCAGGGAGGGACTTCATTCTTAATTCGATTAGTCCCGCCTAAGGACGAAAACGGTAAGCCGCGCACGATCACCACGGATATGCAGCAGCAGGCGGTCGAGGTGATTCGCCGGCGGGTCGACCAATTCGGTGTCAGTGAGCCAATCATCACCAGCCAGGGCACAGATCGTATTCTCGTTCAAATCCCCGGCCTGGACACGGCGAAGATCGACGAGGCCCGCGACCAATTGCAGCGCGTCGCTAAGCTCGAATTCCGGCTGGTTCATCCGCAAAGCAGCTCTTTGGTGTCGCAAATCGAGTCGGGACAAACCTTTACGCCGCCTGGCTATGAGATTCTTGAAGGCGTAAAAGGCAAAACCGCTAACGGCAAGCCCGAGAAGTATCTGGTTAAGAAAAAGCCGGAGTTGAGCGGCGCCGAAATAACTCGCGCCCAAGCCAGATTTGAGCAGCGCGGCTATGAAGTCGATTTGAGTTTCAATTCCGAGGGTAGCAAAACCTTCGCCCGCGTTACTGGACAAAATATCGGTAACGAACTTGCCATCGTTCTGGACGGACAAGTCGTATCAGCGCCGGTAATCCAAACCGAGATTTCCAATGGTTCGGCCTCGATTACGGGGAACTTCACCGCTCAAGAGGCGCAAGACTTGGCCAGCGCTTTGGAGAACCCATTGCAAACGCCAGTGGTGATCGATGAAACCAGGAGCGTCTCGGCGACACTTGGTCAAGACTCTATCAGTCGAGGACTGGCTTCCGGTTTGGCAGGATTAGCCGCCACCCTGATCTTCGTTCTCATCTATTATCGAACCGCGGGAGCGGTCGCCCTGATCGGTTTGGCGGTGAACGGCATTTTGCTGTTCGGAGCCATGTCGCTTTTCGGTTTCGTTTTGACTCTACCCGGTATCGCCGGCGTGATCCTCACAATCGGGATGGCGATCGATGCTAACGTCTTGATCTACGAACGTTTGCGAGAAGAGCTTGGCTCGGGGAAGACTATTAAAGCCTCGATCGATACGGCTTACCGCAAAGCTTTCAGCGCCATCTTTGACGCTAATCTCACCACCCTGCTAAAGGTCGTTATCCTTTTTTGGCTCGGTTCCGGTCCGGTTAAGGGTTTCGCCATTACTCTCACCCTGGGTATTATCGCTTCGATGTTTTCGGCACTATTGGTTACCCGAAACATCTTCAGTTGGTTGATCCATTTCAATCTGATGAAGCGCATCTCAATGCTTCACCTGATCAGCTCGAAGCATTTTGACTTCTTGGGTAAATGGAAGATTTCCGTAATCGCGTCGATCGTTTTGCTTGTCGCCTCCGGTATCGCCTTTGGTGTGCGCGGAACCAACATGTTCAATTTGGACTTTACTGGCGGTGATTCGTTGGTTTTGCGTTCCGACAAACCCGTAGATGAATCCAAAGTCCGAGGCCAGCTCGAAAAGGTCGGTTTGGGCAGCGTGGTGATCCAACAAGAGTCGAGCCAGCGCAACCAGCAAACCGTACATCTGATCGCGATCCGCGCACCCTATGGCACCGGTCAAAAGATCCTGACTGATCTAAAGGCATCGCCCGATACCAGTAGCTTAGTTGTCGAAAATTCTGAGACCGTGGGTCCGATCATGGGCGCGCAGCTGGCAACGACCTCTCTTTTCGCGTTGGCCATCGCTTTTGTCGGCGTCATGGTCTATGTCGCCATTCGCTTCGAGTTCTCTTTCTCGGTCGGAACGATCGTCGCCATGTTCCACGACCTCATTATCACGCTCGGAATTTTTGTTATTACGGGTCGTCAATTTTCATTGGTTACCATCGGCGCGATTTTGACCGTAGCCGGCTATTCGATTAACGACAAAATCGTTGTGTTCGACCGGATCCGAGAAGGACTACATTCCGGCCGGCGCGGAACCATTCGTTCGTTAATGAACGATAGTATCAATGAAACGCTGAGCCGGACGGTATTGACGAGCGGTGTTACGTTGATCTGTATGCTCTCGCTGTGGATTTTCGGGGGCCCGGTCCTCGATGATTTCGCGTTTACCAACGTCATAGGCGTCATTATCGGCACCTATTCATCGATTTTCATTGCGGCTCCGATCGTCCTCTGGTGGACAAATCTCAGGAAAGGGAATCTACGGCATGAGGTCGTCCGGCCCCGAGCGCACGCCGCCAAGGCGTAACCTACCCGGGGCGCTGCCGCTGCGATCGGCACTGTGGAGCGCTGCCTCGCTTGCGAGGCCGCCGCGGTCGGCACCTTTGAACATTCAGCGGTGTTGCCGATAAGGGAGATAGAGGGAGAAATCATTCATGGATGTAGGGCAAGCCGCAACGGGTTCATCCCCTTGTAATCAAAACGCGAGGTCTACTGCGACAGGGGCAACCCCATCGGCAGGGTTAATCTTCTTATTGGCCGCAACCTCCGGTCTGGTGGTCGCTAATCTCTATTACAACCAGCCCATATTGAACGCCATCGCCGCGACCTTTAAGGTTGGGCCCGCTGCGATCGCGTGGGTCGCAACCGCCACTCAACTCGGGTACGCTGCATCTCTTTTATTCGTCGTCCCGCTCGGAGACGGGATCGATCGCAAATGGCTAATCATCGCATCCACGCTGGCTTCCTGCGCCATCCTGATAATCGTTCCGATTTCGCCGAACCTTCCTGTCATGCTTTGCGCCAGCTTCGCCCTTGGGTTCGCCTCGGTTGCACCACAGCTCGCGATCCCCTACGTCGCCGGATTGGTTGCGGGGGCCGGCCGTGGCAAGGTTGTCGGTACCGTGATGAGCGGGCTGCTGATCGGTGTCCTTCTTTCCCGGACGACGAGCGGCTTCATCGGAACAAGATTCTCTTGGCAGGTCGTCTACTGGTCAGGGGCTATCGTCATGCTGATTCTGGCACTGATTCTTTGGCTCGCTCTCCCATCCCAACCGGCCCATGCCACCCAATCTTATGGGCACCTGCTGGCCTCTCTGCCAAAGCTCCTTCGAACCGAACCAATCATTCGACGCCATAGCATTCTTGGCGCTCTCGGTTTCGGCACCTTCAGCGCCTTTTGGACAACGCTCTCATTTTATCTTCAGTCGCGGCCGCAACATTACGGTTCGGATGTTACCGGCATGTTTGGCTTATTGGCGATTACCGGCGCCATGGTGGGACCTCTCGCCGGCCACCTCGGCGAAAAATGGACGCCGCGACGGATCAACGGCCTGTTCTTCGCCCTGATCATCCTCGCGTTTGTCGCGATGCTTTTCAGCGAGCAAAACACGCTGTTGCTAGTCGGCGTGGGCGTCTTGTTACTCGATGCGGGTGCCCAAGGAAATCAAATAGCGAACCAAGCCAGAATCTACAGCTTAGATCCTGCGCTCCATGGCCGGATCAATTCCGTTTATATGGTGATCTATTTTTTAGGCGGTTCGATCGGCTCCTTCATTGGCTCTCAGGCCTGGGCTCTTGCGGGCTGGCCCGGAGTCTGCGCGACCGGCATCCTTTTCTCGATCGCCGCTTTGGCTTTCCTTTGGATTTAGCGCGACCGCGCGAAGCGGTCTTTGTCCCGTGGGGACCGAGCGATAGTAGTCTGGCGGTTTACTGCCAGGAATCTGTCCAAAAAAGGGACCGTCCCGTAGGGTGCGGTGTGATTGGGTCGGAGGGAACTTCTGCACCTGGAGCGGTGAACACGCTAGGAGACCAACTCAGACTCTCTACGGGACGGGTCGTTCTTCAACCGCATTCCTGGCAGTAAACTGCCAGGCTACTATCACTTCGTCCCTTCGGGACAAAAACCGTTCCTGCCACCTACCCACCAAATCGACTCCACCTCAGGCAGCGGTTCTCGTTCACCAGAGGAGGCATTGGTGGGGTCACTCCGGAATGTAGTCTAGTTCTCGGGATGGATTTACCGTCACACCAAGACCCCCCATCTCCTCAGATTGGTCGCCGCTTTCGTTACTGCTTTCGCCGTCTTTGAAGTCGCCCTTTTCGCCGTTGCGCTTTTTCGTTCTTGGAGGAGTGCAGGACTTCGCCGCCGATATTGTGGTCCGAATCTTTGCGATTAACGGCGGCGCTTTCGTCGGTCTTTTAGCGCTGCATTGGCTGGCTGTCACCGTGGGCTTGATTCCCGCGGGTGCAGGAGCGCGACCGGGCACCGATCGGCCGGTGGCTGCAGCCTGACTTCCCCAGGAATCCAGGTTGCTAAAAGCGAGTTTCGCAATCGCCGCACAGCTAACCTTACTAGCTGTTAATCAGTGGAGGCGCCTCTGTCTTGTCACGTTTGCCGCAGGACATTGTCCAGAATCGTTCGATTCACTTGAAGCCGGAAAGTGCAAAACCTCAATAATGAGGTTTTCTAAATCGCGAGGTTATGGATCCCGATAAGTCCCGAAGCTAATCCTCCTTAAACGGATCAACGAAGGAACGCCAAAGACGAGGACCGAGCTCGATTTCTTCATCGGTTAAAAGGCTTCGCCCAAAGTTCTGGCAGGCATCAATACAGGCTTCTGGTGGTCCTACAAAGGTTAGGTCCTGTTCGAATTTCCCGCCGGTCGAAGAGGTCCCCGAGCCCAGCACGCCGACTCGTCCAGCCTGTGACCAAACACGATAGGTTCCGGGCTGTGACGCAATCGTTACTTGGCCACGGGCACGAATGAGCCCTCGCCATCCCTCTTTAACAAACCTCAGGAACCGGCCCGGTTGGAGTGGGCGTGAGCAGTGAATTTCAACCCGGGAGAATTCAGCATCAGCTATCGCCCATTCCATCTCCAGATTAGAATCAAAAGCTATCGTTTCCTCTCCATTTAAGGCCACTGCTTTACCGGCGGCCAGGGAACTGAGCTCGAGGCGTTCTAATTCCGGACCCAGAATCGCAGCCTTTGGGTTAAGTGCCCGGAGCAACTGTACCGCTTCTGATAAGCTGGGCGGATCGGTCTCCGCGCGATCAGCGAGCACGATCGTATCTGCGCATTCTATGGACCTGGATAGGCTATGTGCGCGACTGCATGCTCCTTCCGAATGTTTGTCGTTGTTGTCCTCAGGTTCTGCGGCGGCGGCATTTGTCCAAAACGATTGCGCCAGTCCATTGGCCGATAAGATGAGTATCGACCGGGTTAGTCGGACTACGTTTCGTAGATCAATTCCACCTGGGAATCGTTGCTCCAGGCAGTCGCGAGCATTAGGCAATTCATCGTTGCGCGCTAGTTCGACGACGATATGCTCGGTGGCTTTTCCCCGGGCCATCGCATTGAGCTCGATAAAAAGATCGGCTCGAAAAGGAACGATCAGACCGGGGTGCGTGATTTGAATCTGCTTGGCCTCAGCCCAACGGAAGTCGAGATGGGGATCTGTCACCAATGGACGCCGTTGATGGTCGAAGCTTAAGACGGTGAGATGGTGTGGTCTGACTTCTGCGATCAATTTCTCCAAAACCAGGGCGCGGAGCGCTCGGTTTGGTCCGGCCAATAAAGTCACGCGCGGAAGCGGGTGAGGATTGGGTACGAGCATACCGGGACGGTGCTTGAAGCGGATGACAGATGCAAGTCACTTGCAATAGTTGTTGCAACTTATTTGCATATTAGGGAAGGTTCGGTTCTAAGAATGAATCTTTCACCAAGACTCCCCGTTACCGTTCTTTCCGGATTTCTCGGTTCCGGTAAGACGACGTTATAGCCTAGAGTCGCTCACTCGTCTCGACACGATGGTCACCGTGATCGATGCCGCCAATTTTCTCAGCCAATTCCGCGACGCCGACACATTGGCGGAAACTCTGCGGTGCACACCCCGACGGCAGCGCCTTCCAGTGAGTCAATTCCTACTCTGAAAAATCGAGCTTCTTCAGTCGATACACAATCGCAGATATCAGCCAAGTCAGGATAAATACTCCCACGATCGCGAGACCGATAGTTCCGAAGTTATCTTGCAGGATTCCAATGGTGGACCAAAACCAGCCACCGTCGAGATTCAGTTTGTCCTTCACCAAGCCAATTAACTCGATTCCCCCAACGACGACTCCAACCACCACTGACACAGAAGTGATGGTTAGATTATAGCAAAGCTTCCGGATCGGATTGATAAAAGCCCAGTTATAGGCTCCAGCCATGATCATGCCGTCTGCGCTATCCACCAGCGTCATCCCCGCCGCGAAAAGCACCGGTAACACCATCACATTCATCAGAGATTGCCCTTTGGCTCCTGACGAGGCCGACACCTGAAGCAAAGCAATTTCCGTGGCGGTTTCGAAACCAAGTCCAAACAGGAACCCGATCGGATACATATGACTCGGTTTCGCCAACCTCTTCATTAACGGCCGGAGCAATCTGCTAACGATGCCTTGGCCCATAACCGGATTAATCGTTTCCGGCGGAGGTGGGTTTTCCCGCTTTTGCCTTCTGAGCGCCCGATAGGTGTCCTGCATGGCCAAGAGATTGATGAGCGCAATCGCAAATAGAAAAAAGGCCGACACGCAAGTGCTAATGATCTCTCCCACCTCTTGCCATTGCTTGAAGCGTTCACTGGCGATCGCTGCTGTCCAATAGACGATCAGCACCGCGATCAGCACTACCGTTGAATGCCCCAAGGCAAAGTAGAATCCAACCGAAACCGGCCGTTCACCGCTTTGCACCAGCTTCCGAGTGACGTTATCGATCGCCGCAATGTGGTCCGCATCTAACGCATGCCGTAGGCCAAAGGAGTAGGCTAGAAATGCGGTTCCCAGAAGCACTGGCTGATCATGAAACACAAGATAAGCCCAGACCCATGCGGCAATATTCGCTAACACTAACGAGGCCGATAGTCCCACCGTTCGTTGCCGGAAATTTTTGCTGCCCATTTTATTCCAAATCCAAAGTTAAGATCCGCAGATTACACAGATTACCCAGATTCGGTGCTGGGTTGAAGCTCGCCAGGACCGCAAACATGCGTGCCACGGCGCTCTACTAAAACTATGATGTGCAACCTCGCTTGCGAAGGCGCTGCTCTACGGACTCGAACCAAACCGCCCCGCCGCCGAGACGACTTCTTTAGGTATCCGACAGCAATCCGCCCCAGCGCCGAAATCTGCGTAATCTGTGTAATCTGCGGATATTCCATCTTCGGGATCTTCGTTTATTGGTAGAATCGGAGGTCAAAGTTTGATGCTAGTAACCGGCAAACCTTTTAAGACCTTTTGTAGCCATTTCGCCAAAGCCCGTTCAGAGGAAGGATAGAGCCAGGCGGTAGAAACATTGAGCTGCGTTATCCGTCGCAAACTATGACGGAGCCGAGACGGCGTATCGCGATAGTTGTGACCGGCCTCAAGGGTTGCGAGACCGTCAGACACAATCACGACACGATCCTGGCTAGTCGGGCCATGCTTTAGGATCGCGCGGTGTAGTGAACGGAGAGATTGAAAGAGATAACTTTTCCCGCCAGCGGTATCGAGTTTACCGAGCACGCTCCGGAAGGATCGGAAACTGCTTTGCTTAAGGACCCATTTGATTCGGTTATCTCGCAGAAGAAGTAAGTTCCAGCGACCCGACCGGAAATGAGCAGCCAGATCGATCAGTGAATCTCGCGCTGCGCTTAGACAACGACTCATCCCAGTTGATCGGCTCGCATCCAAGAAACACCACACCCGGGGCCGGCGACGAACCGAATAGTAATGCAAGTTAATGGAGGAAGTCTTACTAAAAGGGATTGAATTAAGGAGTGTTGCGATCCAGTTGATGGCTCCGTGCGGAACTGCGTCTGAAGTAACCGAGGCCAGCCTTGCTCCTCGACCATACAGTCCAGGAATCTGATTCTTGGCCCAATCTCGCAGGCGTTGATGCGGCGAGGACGTGGCCTGAGACAATCGCTTTGGATCCGGCAGCGAATTAATAGGCGCGTGAGAAGTGCGTTGCGCGACCGGCGGATTGAATCGCTGGCCCGGAGGAGGCGGCGGCGAAGGCGCCCGTGTAGGAGGGCGATTTTCGAGATGTCGATGTCCCAGGCACATCCGCCACGCTTCATCCAGGTGTCGCGATTCGATTTTCGATCGGGTCTCCCAGGCCGCGGCACAGCGCGCCGTACGAAGCACCGCGAGTTCGGCTCGAAGCCCCTCCACTTGTAATTCCCGCGCCCGGTTCGCGATCTCGAGTCGCTGTGCTTCTGAAACCGTCACACTCTTAACCAGTGTTCGTGCCTTAGTTACACGTTCCGCCAGATCCGTGAGGGAAGCAGCCTGCATCTGAATAAACGATTCCGGATCGTCGTCGAACTGGATCCGGCGTCGCACGACCTCCACCCGTTGGTCTGGAGTGAAGTCGTCCTGGATTAAGATGCCGTGAGCAAATCGGTCCGATAGTTGGGGTCGCAGATCTCCCTCCTCAGGATTCATCGTGCCAATGAGGATGAATCGGCTTTCGATGAGACGGGTGATCCCGTCGCGCTCCAGATGATGTTTGCCCGAAGCTGCCGAATCCAAGATCTGATCCGCAAGATTATCCGGTAACAGGTTGATCTCATCGACATACAAGACTCCCCCATTCGCCTCTTCGATCAGGCCGGTGCGGGTTTCCCATTTGTTCTGCTCAACTAATGCTTCCGCGTTCACCGAACCGAGCAGGCGATCTTCAGTAGCTCCGAGCGGCAGCTCTACGAACGGAATCGGTTCAGAGGAAGAGGCCTGTAATAATTCAGCGAAGGCGCGTACTAGGGTGGTTTTGGCGCAGCCGCGATGTCCCAACAGCAGAGAGCCGCCAATCCTGGGATCGATGGCATGGTAGATCAGAGATCTCTTGGCGTCCTCCATCCCAACTACCGCGCTAAAAGGGAATTGCTTCATTCAAGTTGGCCTTCTAATTCGAGTAAATTTTCTTCCAGGCCCGTGATCGCGCTTTCTGATGGAGTCGACCACAGACCGCGTTCGGCAGCTTCGAGTAACCGGCGCGTCGATTCTTTAAGCGCAGCCGGATTGTGCTCGCGGAAGAAATCTTTCTGGGTTGTATCCAGCAAAAGCTTCTGCGCGATCTCTTCGTAATGAGAGTCCCTGACCAGGCCAGTGGTGGCGCTATAACCAAACAAATAATCGACTGTCGCCGCTATTTCGAAAGCACCTTTATAACCATGACGCCGCATCGCCTCCAGCCATCGCGGGTTCAGCACTCGGCTCCGGATGACCCGGACTATTTCTTGTTCAAGGGTTCTGATCCGTGGTTGCTCGGGATCACTGGAATCGCCATGGAAAACAACCGGCGCTTCGCCTCGAAGTTGTTTAACCGATGCATGCAGTCCACCCTGAAATTGGAAATAGTCGTCCGAGTCCAGGATATCGTGCTCTCGGTTGTCTTGATTCTGATGAACGACCTCTATCTCAGCCAAGCGGGTTTTCAACAAACTGACGTCCTCATTGGCCGAGCCATCACTATCAAAGGCATAACCACCCCAACGACAGAACACCTCCGTTAAATCCTCAGCTGAATCCCAGTTCCCCGCATCGAGGAGCGGAAGCAGGCCGGTCCCATAAGATCCGAACCCCGAACTAAACACTCGCAGCATTGCCCTTCGCGAGGCCTCGTCCCGATCCAACCCCCGCCCGATCAGCATCTCCCGTTCAAGCAACCAGGAAGCACGGATAGGATTCATGTCCGGCGGTTCATCCTGTTGCGCCAAACGCTTAGGGACAGTCGCCAGCAAACGCAGCGTATCGCCGAACGCGTCGCGAAACAGCCCGGATACCCGCAATAGCAAATCAACCCGGGGCCGTCCTAATAAACTGAGTGGCAATATCCGGAAGTCGACCACTCGCCGGGATGATTCTTCCCAAACCGGTTCACATCCCCAAAGCCAGAGCGCCTGAGCGATATCATCTCCGCCAGTCCGCATGTTGGATGTCCCCCAGATAACCAGCGCGATTTTCCGCGGATACTCCCCCTGATCTTGTCGGTATCGCTCCACTAACCGGTCAGCCAGCATCTTCCCACAATTCCAGGAGGTCTGCGTCGGAACCGCTCGTGGATCGATTGCAAAAAAGTTTCTACCAGTAGGAAGAACGTCGATCCGGCCTCGAGTCGGAGCCCCGGCAGGTCCTGGCGGAACGAATTGTCCACTAAGACCGTTTAATACGTTTTTGATTTCGTCATCGCATCCGGCCAACCTTGGGATGAGCTGGTCACGAACAAAGGTTGCCAACTCATCTAGCGTTTGGCGTTCGGCGTTTGGCGTTTGGCGTTCGGCACCCTCAACGTTCCCGGCGTTCCCGGCACTCCCGGCGTTTACTTCTATCCACCGCCGAGCTTTGGACTCTACCTGGTCTCGCTCAGCCGGCGTCAGGGTTTCTAACTCGCGACCACCCGCCAACAGCTGAAGTAGACCCGGTCGTTCGGCAGATGGCAGTCGTAGCAGACTCAATAAAAAGTCGGTTCTTTTTTCGCCGGCCGGATTAACACCAAGCACGTGCAATCCAGATCGAATCTGACTTTCTTTAATCTCGCAGAGATAATTCGTGACCGTCTGGAGTGATTTATCCGGCAATTCGTCTGTCCAGGAAGCTTTACTCAGCAAATTATCGATCTGTTTCTCCAACTCCGCGGCTCGGCTTGGATAAAGTGTGACGCTGTGTGCATGCTCTTCCAGTAGGCGTTCGACCTTTTCGAGATCATCATACAGTCCGGCTCGGCTCAGCGGCGGCGTCAGATGATCGACAATGACAGCCGCAGAACGACGCTTAGCCTGGATGCCTTCCCCAGGATTATTAACAATGAAGGGATAGATCAGCGGGATCGGTCCTAGGCAAAAGCTCGGATAATCTTCCTTTCCGAGAGCGATGCTTCGACCAGGTAACCACTCAAGATTGCCATGTTTGCCTAAGTGGACAATCGCGTCCGCCCGAAACTCTTCCCGGAGCCAAAAATAAAATGCGAGATACGCTGGCGGCGGCGGAAGCTTTGGACTGTGATAAATGGCTTGCGGATCGAGCGAATAACCGCGTGGCGGCTGAATTCCGAGAAAGACATTCCCTAACCGTATTCCAGGGACAGCGATCGATTCATTGGAGTCAACCGGCCATTGCTCTGCGACTTCGTTCCGGCGCCAGTCCGGAAGCGACTCTAAGAATCTGTTCAAGCCATCCGGACTAACGCTTTGATAACATGGTTTTCCGTAAGAATGTTCCGGATCATTGGTAACCCCGGTTTGAAGCCATTCCATCAATTCCTGGCCGCTAGTTGGACAGGGATCGACCAAATAACCGATTGCACTCAGGGCTTCTAACAATCGCACCGTGCTAGCGGGAGTATCCAAACCAACCCCATTCCCTATGCGTCCATCGCGGTTAGGATAATTGGAAAGAACAATCGCGATCTTCTTATCGCGATTTGGAACCGTGCGTAGCCGCGCCCAATTGCATGCTAAGGTCGCGACGTGCTCAATCTGCTCAAGATCCGGTACCAGTCTTTTAGCCCGGTATTCAACCTCCGGAATAAAGAAGTCCTGTTCTTTGAAGCCAATGACGGTTGTAAAGATCCTGCCATCGACTTCGGGTAAAGCTGCATTCATCGCGACTTCAGCTGGCGCTAAACCGGCTGGGTTAGTCACCCAGGTTTCCCTGTCAGCCAGCGAGATCGCCGCCTGCAAAACTGGACAACCAAGCTGTTCAAAGAACGAAAGGCGATCCGAACCACCGGATGAAATGGCGAAGCTCTGGGTCAGAAGGATAACGTCTGGAGGATTCAGTCCCGCCAATCGTCGCAGTTCAGCCTGCGCGGCCGCGCTCCGGAGCGAGAAAGAGTAAAATGAATAGACTTGAAACCCCTTACTCTCGAGAGCCGCCTGCAACGCATCAATCACAGCCAGGTCCCCCGTCTGAAACCACGCTCGATAGAAACAAATCCACGCTCTCTTCTGGAGCGCTGCCTCGCTTCCTCCGTCGCTAAAGCTATGGAGGACAGGTGCGAGGCCGATGCGGTCGGCACCAACACCGACCGGTCGGAACCCAGGTCCCTCCGTTGCCTTGTAAATACCGAACTGCGGCATCGGCTCCGATTCAGGTAGCTCAGCCGAAGGGTCCTCAATCAGCAATTCAATCGCTGCTCCCGCCCGTCGAATATTTTCGCGGCCACCATGCCGAAACATGGCAAAGATTTTATCGCGAACTGTCCCCGAGAAATCACTGAGCGCCGCTAACTCCGGTTCATCAAGATCGCTGCCAGATAAAATCAAAAGCTTAAGCTGGGAACCTTCTTCTCTTAAGTCGGACAATCCTTGCAAGAAATGAGCAAAGTAGGCATTGCCTCCCAAGAGCCGCGCCACCATCAGTCTAGCCTTACTAATGACCCGGTCGATGTAATGATCGGCCGCAACCGGTTGGCGAAGTGGAAAAGCACTGGCGACTCGCAGACGGGAACCGAACTGTTCCTTCCAAATAGAGGCAACCGCATAGAGCTCCGTATCTGCCGCGCTGACAAACACGACCTCCCCCGGCGTCTGTTCGATCAACGTCAGCGCCCTCTCAGCGTCTAGTTGGCCAGGTTCTGCAGCTGTCCAATGCATGTGGTTCGGTTATCCTCACTGGGCCCTTCGTAATCGGATCGAATGGTTGCCCACCGTCGGGAGGGATCGCGTCCCCGCGATCCGTTTGTTATCGAAGCCGAGCATGTTTTGAAATCGGGGCCGAGAACACGTGTTTCGCCCAAACAACGTCTTTGCGGCGCGCGGAGACGCGCGCCCTTCCGATGTTGTCACCAACAAATTTATCCACCTTTCACCTCTCACTTCCACAACGTCCCAGTTAACTTGTTCATTAATTCAGCGGTTCTATCCCGCCGGCAGTGATACCCGATAAACACAATCTGCGACTCCTGATCGTGCGAGTGCGCGTCTTCGAAATAAGCTTGTACCCGATTGCGAACCGCTTGCACTACCAGGCGATGATGCTTGCCTTCAACGGAAGCGAATCCTTTAGCGCGGAGCACCGGTTGATCGGTACTCACTTCTTTTACGGCAGCCTTTAATCTCTCTGAGTCTTGCGGCTGCGAACTGCGCAGCACAAAGGATTGCCAACCGGGATCATGTTCGTGGAAATGCTGGTGAGTATGCTCACTGTGCTCGTGCGACGCTAAGCCCGTATGCGAGTGACCGTCGAACTGATGCTGATCGATGAGCGGGCTATCGGCATCAAGAGGCGCTGACTGCACCGGACCGTGATGATGATGGTGATGATCGTGGTCATCATCGGGCTCAAACACTTCCGCCTCATCATGCAGGCTGAGCCCCATACACAGCCGGGTATCCAGTTCCGCATGATAAGCGAGCTCGAGGAACCTGACCTTGGCTGCCTTTTGCCGAACGATATCTTCAGCCTTTAATAATCGCTCTTCCTCCAGCTCATCGATTTTGTTGAGCACAACCACATCCGCATTCTCGAGTTGCTGATTAAGGATATGCTCTACCGAATTAACATGTTCAGGAATCTCGGTACGGTCCGCCCCCGGAATCGGTTTACCTTTGTCCAGGTTGCCCGCTAACAGTTGCGGAGTATCGACGACGGCTAACACCGCATCGAGTTGGAAATCGTTCCGGACTTCTGGCCAGGCCAATGCACGCATCACCGGCGTGGGTAACGCTAAACCGGATGTCTCAATCAGAACGTGATCGATTTCTTGTTTGCGCTTTCGCAGCTGGCTCATGACCGGCAGAAAATCATCTTTTATGGTGCAGCAGATACAGCCATTGGGTAAATCGTGAATCTCGACCCCACATTCTTCTCCGGCCGTGCGTAGCAGCGCTCCGTCGACAGACACTTCGCCAAATTCATTCACCAACACCGCTAACCGGCGGTCGGGATTCTTCTTCAATAAGCCGCTGATTAAAGTGGTTTTTCCGGAACCTAAGAAACCGGTGACAATTGTAACAGGTATTTTCATAGAATGGATTGAGTTAGGAACGCCGGAAATCGCCGAGAGCGCCGGAATCGCCGGGAACGGAATTTAGGGCCTTTGTAGTAGCTTCTTTTTGCCATAAGGACTGTTCGAGCAGCTTCGCGACCGAATTAAAATCAGACGTGATCACTGGGTAGGAAAGTTGTGGCCGCTTAACCACGACAAACGGAATGCCTAGTTTAGAAGCGGCTTCAGCCTTGAAGGAAAAACCGCCGGCTTCACCAGACTCCTTGGTAACTACACAATCCACCTTCCAAGCCGACCAAAGGGCCATATTGAATTCGGTAGAAAACGGTCCCTGCATCGCACAGATATGTGATCGCGAAATACCCGCGTCGAGCGCCAGCTCTAAGGAACCAGTATCCGGAGTAATCCGTAAAAACCACTCGCGAAGCTTTGCGCCTGGCTGCCTTATAAACGTCTCGAAATTTTTGATTCCAGTAGCCAAGAAAATCCGCTGACCGATTTCGATGCTGAGCCGGGCGGCCGCCACCATATCCGGCGCCTGACGAGCAAAACTCGGCAGCACCGCTGCCGGACGGTCGTATCGGATATACGGTATGTTTATTTCCGCTGCTAACTCAATGAGTTGGTCGGAAATCCCGATCGCAAAAGGATGAGTCGCGTCGACAATGGCAACCGCTCCCGACACCTGGAGTTCGCTACGCCGCGCAGCCACCCCTAACCTTCCGGAACGAACCTCAACGCCCGGCAGAGCAACCGAGGCTGTTTCGGCACCGTAATCGCTGGCTGTCGAGACAATCACACGATACCCACGTCCTAACAATTCGGCGGCTAACGCGTTACCATCTCCCGTACCAGAAAATACCCAAACGGGCGGAGAGTTAGCAGTTAGCAGTTGACGGTTAGCGGTTAGCAGTTCGTGGTCAGCAGTGTTGTCAGCCGCCAGCGCTACGCATCGTCGGTTCCCGCCGCTCCCGGCGTTTCCCTCCGACCACCCGTTGTAGCCTCGAGGCGTATAAATAAACTGGCCTTTCCGTTGGGTAAATCGATTGCCAACGATGATTGTCGTTAGCATATCGAACTTTCGTTCCTGCAATTCTGCCAACGAACAGAGATAAACGCTCTGATCAGGACGAAATGCGTTTCGTACCACGCCGCACCAAGTGTCAGCTCCTTTCTCCTCCAATAAAATACGGAGAATGCGATAAATCCCGTCCGGTCTGGATTGGCTCTGTACATTGTAAAGAGCACAGACCAGATCTGCCCGCGCCAAGTAAATCGCGCGATTCTCAATCCATTCCCAAGGGCACAGAAGATCAGAAAGCGATAAGGTAGCGAAATCGAGAGAGAGAGGCGAACCGAGCAGCGCGGCAGAACTGTTTGCGGCCGACACACCGGGAATGATCTGAAGCTGAAATTCTTCGTCCTCGCTCATTTCCTCGAGGACGAGAGGAGCCATCCCGTAAATACCGATATCGCCGCTTGAGACCAGGCTTACGATCTTTCCGCTTTGCGCACAAGCGATCGCTTTCTGCGCTCGTTCGCGCTCTTGGGTTAGGGAAAAAGACTGGATCTCTTTGCCTTCGATGAACGGCTGTATCCACGTGAAGTAAAGCTTGTATCCAATGATGATATCGCTTTCGCGGAGAGCGGCCTCGGCTAGAGGCGGGATGAGGCTTAAAAAGCCAGGTCCAACCGAAACCAGATTTAATTTGCCTTTGCTCTCCATGTTAACTGGTTAGGCTCTTCGGGTCCTCACAAGGAACGCGGCATCGCAGCGCCCAGCGCCTGGAGGGGAGCCGCTTTGTACTTCGGCAGTTCTATCGTGTGGCAGCAAGCGGCTCCCGGAAACGTCCCAGCGTGATGCTTTCACCAATCGCCTCTGCTCCGAGGGTAACGGATAGTCGCCCCAACGATAGAGCTGCACAATTACGAGACGTTCTCGGGAGCCGCTTGCAGCCAAATTACAGAGCTGCCGAATTGCAAAGCGGCTCCCCTCCAGGCGCTGCGACGATTTTCCCCGCGCTGTGTTTGCCGACGTCTCTCTGTTCATTTTCTCACTCCTTCGAACCCTCTAACTTTTCTGTCGTGTAGCAGTTTGCTAAAGCGCACTCCTCCACGATCGCGACCGTAACACCATCTTGAATAGTCTTCGGAAGCAGCAATCGACCACGAAAGGTCGCCAACAACGCACAGGCCTCACAGACACCATCAACGCCGACGTTCCTTCGGACCCAGTCGGACGGCTCGGTTACCCAGGGCCGCTGCTGCACCAGTTCGCGAGGAATAACTCGCAACGCAACGCCGTTCCGTTCACACCATGCTTTGAGTCCCGGTTCATCCTGCTTGAGATCAATGGTAGCAATTTCCCGGACCTCGGAACGAGTGCGTTCAATATGCGCCAGCCCATGCTCGATAGCGGAACCGATCTGCTCACTGCTAACGCCCCGGCGACAACCCACACCGATGACCAGCGGTTTCAACGTTTCTGTCGCGGTTGTGATCACCGGGACAGCGCCCGCCAGATTCGCGACGCGGTACGCGAGTTGATTGGCGCCACCCTCGTGTCCGCTACTAAGCGAAATTGCGAAACGGCAACCTTCATCCAAAACCACGACCCCCGGATCCGATTCCTTATCTTTGAGCAAACCTTGGAGATAGCGGACCGCTATCCCGGTTGTCATGATTAAAACCCATTGGCGGCGTTCACGGAAACAGCTGGTAAATGCTTCTCGATTCGACGGACCTGAATTCTCATTCGGAGAGTAGCACTCAGCATCAAGTCGAGTCGCGAGATAGCGTCCGATATTGAGCCCTTCCTGCCGCACTATCCAAATACCGATCGCAGTTTTCATTCAGGATTTTTCTGCCGCTCGCCGAAAGCGATGCGTGTAATCGGCCGCGTACAATCGAGACTCGGATACAACGCTCTCATCTAGCGTTTGGCCGACTAAGAGCATGGTGGTGAGCACCCAAGACTTCGGTTCGATCTCACCCAACAATTCGCCCAAACGTCCCCGATGGATACGTTCCTCAGGCCAACTCGCCCGTTGAACCAGCGCGACCGGAGTGTCTTTAGAATAATGAACTAACAACTCTTCGATGACCTCGGGAAGGTTAGCGCCGGAGAGGAAGATACACAGGGTCGCGTGGTGAGCCGCCAGGGATCGAAGATTTTCCTTTGCCGGCACCGGGGACGCACGCCCGGAGGTGCGGGTGATGATGATCGTCTGGGAGATGTTCGGCTTGGTTAACTCCGTCTCGAGAACTGCAGCCGAAGCAACAAATGAAGGAACACCGGGAACAACTTCGTATCCTATCTCGAGTTCCCGCAAGCGACGCATTTGTTCGGCCGTTGCCCCGTAGATCGATGGATCCCCGGAGTGTAGTCGGGCGACGTCCCAATTTTTCTCCTTCGCCTGAAGATAATATTCTACTTGTTCGCCCAGGTTAAGCGTTGCGGTATTCACGACCTGAGGATTCGCCCGGCAATGGGTCAACATCGCCTCGCTAACCAAAGACCCTGCATACATGACTAACTGGGCGCGAGAGAGAATCTCTGCGCCCCGAATAGTAATGAGATCAGCTGCTCCCGGGCCTGCCCCAATGAAATAAACTTTCATGCCGATGCTTTGCTGGGTACATCCCGACCGGCTAACGGCTGCTTGCCTGCGATCTTGGTAGCGGTTTGCCGTCCTTCCAGCGGTTTCCTTCGAATCAACATGGTGGAAAGATATCCGCTGGCCTCGGCCGGGTTGATATCCGAGGTTCCGACACTGACCGTCTCATTCTCTGTACCGACGTGTGCTCCGAAGATGCAGTGATCCCCGATTTCCATTTCGGACAACAGCCGAAGCAGCATCGGCAGCCGCTCGCCAACCTTCAGGAGGACCACAATATCATGCGCCTCAATGAGCCGGCGTAGTTCGAGCTTGGTATCTGGGCAGGGCGAGATCAAGACCCGCTCTTTACGTTCGCCCAGTGCAAAGCCGGTGGCAGCTGCTAACGCGGAATAACTGGTTATGCCAGGGTACGTGCGGCAGGGTATCTCCGGAAAACGTTCTTGAAGAGCGCGAAGAACGTAAATGTAAGTCGAATAAGTAAGCGGATCACCAATCGTAAGATACGCTACCTGCTTGCCCGCATCTACGTCGCGCCTGATTTCGTCTGCGAGACGCGAATAGTGTTCCGCCAACAAAGTGCGGTCAGATTCCATCGCAAATTCAATCTCACGGAACCGATCTTCCGGAATCTGGTGGGGTGGCAGACAATTACGCGCTACCGATCGTTCGGCTGATTTCGCTCGCGGCAGCAATATGACGTCCGCCTCCTGAACAAACTGCCAGGCTACTACCGATATCAGGCCCGGCATCCCAGGTCCGACGCCGATTCCGCAGAAGCAGCCAAGACCGGGAGTGGTTGGGTTACTAGCTATTTGGTCACTCATGACTTATTTACTATCTCCTATTTGCAATTTGCTACTCCGAGCGCTCCCCCATCCATCCGAAACAACCGCACCCGGATGCTATCAACATT